>Ga0163151_10005230_pt1 | contig 16736 bp, 17 predicted proteins | sample OliLakLV19MP5IB2_FD_145596 | JGI IMG/M metagenome (GOLD analysis project Ga0163151, IMG submission 145596) | Freshwater microbial mat bacterial communities from Lake Vanda, McMurdo Dry Valleys, Antarctica - Oligotrophic Lake LV.19.MP5.IB-2 | ecosystem: Environmental > Aquatic > Freshwater >...
TCTTGTTTTCGTTGACCTAATAATCCAACACCCTCATCGTAGACACCACGAGCTCGGTTAAACGCGTCACCAGCTCGACGGTTACCTTCTTCGTAAGTACTTCGTGCGAGATCTCGCTGGGCTTGTATTTGTCGCTCAAATGCTCCAGTATCAAATGGACTGGGGTTACCTCCGCCACCTCCGCCTCCGCCACCTCCGCCACCAGCTCGTTCATATTCAGTTTTTTGTGCTGGGTTTAAGTCATTTATATTCGTAATACCTTGAGAGCGCAAATAATTATTCACAGCTTCAGAGTTTCGTTGTTGTTGAAGTTGAGTTAAAATACCACCATCAGATCGAGAGGGGGCGTGGGGTAAGCCCATTCTAGCAGCAGTGGAGTAGTCGCCTTCAGCAATACCGCTAGTGTTTTTCAAAGAAGTATTGATGCGATCTTCAACACCTAAGACAGAACCGCCAGCAGCTTCAGCTCGTTGAGTAAAACCATAATCAGGAAAAGGATTTCCTAAAGCATTGCCAATTCGGTCAACGGCACGTCCAGCTTTTCCTTGGGCTAATCTGCGTAATTCTTGAAATGTCATATAGTTCCTGTTAAATAATTTTGTGATTCTATACTTTTAATAGTAAGACAGATATAGATTGTTTGTGTCGATTTGCTAGCGAAGCAGGTTAGCGAAGCAAGCTATTGACATTTACAGTCCGTATGTATATACTGTCCCTATATGAAAAAACACTTAAACAAAATCTTTTCTCTCATGCTTCTGGCAACAGTTCTTTTGCCGATGTTACTCATTGGTCTTGGAATTGAGGAGGCATATCCCCACTCAATAAATTCAGTAAAAATAGTATTTGCCTTTGGTGTTTTTATAGCTTCACCCATCTGTGCCGTCAGACTTTTCCGCTCTAAAAATCGTACTGAAGCAACTTAAAAAACAGTCCTTTCCCATTCACATTTGTAAACGCGCCCTGATAAAAAGACTTATAGACTGAGACTGTTGCACTAGCTGCCCCAAGTTGGAGATGACCAGGCTGTGCAACGTTTGCACCGTTGTCACCAACAAAACAGGGAATTGCTGAAGCAGCCGATAGGGAGGCCACGGGAACGGTGAAGGTCAATGTTGTTGCGTTCGATGTTCCCCCAGAAGCATCGGTGAAGTACACCGACACTATATTTCCCTCGATTGAATATTTGAACGTTCCTGTAGGATTGGCACTAAATCCCCCCCAAGTAGTTGTCCAATTAAACGTACCAGGATAGCCTTGAGGGCTATTTTGATACGAGTAAAACGGGAGAGTGATGGCAGCGTTTGCAATTGTGTGATCTGTGTTTACGGCAATGGTCACTGTGGTATTTGTGGAAAAAGAAGATGATACAACAACGGCATATTTCACGGTTGTTTGAGTAAACTTGAGTCGAGTGCCTTTGGTGAAGGTTGTTGTCAGGTCTACCCCAGCGATTGTGAAGGTTGATGCGGTTGCAAAAACCCAAGTGTTGCTCGATGCTGTCCAGCCGTCAGTTGAGAGAGATGCGCTAACATACGCCTCAGTAGCCAGAATTGACTCAACACCTGCTGAGGTGAGTGAATAAAACTTTCCACCCGTCTTAGGATAGATCTTATTTCTACCTGCACTAGGATTAGCCGGAGTAGCGATTTGAGCGACATCTAGTCCAACAGTATCAACCATGTCAGAGAACCGACCAAAGAGCGTTTCATATTGATTAAAAAATTCTTCATTATTCAGACAGTTCACCGTACTGTTTTCAGCTAAGTTGCCAACATAACCCCGAAGTCGAACAACTCCTGTTAAGGCGTAATCGGCAGCGGTAGATCCAGATTTACCCGTCACAGAGAAGACTGCTTCAAAGGCAGTTTTCCACCCGACCACCACAATAGTAGGTACATTGGTGGGAACAGCACCAACTAATAAGGAGCCGTCAGCAGGACTAGAGATCCAAGTAGATCTTAGTGCGGTACGAAATTTGTCATTTGCTTTTGCGATTGGAATATTATTCTCCTAGTATGTATAGTATGTGTTATTAACTCTCTTTGTGTCTTTATGCAAGTTCCCTCAATTTCATTGCGAACGTAAGTGGTCTAGTACTTCGTGAGAAGTACAGATAGATGCCGATGACCGAGATTTCGTCTTCAATGCCGTCGTTTTGAATGTTGATCTTGACCCAGAACAAATCCTTTTGTCGTAGGTTAATGTAACGCAAGTTAATTGACGATCCCGCACTATCAGTAGTCATCATGCCAAGTTCCTGATTCCCCCACTCATCATTTCCAAATCCAGACAAGACAGCCCCTTGAGCGATTCTCAACCGAGGGTCAGTACTGATGCCGTCTTGATCTGCCTTAATAACACCTACGGTTGTGGAGTTGCCCGTTAAAGTTCCAAAAACTAAGGTAACTCGGTCATACTTCTTGAACTGATCGGGCAATTTCATATCATATTGTTTGGTTGAGAGAGAAAGCGTAACCTTCGTCCCAGAAGCAGAAGACGTGGCGTAGTCGGTCTTCCCCTCAAACATCTGTAATACGTCGGCAGTGCTACTTGATCCGTAGAACAGCTGTTCTTCTTTAGTCGAGGGATGAATGTTTTTAGCAAATACTCGAGGGTATAGACCAGTCCACAGCGACCAGGCATTGTAGCGTTCATCAAAGGCGAGGACGGCGTTATTCCCACTCCCCTGTACGTCGGTTGAAATACCAAAGAGAGAAAGTGATTTGTAGAAAACACCACAAACTCGATCTAAGTTCGCTGGAGTTACCCGTTGGACAATAGAGTCAGCTCGAAGCGACAACACAGAATATCGCAAAATCGTTCCATATTGAGCCTCGTTGCCAATAGTGGCAGCTCCATCACGACTCCAAAACCGCAGGTTGTTGCCAGCGACGTGAGGAGATAGTGGGGAAATTGAACCTACAGAAATGTTTACATCTTGAATCCGACCCTCACCCTCGAAATCTCCAGCAGCAGTAATGAACTGGAACTTACCAAAGACGTTGTCCTTGAACACAAACAACGCATCTTCGTTAGAAGCGACGTGGGTTTTAATAGCGTTGATAGTGGTTCCATCTCCTTGGCGATAGGGGAAAAATCCCGCTCCATCAGGGAGTGCGAAGCTCCCAAACTTATCTAAAGCTCCACCCCAAACTAATGTATCCTTGCCGAGTTCGACGGTTACGCCTACCAGTGATCCTCGATATGTATCTAGTAAGTAAAAATGATAACCCTTTGTCGTATTCGCATCAGGTACGCCATAAAACGTATCAGTTCCGACCACACCATTATCAACGTAAGTAGTAGCGGTTGGCTCAACGTCAGCGAGGAAGAAAGCCTCACCTTGACGGTTTGATCGGAAGATGCCAACCCGAGTAACACCTGTGGGCGCAGTTGGGAGTGTAATGGTTAAATACGTCGTAGTATTTAGTGTTTGAGGCATTGAGCCAATCCACCCAGTCAATGATGGTTGAACAGCGGAGTCGGGAGGTGGGGAGGCTAGAGTTCCACCAGCTTCGGTATACCAGACGTATTGGTAGTACCACTTTGTACTGCCTGTCCCCGCACCTGTTTTAGCAATTGTGGGGTAGGCTGTAGGATTAGCAATCTCAGTGTAGATGTGCCAGCCATTAGTATCCAACCAAATTAAATCATTGACTGCGTTCGCAAAGTACAGCCGAGAGTGAATCTGCACAATCCACGTGATTGTAGTCGTATTAAAAGTGGGTGTTCCTGTAGTAAAAGTAGGGTTAGATCCTACATACCCACTTGGGGCAGTGGCGGTCAGAGTATCCCACTGGCTAGTAGTAAAGTTGTAGTATTCTGGCTTTCCAGCAGTAGAGACACGAATGAAGCGTGATGCTCCAGCAACGTTATATGTTGCGACAAGTTGAGTAATTTGAGTTCCACCCACTGCCGCCTGACCAATAATCTTAGATCCTTGTCGTTTAGCAATACTTCCATACTGGGAATAGATACCGTTAATCAGCTCTGAGAGTTCGGTGTCCTTGAGCGTGGAAGGATGAGCCAGTGTGTTTAAGCCATCAGGAAAACCTTGACTACCAGATCTCTGGATGCTTGCGTTTTCACGACGGTTCTTTCGGGTAAAAATAATGCTCCTTTATCCCTGAGTATTACGGTTAAGCCGACTTGTGTAATAATTTTTTGCTCGCACTAAGTAATCAACTCGGGGGGTCTGCCGCGAGTGAGTGAGTATCTCGTTTTTACTCGGCAGCACCTCAATAGAGAGATATTCGCCAAACAGATTTTCAGCATCTTCTTCAGCTTTATCTTGCGACCCCTCAGCACCAGTGGTGCGGAAGTATTCACCAAGAGCCGCATGAGCAAGCATATCTCCTGGTAGGAGTAAAATATCGGTAGTTAAAACAGGCTTGGGTGGGTTGGCGAAGTACCAAATAATAGCTGTGGTAGCTATAGTAGGAGCTTTTAAAAAGCGCATCTGCCATTTCCCAAAGTTGAGATTGGCGGGATCATTGTTCATTTCCACGAAGATGTTTTGTTCATCAGTATTAGGGTTCTCCATCCAGTCGACTTTATTAACGATCACCATGAATAGTGCATTTGGTCGGTTAAAACGATCTGGCAAAACGTGAGTTAGTGAGTCAGCAGTAAGGGTGATGCTCTCTCTACTCAAACAGCGTCGCCAAAAAGCACGTCTAGCATATCCCTCCTGCTTGTTGATGATCCAGTTTTTCCAATCAGTATATTCTTGGTCATCAGTGCTAGGAATAGAGCCTCCAGCAAAGGGAGCCATCGCACTTAACGCTTCTCCAAGTGTTCTAATGTTTGAGGAAATTGAGAGTGATGCCATATTCTCTATAGTAGCTTGAAGTTAGTATGTTTGTGTCTAGACACAAAAAGGGAGCCGAAGCTCCCTGATCTGTAGTTCTTGATACGAATTAGTTATCCGTATAAGGAAACTGAGTCAATGGAGATGTGTACGCCACAATCGCACTGATTGGTAAGTCTCCGTATTCTTGACCGTTTTCAAAAGTGAGAACCTCACGGTTGCCATCTTGTTCACGACCTAATACGAATGAGGTTGTTCCAACTGATGTGCCCATAAATACCTTTCTGTAGTGAGGGGGAGCTTAGGACTCCCCCTCCCTATTTTTTAATTAGTTCACGCCTAAGTTATATAAGTACACAGCTGCTTCTGGAATATCCAGTTTAGAAGTGTACTCACCTAGTACCTGCCATCGGTACGAGTCGCCCATTTTGGCGAGTGGGGTTGTGAACCATCCACGACCCTTCATAGCTTTGTAGCCGAATTGTGATTCGTCTACGATGACGACCAAGTCATCCATTAAGCCAGCCATACCCTGCAACTGCACAACGTCAATTTCACCAAAGGTGTGGGAGTTGTATTTCTTTACAACACCGTAGCCTCGAGATGATTCACTGATGGTTGTACGAGTCTGGTCATCTTGGATGTACTTGAACTTAGCCATGAATTTTTGACCAACCAGCATAACTGGTTTCTCAAATGCTTTTTCAGCAATCACAGCGAAGGCTGCATCCAATTTGTCCTGAACAGGACGATCTGTAGCCCAGATGTTTCCACCGAAATCAATCGCGTTCGTAGGGGCGTACAAGTCGATCAAGTCTCTAATACCAGCCATAGTGGTGGTTTTTCGACCCTTATCTTCTGTACGTTTCCCAACAATCAATTGGCGTTGTAACTTTTCAGTCAACTCCATTTGCTTTCGAGCGATCAATTGACCAGAGTTTTCATCTCCACGGATCATTGAGTTGTGTTCAGTACCACTAAGGTCGACAACATCTTCGAGAATCGAAGTGAAGTTGTAGTAGTCGCCAAATGGAGTGACTACCATATTGTCGGCATTTTTACCCTGAGCTGTACCACCACCGATAACGATCACGTCAGCGTTACCAAGCTGTGAAGCCTGAGTTCCAGCGATCCGACGGAAGGTAACAGCAACGCCACCTGATACGTCTTCAACGATGAACTGAGCTCCACCAACCATTTGGAAAACATCGTCAACGTTAAACACACCTGGCTCATCCACAGTCATAACGGTGTTATTTGCACCGATTGGGAAAGCGAGTTTTGCTTGTAGTTTACGATTGTCTCTGGCTGACCACTCATATTTATGAGAGGTGACTTCTTTCTTGAAGTTCTTGCCGTTTAATCTGTTGATTAACTCTCTACGGTATTTTGGAAAATTATTTATTTGATCTTCAATTTGAATGTGAAGATCGGTAGATAAAGCTCCCATTGTGGACTGTTGTCCGTATGCTGCGCTACCCATATATCCTTTCTAAGATATGTTTGTTATGCGTTTCCCATCGCTCTCGCGATGCGTTGTGCAATAACTGTTCCTGCGTCTTTTGAGGACTCAGGCTCTTGCGAGTTATTTTTACTAGATGTAACCACTCTCCCTGCTTGTTTTACCTTGATGTCAGTTTGGGCTCGTTGTGAACCTTTAGCTCTAGCCTTGCCCGCAGCTCCCATAACGAGATCTGTAAGTTCGACAAGAGAGTGTTGTCCCTTAAAGCCCTGCGAGAGATCTTTTGGATCTACCGCATCAAGTTTGGCAAACAATTCAGCGATGCCCTTCTCGAGTACTGGGTCGTGTTCTCCAGGATTTTTAGAGTTAAGCTCAGGATATTTTTCCTGAACCGCAGCTGTTTCTTGAGACATAACCGAAGCTACTCTCTCAACGTGTCTGCTTTGACTAAAGCCTGTAAAACCCTCGCTTAGACGTTTGTTCTCATCACGCAGTGCTTGTAGCTCCGTTTGGAAGCCAGTTTGCATTTTGTTGAGAGTGCCCGCCAAAGACTCTTTCGAGTCGAACATTTCTGGAGTGTAGAGAGCTTTCGCTTCCTCTTTGATTTCAGCTTTCGCTTCAGCCAAAGTAAGTCCAGATGCAACTGCGTATCTTCTCAATTTGTCTGGGTTAAGCAGAACATCTTGATAGTCTTTCACCAAGCGATTAGCGTTAGCTAACTGCTGATGAGCAGCGTTTAATGGGTTGGGATCAAGTCGAGTGCCTTTATCAGTACGCTGTTCTTGGTCTTGTCCCTGTCCCCCTTGGTCATCAGCTTCCTGATTACCTTGAGTATCGTCACGATTTTCGATTGTTTCATCTTGCGATGAGTCATCGTTAATCGTAGTTGTTGGCAAACTACCTTCGTCTACCTCGACAGAACCTTCGTTCATATCTCTCTTTCTTGCCCTCTCCTGCTGACCTGACGATGTTGATGACGGAGCTCGCGCTCCGAAGTCTTGCTAGAAAAGCAGAAAGGCGAATAGTTGTTACTAATATTTAGTATGCTTTGAGAAAGAGTGGTTTGTGATGTGGCTTGGAAAAGTGTAATGAGTGGCGTAGCAAGTTAGCACAAAAAAAGGACGGCGCAGATTGGGTTTCCCCTTTCCACACCGCCTGTGAACAATACTATACTAAAACTAGGCTCGAATACCAGTGTGACGATAGGTAACTATTCCAGTCTCTTGATCAAATTTATAGGTAACTGGGAGAAAAATATGATGCCAGTCACACTTCTTGCACTTAAAGAGCGACGCACCTTTGTTTATACAAGCGTAGGTATGGCTCCCACAGATAACCCGAGTTGGTCTGCTATCAACATACATTGTCTTTTGAGGTACTTTCTTCATCTCCTGAGTGATCTCAACACGACCCTCTTTCTCATTCACTTTAGGAGTCATCACAGGGATTTCAACTTCCTCGTCAATCCAAGTATTAAGTGGGTGGGGAAAGTTATTCAAGGGTGACTTCCTTATTAGCAATCTTAGTGTCTAGATCTTCTTTAAGAAAAACAAAGATTTTTAGATCATCAAAAAGTTTTGTAATAAACTTATATTTGCCCACTTCCTCATCGACCTGTAGCTGCCTTGATTTCTTAAAGATGTGAGTGAGTTGATTGGTAATAGAGACAACCTCCTGCGCCTCACGGATGGTGTTATTGAGAATGGATTTTTCAATCGAAGTCTTGGAGCTATCAAGATAGTCTCTGAGGAAACCAAAGCGTTCATCCTCCAAGATTTCTAGGGCAGCCAAACCCTCGTCTTGAGTCTTTTGATAGTATTCTTGGCTTACTGATTTTCTACTCATATCTACTTACTGTAGCATATTTAGTTAAACAATGATTTCTCCATCAATAATCAGAGACGGGTTTTTAAGATAATTAAGTTTAGCACCAGTTGTTCCATGGGACATCACTACTTTTCTTTTTTAGGTTCTCCTTCTTTAACTTTTACACCAGTTTCTACCTCTGAAACTACCTTGAGTGCTTCTTGAATTGCCTGATGTTCAGTAAGTAAGCCTCGGTATTGATTGGCTACCTGGGTTAGGATTGCGATTGCTTCGGTTTTACTTATCATAGTTACCTTTACTTAGTTATTGATGAATCAGCCTTAAAAGCTGTTATTGCATCAATCTCTGCCTGTAGTTCTACCAGTCGTGCGTTAAGTTCTACCTCTGTAACAGTCTCTACCTCATCTGGAAGTTGTACTGCTGCAGAACCGTCTAGCTCATACTTCTTTTTATACACGACGTACGTCAATGTCTCTGGTGAGTCAGTATTGGTTTTTTGAACCATACGTATCATTTCTTCAGCTTTTTGCACTGCGTAATTTTTAAGATCAATCATAGATACCTTTCTTATTAAAATTATACTAGTATTGTTATACCGCCTTTAACCACCCATAAGCCTCAAGAGAAGCCAACAGAGTGTTAAATTTAGTGGTTATATCTGCAAGAGTACCGTCAGCATCAATTATGGTATTTTGTTGAACAGCTGGTGTGGTAGAAAATATCCCTATCTTATTACCCAAGACCTGTATTGCGGTTGTCTGGATTCTATCTGTAGTCCCACTTGCTCCAGCTACTACACCCTGAATGGTAACTCCACTCTCTGCACTTCCTGTTGATAATCCACCTTGAAGAATCAATGCCCCGCCCGCTTTATCTGTTGCTCCTGATGTAGCACCGCCTGCCGTGATTGTAAGTGTATTACCCGCTGTATTCGCTGTAGTATGTCTTTCAAGAGAAACAACTCTTGCACTATTTCCACCAAAAGCGAGTAGAGAAGAAGGGGAAGTCGTCCCGATGCCGACGTTGCCAGATTTATCTATAACAACCAAACTTGTCCCTGCACTATTTTGCCATTGCTGAAGATCTGCAATTTGAGAACTTGCAGCTTTAACAATCTGACCAACCGTACTAGAATCTTGAATTTTTATATCTAAATTGGCAACTGGCACATCGCCATTACCGATTGTTAATTGACCACCCTTCGTTCCCGATCCGTCCACATAAAAACGAATTCGACTTATGAAGTTCGGTGTCCCTGTTGAAGCGTCTGTACTTTCCCAATACAATGATGTGCTGACTGAAGCTGATATATACTTAAAATCAGACAAATAGTTATCAAAAACTCTAGTCCAACTCGTTCCGTCGTATGTAGCACCGTGACCGATGTGAGCAGTGTTTCCAGAACCATAAAATGTTAACGATCCACCTCCAAACCTTGCCCATTTCCCAGCATTAACTTGGAGATTGTCATTGACTTGGACATAACCTCTAATTCCTCCATCCAATCTTCCCTCATCATCAACATTAAATAAATTTGGACCATCATTTCTATATTGACGAAAAGCATAACCTGATGATTGTGATTTAACCCTAATCTCTCCACCATTCACATCCAACTTCGCCCCCGGAGCCGTCGTCCCAATACCCACATTTCCATTATTCAGAATAGTAGCAGCTACAGTTGCTCCGTCTGTTCCTCCAATAAATTGATGAGCGATACCTGCGGCAGTTCCTGCTCCAGTAGTAGATTTGTAGGTTATTTTAGACCCGACTGCTGTGCCACCGATTATCAGTGGTGTGGTGATGTTGGTAAGAAATGTGGGTGTGGTGAGGGGAGCTTTGAGGTTTAGTTCAGTTTGTTGAGCAGTAGAGACAGGCTTATTAGCGTCTGTTGTATTATCCACTGAACCAAGCCCTACGTCCCCCTTAACTATTCCCGTGGGAGTAACGAGAGCGGGAGAGGTGGCGAAAACCAATGCGCCCGAACCTGTTTCATCTGTGATGTTGTTTTTCAGTTGTAGCGAAGTAGTAGCAGCGAATTGTGAGAGAGGGTTAGCAACGAGAGCATCTCCACCTGCGCCACCCACTAGGTCGAAGCCCTTTTTAGCCAGTGGATTAAATTCGTAACTAGACATTAAAATACCTCATGGAAATACTTGTATGTATGACTAGCCCTATTAGTCCACGCCGTACCATAGTTGTTCCCCCCACTCAAATAGCGGTACGTTCCAGATGCGACGTTTTCTTTTAAGATATACCAGAGTTCATCTTTATCAGTAAACCCAAAATACTTCGGGTCACCAGCGGTATCTTTGTCCGTCACCTGATAGGCACTTAGAGGGTCAAGGTTGGTGACCGTGATGTTTCGAGCCGCACCGCTGACAACACTTAACATCGCTTTGTAAAATTCATCGCCGTCACTTAATCGAACACTTAGGTATTTCTTCGGGTCTTTACCCATCAAGTCCTCAAACATATCTTTGATGTTATTTACCCGAATCTCTGTTGGGACATTCACCTTCATTGAAGAAGGAAATGGTAATTGCTTAGGAAACTCTGGAAACTTCGGGAACGCTGGGATTGTGGGGAACTTCTCTTGCTTTGGGTACTCTTTAGGCAGAGCCTTCATCTCTCGAACGAGCTTCATTAACAGCTCCTCTACTCTCTTTAAGTCTGCTTGTGGCACACTCTCCAGATTGGAAACACTAATCTCCTTGGGGTAGGGGAGAGGGCTGGGGATCTTTGTTTCTGGATAAACGGTGGGAAGTTTGGCTACAGCCACCGCTAATTTGCCCAGCAATTTCTCAATGTTCTTCTGGTTTCCTACGGTAACAGTGCCTTTAATAGACTGCGTTGAAGGTTGGTTAGAAACCCGAACACTGAAAGTGTGAGCCTTGAGTGCACGAACAGACATCACGGCAGAGTTTTCAACAGTGCGGATGATGGTAGCTACAATTTTCTGTACGAGCTCGAAAGTCATTTACCCTCCAGCACCTACGATATTTCCCAAGTTATATGTTTGATTGTTTTCATCAAGCCCCTGAGTTTCTGCTTGAGCAGGGTCAAATCCCATAGCCGATCCCATGCCCGAATTATCCATGCCTTGTGGCATAACGGGCTGCTTCATGGCTGCAATTTCTTGTTGAGACTGAATATAGCCCATGTGTTTAATGACATACTTTTCAAACACTTCTCGGATCTCCTCTGGGTAATTCGCTTCATTCTCGGTGTAGTGAGCATTGGAGGCAACGATTAAGTCCTCATGTTCGTCACGGATTTTAATCTCAGGCATTTGACCACGCTCTAACATGAGGATGTCGCGCTTCGCCTTTTCATCAATGGTAGTAACGATGTCACCCACATTCTCCATTTCAGGGGTTGAGTCAATCAAGGCTTCAATCGCTGGCACTAGATCGAGTTGGATACTTCCTTGAGATTGTGCTTGGATACCTTGCAAGACGGTAATCGAGTTCTGGAGAGATGCTTGTCGTGACGCTGGTGTTTGATTTTGGATAGGATCTGGTTTAACCGTAACGATAAAGTTAGCGGTAGTTTGCTCTGGTGAAATCGCCATAAGCTCTCTAACACCACGCTTTCCTGTGACACTGAATGTTTGCTCCTCAGTTACATACTGGGAGTTTAACTCCAAGAAGTGTTCTCCGAGTGGTTTTAAGACTTGCTCACCAAAAAGATCAATAATCATCTGCATATTGGTGTCAATGTTTTGGTCAATGATTTGAGCACCACGGGCGGTTTGATTGATTGATTGTCCTGGTGAACCCGAACTAAACAGGGATGAGATACCACCAGCTCGTTCAATCTTACCTTGCAGTGAGTCGCTCATAACGATGGCGGCTCTGGTATTATCTTGAGTTCTAATTTGTTGAATCTGAGACACATCACCCATTACACGAATCACGCCGTCTGGACGTTTACGAAACTGCCAGTCAGGAGTTTGAGAAGCTGAAGATCCAGCCACCCACATATCGTTGTTGATTTGCCGAACATTCGTTAAGGTCTGGTTTAAGATCTCGGTGGCTGCGATCTGAAGATCACCCACCACGTCAACTAAGGCGAGGTTATCGTATTCGTCATCCTCAGGGAATGGGCAGAAATCAATATAGGGATCGTGACCATGCCAGTATCTATTACCAGTGTCGGTGTTGAGGATGGTGTCATCTCCCTGAACAGGCATATAAAAGACATCGCCATCGAGTGTGTGCATACACATCATGGGAACAAAGGCTGATCTGAAGGCGAACTCCTCTTTGGAATCACTATCGTCAGCTCGCTCAACTTCATAGTCAAGGAGTTTATTAGTTACGCCAGATTTACGCAAGTCATTTATGAAACTCTTTTTCCAATATGGCTTGTCGCCATTTTCTTCCAGATATTTATTCTCATCCAACATCTCGCCTACCCGTTGTTGAATCAACTCAATTTTCCACGGCTGGCTTTTGAGTTCTGGATTGTTTCGATCACCAATGAGTAACTTATTATAAGGAACAAACTTCGCATCAGCTCGGTTCAAGACATCCCTCATTACCTTTACTCTGGTTACATTCCCTTCTGCATCCTTTTCCTGGATCTCAATTGCCTTTTCATACTTCCAACCAGTCTTTAGGTATCCACGCTTCTTGAGATATGCTGAGAAAAACATCCTGTAAAACAACGTGGTAGTCATCAGCTCGCCAATCTCCCAATTGATGAAGTCTTGGTTTGCTTGCCTACGCTCAATATCTTCGTGTCTACGAATATCAAGACGAAGGTTGGACATTGATGGATTTGATCTGGAGAGATAGTTGCGAACTAGGGGAAAAACATGAGGATCAGTGAGTGAGTAGTCCCACTCGTAATTGTCATCGACGTTAAGGATGCCTTTGTACAGATTTACGTTTATCTCATTCTGATCAAAGGAAGCTTGAGATAGTTCTTTAGCTTTGTTGTATCGTCTGCGAAAGATGTCGGAAATTTTGCTTGATGCCATATTGTAATAGTAGGGCTAAATCACCCTCTTTGTGATTCTCGTGGTTCACTTATTGTCCTGATTGTTTGTATCCCAATGCATAAAGTCGTGTTTTTTGTCTCACATTCTCTAAAACCCACATAAACCTACGTCGACTAAGATTCAATGTCTTGGCAAAAGAAGCGTGATCAATGTTATATCCACTATCCCGAAGAAGTTGATATACAAAAACCAATTGTTCTCGGGGTTCGAGATTGCATAAAATCTGTACCACCAACTCCTCGTACATAATAGTGTTGTTCAATCGCTCCTGTTCCAAGCCATCATCTCCTAAGTCATAACTCACCCCACCATCTTCCACTGGATATCTTTCTTGTAGCTCTGAGAAGTTGACTGACTTGGGAATAAAGTTTACTAATCCGTGTGCAAGTTTTAATCTTTTATTACCCATGATTCCTTTCTCTAAGAACTCCATTGTGGATTTCGTAGGGAGCAGTAATTTGATTATGGACGGTCGTCTTTAATTCACTTGCTACCTTATTACGAGACTGTAGATTCTGGCGATAATAAAGCAGGGTATTAGCGTGTCCAAATGTGTATCCCTTACACATAGCTCTGAGCCAGAAATCCCAGTCCTCATAGATTGGCAGATCTCGAAACCCACCCAAACCCTCATAGACTCTACGGTGCATCATTGAGGTGACGAGGACGCTCGTGTTGGTATTTCCAAATAAATGTTTCGGCTTTAATACGGGTGGAGTCTCTTGCAATTTGCTACGCTCAATAGCTCCAAAGAGTAAAATGTTGGTGTAGGCAATATCTTTATTAGCAATCACCTTGCCACACTGCTGGGCGAAGTCGGGAGCTAATTTATCGTCTGCATCAACGAAAAGCAGCAATCTACCTCGTGACATTTTGACTCCAATATCCCGAGCTTTGGCTACTCCCACGTTTTTTGGCAGAATAATTGAGGTCGCAAGAGCGTGAGCACGAGGATCGGTGGAACAGTCATCCACTAAGATAACCTCCAAAGGTTCAATGGTTTGCTGTTTTATAGACTCCATGCACTCCATTAACTGTTCGGGTGTTTTATTAAAATTAGTAACGATGATAGATACGTCTGCTTTACTCACCTTCGGTTAGCTCCTCACCTTTAACCTCGCCATACTTTCTCACAAGAGCTTTTTTAATTGAGCGGAGTAATTCTTTCATAATCCTATTGTCAGCTCGAAGCTCTTGTATCTCAATTCCTTGAGCTCTAAGCAATTCTGGTATTTGGCGAATAGCGTCGCCCTCTCTAATTCCTAAGTTCATGATGATCTCCTTTGAGTTATAGATTTACGCGAGGTCAGCCAACTCCTAGCTTGATTCGCCCACGATGGTGGTGGTGCACTTTCTGTTGTAAACGCATCTACATTGACAAAAAAATATTCCATCATGGTTCTCGGATGCGAAGTCCAGTCGTGAATTGGTTTTAGAATGGCATTGGTCGCCTCAGATTCCTCAGTGCGATGTGGATAACGGGCTGATTTGACAGCCTCGAGGAAGTAATCATTTCGTGTTCCCACATTCACTTCAATTCCTGCCTGTAATGCAACCTTCGTCATCTCTCGACGAATAAAGAAATCATTTTTACCAGTTGATTGTACAAAGATTTTTACCTTCTCCAATTCCCGACGAGTAGAGATACCAGTCTGGAGAGATTTCTTTTCTACGTCTGGGTCACCGAAGTGGATGCCTTTGGGATATTGCTTAAAAGCCTCAATAGCTTTCAGGTCGTCATCGGTGTAGTTAAACTTTGAATCCATTGGCGCATTAAACAATGGAGTGTAATACTGAATCACCTTACCCTCATTGTGGTAGGAGTCGACCAGTCGCCACTTAGCGTTGGCTGGGTTCTTTTGCCAAAAGCCAACCGACACGCCGTCCAACCCAAAGTCCCACGAGAAGTAGGAGGGTGAGTTGAGTAGAAGTGGAAACTCCCCGTAGGCGGCGTTCTCGATCTCTGAGTAGACTCGACCAGTCATCGAGAGTTCCCAGTTAATCATAATTTCTCGGTTGAAGTCCTCTGTTGAGCGACGCTTACGCTGTTCTTCAAGCCACTTCTTATCTTTGCGTGGATCTAAGTTGTAGGGGAGGGTAATGAGTTTTATTTTTTCACCGTCTTTTCCGAAGCGAAGTCTCTTAGCTTTAGATGGTTTAATACCAGCGGTGGTTAGAATGAGGCGACAATTGGTGGTGTCAGCAGTAGCTCCCCAGACAGCACCGTCGTTATCCCAGAAAGCAAACTCATCAAGAAGAATAACTGTACGCCGACTTCCCCGAGAAAAGTTAGGATTACTTGATTCTCCTGCGATGACGTTGCCACTTTCAGGATTAGACAAAGACATATAGTTGAAGTGCTTATCTGGATTGAAACCAACTGGCTTCATGTAGTCGGGAAGGCGAGAGATCATGTAGTCAATCTTGCCGAATAGAGATTCTTCCTTGTTGCCAGTCAATCCACCACGGCGGTTATCAACATAATCTTCTTTACGAGATCCTACGAGTGCGTTAAATGAGGGGTGAAATAACCACAGCCAGATTAAACAGCCAAGTACAGTATATGTAGCACCCATCTCTCGGCACTTCTCAATGAAAAGATCTTCACCATCTGTAATGGATGTAATAATCGAGCGGATTAAGCGTTTCTGAAAATCAAAAGTCTTGAATCGAAGATGGAAGGGTTCTCTTTTTGGATCGTAGGTATAGAGAAATTGGTCAAAGAAGAATACTGGATCTTCCTGAGCCCGTTTCTTCATATCTAAAAGGGTTGCTTCGAGCTCTTTTAACTGCTTAGGAGGCATCTTTGGAAGTGGCATCACATTCACTGTAGCACAAAATTAGCTGTATGTGCAATCGTTACACCTAGATGAAGATTTCTTCGTAGTCAGACTCAACCGACCTGCTACTAAAGTTGCGACATCCAATCGAGTATGCCCTGTATTTAGATGGCAAAACATCTATCCACTCGTCAATCTTTTTTGCCAACACTTGAGGATCGACCTGGAAGTATTCAATCATCGCTCTAGCTCTAAACTCTCCTTTTTTGGTTGCTGGAACAAGCCATTCTTTGGGAAGCCATTTGTTATTGGGAGAGATGTCAGGCATAAGCACTGGCAGGGCTGACATCAACGCCTCGTTGGTTGAAAGTGAAAGACCACCATAACGCCTAGGTAAGATAAGTGCATCGAAGTTAAAGTATAGGTCTGAGTTCTTTTCTACGTTGCCAATTTCAAATGTTACTCGAGGATCAGAACAGGCATACTCAGGTGGGAGTTCGTGTTGAGACTTAATCACTAGCTCAAAATCACCCTGAGCAAAAGGAAGGGAAGCTAACAAATCCAATGTTCCGTTACGATCTTGCCAAGCAAGTGTACCAACAATGTGTAGGAATCGAACTGGAGCTTTGTGAATTGGTTGCGACCAGTATTCCCTACTCACGTTTTCTTCTCGAGCTTTTTCAAACTCTGCTGGATCAATAGGTGGTGGGAGATAGCGAACTCGATCTTCCCCAAACCTCGCCTTCATTTCATCAACCATCCAGTGAGAGGGCATCAAGAAAAGATCAGGAACAGGAAGATGAGGAGAATCAAGATTTTCACAGAACTCGTAATTAGTTTGGCAGA
>Ga0163151_10005231_pt1 | contig 16735 bp, 14 predicted proteins | sample OliLakLV19MP5IB2_FD_145596 | JGI IMG/M metagenome (GOLD analysis project Ga0163151, IMG submission 145596) | Freshwater microbial mat bacterial communities from Lake Vanda, McMurdo Dry Valleys, Antarctica - Oligotrophic Lake LV.19.MP5.IB-2 | ecosystem: Environmental > Aquatic > Freshwater >...
CTCTGGCGGAGCCGTTTTGGTTTACGGGTGGGTCACTTTGGCCTGCCGCGGCCGGTTGGCCCAAACCCCCGCGGAATCCGCTTCGTTTGGCGATTCGCCACTTGCGGTGACGCGGTCTCGGTTCGAGGGCGATTCAGAGGGCAGCGGTCAGGACACGAAGTGTCTCGGGACGAGTGCGTCCAACAGCTCTCACGCTCTCGCGTTCTCGGGTGGACGAGTTGGGGGGGTTAACAAGCGGCGCGAGCGCGGCGGGGGCCGCTCCCCCGGCAACCTGCCGCACCGGAAGGAACATCGAACTGCATACGGAGTCTCAGGGCTCTGATTTGCCCGGCAATGCACCTGCGGTGGCACCAGACTACCATTAACGCTCCGCACGGGCGAGCTCCATTTGGCCCCGGCGGGTTGGAAATCACATGCCATGAATGACCCCTACTCCGAAATTTCCGCCCTCGCCCATGCTGGGGCTGGTGCCATCCAGATCGTCTCCCACGAATGGGAACGGGTTCGGCATTTCGTGGCGAAACTCGCAGAGGAGACGAGCCTTCCCATCAAGGTGTGGAGTTGCCCAACTGGCCTCGGCGTGATGAACACGGATGCCGTGGTCAGCGACGTACAGGCAAGCGAAACAGACCCCCAAGAGGTCTTGAGAGCCCACATCAACAGTGATAAGGGTGGGATTCTCCTCGTTGAGGACGGCCACCACTTCTATCTCCACTCCGATCGACGGCACGAGGTCACACGCCAACTGCGTGAGGCGTGTCGACTGCCGCCGTCGCCGCGTCGCATTCTGATTCTCTCAGGTCCGGTTCCAGGCCTCCCCGTCGAAGTGAGCAAGGAGATTCCGGTCGTCGAACTTCCGTTGCCTGGGCCGGATGACCTCTGGACCGTTTGTGAAGAGGTGGCTCGGGACAAGGGCGTCAAGGCGAATCGAGATGAGAGTCTCCTTGAGGCAGCCCGCGGCCTGACGGTGATGGAAGCTCGCCTCGCCTTTGGGCTTGCGGCACACGAACTCAAGCGGCTTGATGGCAGCGCTGTCCCGATTGTGTCCGGCGAAAAGAAACGGGTGATCCGTCAAAGCGGCATCCTTGAGTACTTTGAAGCTGACGCTCAGATGCAGGATGTCGGTGGCCTGCAAAACCTGAAGGTGTGGCTGGACCGTCGTGGAAAAGCCTTCGGGCACGGCGCTCGCCAATGGGGTCTCGACGCACCCAAGGGACTCGTGCTCCTTGGCATCCAAGGTTGCGGCAAGAGTCTGATCGCAAAGTCGGTGGCCGCTTCGTGGAGATTCCCGCTGCTGCGATTCGACCTCGGCCGCGTGTTCGGCGGGATCGTTGGTCAATCCGAGTCCAACATGCGCACCGCGCTTCAGGTAGCCGAAGCGCTTGCGCCGTGTGTGTTGTGGATCGACGAGATCGAGAAGGGACTGTCGGGCATGAGCAGCTCTGGAGACCTGGATTCCGGAGTCTCGGCTCGCATTGGCGGGACATTGCTGACGTGGATGCAGGAAAAGAAAGCGCCCGTGTTCGTCGTCGCCACGGCGAACAACATCGAGGCACTGCCGCCCGAACTCTTGCGAAAGGGCCGGTTCGATGAAGTCTTCTTCGTTGATCTGCCGAGCGCGAATGCTCGCGAGGAGATTCTGCGGATTCACATCAATAAGAAAGGGAGAGACCCGGAGACGTACGACCTTCCGAAACTCGCTGGTCTGTCGCGTGGATTCTCAGGTGCGGAGTTAGAGGAGGCTGTTCGCGAGGGGATGTTCGACGCCTTCGCGTCTCAGAAGGAGCTTGCCACGGAGCACATCGCGAAGGCCATTGAGGCCACCTACCCACTCTCGCGAACCATGCGCGAAGCCATTAATGGTCTGCGCGAGTGGGCAAAGGCCCGCGCCCGCCTCGCATCGAACGAGCCAGCCGAGCCGCTCCCGGATGATGCGGGCACGACGGTGCCAGTTTTGAAGCAGGAACGCCGCAATCCGTTTGCTCGACCGGAAGGCAGGTCTACCACGTGAGTCTGCTGAACTTCCTCGCGATGGAACCAGAGCGGCGTGTTCGCGCGCTCAAACCGCAGACCCGGGCGACGATGTGGCCGTTCGAGAGGTATGTCAGCCGCGCCATTGACATCGCCAAGGAGCGGCAGTTCCGGTATGTGGTTCCGTGGGAACCAATTCGAAACCAGCTCCAGCTTCGGCTCGACCCGCAAGACACCGTGTTTCGCCTGAGTGACCCGAAGTTGGGTTGGGTCATCAAGAACTGGCCCGCGGGCCTCACACCGCAGGATGGAGAACCACTCACAGTCGTCCGGCCTCGCAGTCGGCAAGTCGCCGTGGATTCATGGTCTCACACTTCCGACGGTGTCGTGGTGTTTCCCGCCGAGTCGTTGGTGGGAGATGAGATGCTGTTCTGGTGTGGGCACGCGTGCGAACTTCAACAGCAAGCGAGTCCCGGTGAGCCGCGAGAACTTGAACTGCCTGATGGAGGCACCTTGAAACTCCGTCGGGCATGGCGCGACGAGGACGGCGATGTCGTGTGCGTTGAAGGGAAACACGGGAACGGCCCTCTATTGGTGAACGGCCTGCGCCGCGACGCTGAGGCGATTCGAGCCTGGCCAGATGATGGCGTGGTCGAAGATTCTGCCCGAAACCCACACAAGCTCGTCGGCGGCATGCTCAAAGTTGACTCGCTGCCTCCGGGCCACCACCTGACGGGATCGAACGGCGTTCGCTTCGGGTGGCGCAATCAGGGCAAAGCAAGTCGTGAAGGGCACTGGGTCCAGCTGTTGCCGCCCGATCCAGGCGATGAGGACGAAGACTCGGGCGGCACGTTGGACCCTCGCGCCGCTTTCTGCGATGGCGATCTTGATGCAGTCTGGACACAGAAACGGTTCGACGTTGCCACCACGTTCAAGGTGAGGGCAGTAGACCGCGATAACTTCCAACTCCGATTGGACAGGCTTCCACCTCCCGATACGGACCTCTATCTGCCCGTTGACAAACGAGCTCTTGAGCTTCAGCAGCGTGCAGTGCAGCAACTGCAGAGGGGACCGCTACCTGCGCATCGGGCGCTTCTTCGCCTCTGTGAAGACCCGGAGAAGATGCGATGGCCGGACCCCCCGCCCGTCGGGACCATTGAATGGGAATGGCTCGATACACCGGCCAGGGATGGGACCGACGAGCAGCGACGCTTCGTGGAGAAAGCACTCGCTTCCCCAGATATTGCACTGCTCGAAGGGCCCCCCGGCTCAGGCAAGACCACTGCCATCTGCGAGCTGGTACTCCAGTGCATCAGGAGGGACCAGCGCGTGCTCCTATGTGCATCGACCAATGTGGCGATCGACAATGCGCTCGAGAAGTTGCTTCAGAGGGCTGCTGACGACGTGTATGCGGTACGGATCGGCCATCCGGACCGGGTCGACGACAAAGTGCTTGCGTGTCAGCTGGACGAGCGCGTCAAGAGACTGGTTGAGGCATGGGACGAAGTTGGGTCATTCGCAGAGTTGTCCACTGAGCAAAGAGAAGAGGCGGCTGAGAACGTGGTACTCATGGCCGCGAACCTGACGTGCGGCACCACCACGGGCATTCTCAAGCACCCTCAGCTTGACAAGCGATTCCAGCGAGGTGAGTACCGACCCATTACCACGCTTGTTCCCTGGGACCTCCTGATCGTTGATGAAGCGAGCAAGACAACGATCTCCGAATTCTTCGTGCCCGCACTTCTTGCCAAGAAGTACGTCATCGTTGGCGATGTTCACCAGCTTCCGCCATTCACTGAGCGGCGAGACCTCGTGGCGAACCTGGAGTTCATCAAGGATCCAAATGCGTCCGGCGTCGGCGAGGCGAGAGAGTTGTTCACCAAGGCACAGCAAGAGGCTCGCGTCTTGAGGTTGCGACTGACTCGGAGGCCTCTTCAAAACACAGGCACCCGATGGCTTGTTGTTAGGGAGCCGGCGGTTCTTGACGCGATTGAGTTAGAGTTTGGTGGGACCGACCTTGAATCGCAGCTGGTTCGCGTCAGCGAGGGACGTCCGAACGGCAAGCCAAATGGCGTCCGCCGGTGCTCTGCCGAGGAAGTTCTACGTGGCGAGGTGGCCTCTCTGTGGCTCGCGGCATCCACCTTCGTCCTGTTGGACCCGTCTTCGGCAAAGCGCCTGTGCCACCTTCTCCCCAGTGACCTTCTGCAGGCCGGACAGATGAAGCTCGCCGACGATCACGTGTGGCCATTCCGTCGCCGGCGTCAGCTCAAGCGCCGGCTCCCGCCGATTAGTGAAAGAGGGCGAGAGATCGGCACCGCCGAGGAGCTTGAGAAGAACGAACGCAAGTGGCTGGCCGAGAGATCGTGGGCGAGCGAAGTGGCGTGGAGGCTGACGCGCATCCACGAACTGAAGCTCAATGGCCGCGACGAACGACAGCGGCTGATTGACCAGCTAAATGAGCACCTGCCGGATGACCTGCCCGCAGTCGCTGACTACGTGCATGAGGTGTACGACATAGCGCTTCCGAGCATCATGGAGGTAGTCCCAGAGGGAATCGGCGGAGAGCATTCCAAGCGACGGAGCACTCTTACGGATGGGCTGAGGAAAGCACGTCCTGGCGTGTTCGAGAATCGGTTTGTTGGCCTCAGTTTCCAGCACCGCATGCACCCGGAAATCGCGTCGTACTCCCGCGATATCATCTACAAAAACAAGGCATTGAAGACGGCCAACACGATCGCTGTGCGGGACCAGCAGGTGAAATGGAACTTTGCCGCGAGCACGCTCTCGGCGCGTCGTGTGTGGCTCGACGTCCGTGGCGATGGTGATGGTGTGAATCAGCAGGAAATTGACGTCATCGAAGAAGGAGTCAGCGAATTCTTGCGCTGGGCGGCAGATCGCCCTCCACCTGAAGGACGGCTGTGGGAGGTTGCGTGCTTGTGCTTCTATACGAAGCAGGAGCGAGCCATGAGCGAGATGTTGCAGCGCCTGTCAGGGACCGATCAGAAGAGCCGCTTTGTCATCGACAACGTCGAGGTCCGGTGCGGCACCGTCGACCGCTTCCAAGGACGGGAAGCGGACATCTGCTTTCTGGCGATGCGCAACACGGGACGAGTGGGATTCCTGGATAGTCCGAACCGCCTGAATGTCGCCGTGACGCGTGCTCGACAGCAGCTCGTGATCGTTGGGCATCACGAGTACTTCGAGAAACGGTGCCGTGTTCCAGAACTCGAGTCTCTGGCGAAGATGTCACCGCGGATTGATATGACTTAACGAAGGCATGGATGAGTGCTGCATGAAGATTGAACTGACAACGCCAATCCGTGTTCATCGCTTTGAGGCATTCGCCGAGATGGCGTTTTATGAGCCGCGTCCGGAACTTCAAGCTCTGTGTGCCGCGGCCGTAAAATCTGCAAACGCGATCGATCGAGATGTAGTGGCCCAAGTGCTTCCGGGTATCAACGAGGCGGGGGTGAAGAACATCCTGGCTTGGTGTACGTTCATCGGCTTATGTGATCGCTTGGGATTCCTCAGTTCCGCAGGCCTTCGGGCTGCCAGCGAAGGGGTTGCTCCATTCCTAGAGCAGGGAGTGTTCGGGTTTTGGGTCACCGACCATCCGCTGCCTGGGCACCGTATTCTCCATGTGATTCGCATCCGTCCCGACATGTTTAACGATGCCACAACATCGCCGATCCCGGTGCGACCAAAGCCGAAGGAGATCTCCGAGTCGTTCATTGAGACAAACCTCGTGTTCGAACTCCGCGAGTTTCCAGCGGGCGAGGGCGACCCACAAGTGGAGGCGCATCGCCGAGCGAACCCCACCTGTGAACTCCGATGGACGATCGATCCCGCGACTGGGACGAGCGAGTGGTCGCTGGACGGCGAACTCGATTTCGGCCGTGACCGGCCAGAGCTGTCGTCGATCCGTGAGATGTCCAGTAACGAGACGATCGACGGATGGCACCTGTTGGGCCAGTGGGCTGATACCCACTTGCGGAGCGTTGGCCGATGGATTCCCGACAAGCGACGTCTGGCAGTGCGGGTCGCCGCGCTGCCAGAAGGAGCCATCGAAACCTTCGCGTACTCGACACAGATCGAGAATGTGGAAGTTCCCAATCGTGGCCACTTTGCGGTGGCCAAACTGAAGGATGTTCCGCTTGGACCAGTTGACCGAAACGATGCACAAACATGGAGCGACCAGCGGCTTGCAAAGCGGATGGTCGATCAGAACCGGTATCTGACGCGACGAGAAGTGGTTGCAATGTTTTCTGAGTCTGTAGGCGGGACTCCCTTGGAGGAGCACGCGCCCGTTCTGCCGGCTCACGCTGATCTCTGTGACAAGTTTGATCGCAATCGCGCGGCGTATTGGGCGATCGCGGCGGGCGTTGATCTTGCTTCCACAAAGCCTGCGCCGTCGGACTTGGAGGCGCGGCGATGGGCATCACCGAGCAGCACTCAGGTGGATTCGTCGGTGATCGATATTCCCAGACAGTGCACGTGGTCCATGCGCGAGCTTGCCGAACGGCTGCTCGCTGGAGTTCACCCCAACCGGATTCTTCTATGTGATCGATATGTACGAAGCGAATGGCAGCTGGAGTCGTTGAGGGTGCTGCGTGACGCCATACGCATGATTACACCCAACTGCACCGTACAGGTCTGGACCGAACGGGACCACGATGACCTCAAGCACGGCGATAGACTCAAGGCTGTCCTCGGTCAAGAAGCCAAGTGGTATCGCGACATCTTCGGGAGCCAGTCTTCTCGCTGGCCTCACGCTCGCTACCTGTTGATCGCCGGCGACGCATCGCCCGTGGCATGGCACATGTCTGACAGTCCACTCTGGGCTCAGCCTGCTGCACGGCGACCGTACACGATCTCGGAACCTCTTCGGTGGCGTGACTTGCTCGCCACGCGACAGCAGGTCGCCAACTTGCCTGAGGAGCTCGAGGCCTGGTTGAAGGGGGCTCGGTCATGACTCCGATGAACGGACCGATTGGCCCGGTGTCGCGGCGACTGGAACCGCCGGACCCTCGATGCGACCGCTCGGGCGAGCACATCCGCGTGTGCTGGGAGCGTGTGAGCAAGGTGAGCACTACTCGCGGCGTTGATGGAGCGCCGCCATTGTGCCGGGCTGGTATCCCCGCTGAACAGGAGTGGCTGGCGAAGTTGGCCACCAAGCAGTCCCTGTTGTTCGTGTTTGGCGATGCTGCTCCAGCTTCAGCACTGAAGGCCATGTGTGATGCCGCCGATCGGGGAGCTCGGGTTTATGTCTTGGCGAAGCCCGGCTTTGGCGAGGGACAGCAGGAGCATGGTCTTCGTGACCGCCCAAAGGCCAAGGTGCTCGTACGGCGTTGCGCACATTTGCCATTCTCTGCAGCCCTCGGGTCCGATGGCGACATCGCCTCCATTTGGCTCTGTGAGGCAGCCCTCGACCCCAGCTGGTTCCTGTCCCTCAATCCGGAGCAGGCGTCAGGGCTTCGGGCGACGGTGCTTCACTGGTGGTGGCACGAAGCAGAAGACGAGGGGTGGTCAGAGCCAGGCCACAAGGCACCGCTCAGCTTTCGTCCTTTGAGAGATCGAGCTTTCGACGCGCCGGCACCGCGCACTGGACCGGTGAGGCTCGTTCAAGAGGCGGAGTCACTGGATCCGACATCTGTGTGCGTGTGCCCTGTTGGTCAACCCCCGACGAACTGTCGCCGGGTGTTCACCCCCCCTCGCGGTTCTGCCGTTCATTCGCTTGAATCTGCAGCGAGAGCCGGGTGCGAGATTCTCTGGACAGCACTCGGACTGCCAAAGACATCGATCTCAGAGGCAGCTGGCGTATTGGAGTGGAGCGCCGGCTCGCGCCGCGTCATTCTGAGCCTCGACGGGGCGCAGCGACAAATTCTCACGGCAGTGTTGTCGACAACACCCCCTGAATGGCGACTTCGCATTGACGCGAAACTGGGCGAGCTCTCGGGCGACATTCTCCTGCCCGATGCGACAAGTGCCATCGCACGCATGGAGCGTCATGAAGTGCCATGCGGTTCAGTTCAATGCGAACAGATCGCAGGCGTTCTCACCTGTCAGCCCGCGGCATTCCCGAACCCGCCCGTTCTGGCTCGAAGCGTTGTCTACTCATGGACGGCGCTGCCACCCAAACTACCTGGCAAGGCACGCAAATCCAGCCTTTACGACCAATGGGCCCACACTGATCAGGCCCTTGCTGACAGGGTATTAGCACTGCTTCAGGCGTTGGAGCAGTCGCACAACAGGAGCACGGGATTCAAGGAGCGGCTGAAGTCCTTTGCTGCACAGGCGATGGGGTTTCAATCCGGCTGGGAGAGGCTCTCAAACGATCTGGCCGCAATGAAGCAGCTGGTGCCATCCTCTCTTCGTGATTCTGATGTCGCGTCGCTTTCCGAACGGTTTGCCGATGTCACGCGCCGAACCGAGGAGTTCTGTGATGGCGTCGATCGCGATGGTCTCAAAGCGGAGGAGTCTGAGCAACGCGCAGATTGGGAAAGCGAGACGAGGCGTCGAAAGCAGGATCTATTAGCGGTCCAGCAACAGCGCAAGGAAGTTCTCGACAGGCAGCAAGCAGCCCAAGGGGAGCTCGATACCGGCGAGAAGGCGGCGGTAGCCGATTCGGACTGGAAGGCAAAGCGTGCAGCTCTCAAAGACGAAATCGATGCGATGAAACGCACTGCCGCCACTCTTGCTGGAAAAGCTGGAGAGCACTCGGCCTGGCTCGAGAAGGAGAAGGACTTCAGGTTCCGCCCGCATTCCGCACCTGCCACCGTCCGCGACAAGGGGCGGAAGTTCGCGCCTTCAAAGCCAAATGATGCCCGGCTTATCGTGCCCGTGCACAGCCTCCCCAAAGTGGGCGTTCTCTACGATCACGACAACGCTCGCTACCTTTCGGTGAAGAGATGGGAAGACGTGCAGACGGGTGAGCAGGAGGCTCGTCGTTTGGAGGCAAAGCTCGTCGTTGACTAGGAGACACCCATGGCGGAACGCGAACACAGAATCGAAATCCGAATCGACGAGCAGGGTCGCATCACAGCGGAGGCGCACGGCTTCACTGGTGATGTCTGTATCCGAGAGATGGAGAAACTGCTCGCCGATGCGTCACCGGGATGCATCAAATTGGACCGAAAGCAGCCAGACCTACGGGGCAGCATTCGTGCCGAAGGCTCTCAGAAAATCCGCCCAGGGAGCCAGCCATGAGTGCATACATGGAACTTGCCACGCCGATGACGATGCGAGAATGCTTGCTAGATGCCCTGGCGGATGTGGGCTTCACTAGCGAGAAGGTTGAAGTGCATCCGCAACAGGCTGTGCTGGTTGGATATCAAGGTGATGCTCGCGAGCAGCGGGCCGAAGTGATTATTCGGAAAGCCCACATCGGGGCGTTGTCCAACGACGTCGGCTTCGCAGCGACACCGACTGGCTATCGGCTCATCGTGAGTGGGCTTGATCGATCCAGGTTCGGCCCGGCGTGGCTTGCTCAGGTGTCATCGCGATACGAGCACCATCGTCAGGCCCGCGAGCAGCGCCTGGCGGCTGAAGAGCGACGGCGACTCGAAGAGGAGCGGCGGAAACTTGTCGAAGCTCAAAAACAGTCGGTGCTCGAGGCGGCCAAGAAGCAAGGCTACCGAGTTCAGGAAGTCCGTGAGGGCGAAGGCGTTCGGCTCGTCCTAACAAAGCGAGTCTATTGAGTGTCTCAACAAGCGATCATCAACGTGGCGCACTGGCTGGCCCGAAGTGAAGCCAATGGGCCAGGCACGAGATTCGTGCTGTGGACGCAGGGTTGTCCACTCGCGTGTCCGGGGTGTTGGAATCCGGATACTTGGTCGCACGAGGCCAGGACTCTGATGAGCGTGGGCGACATCATGGCTCTCGTCGATAGCGCAATGCCGATCGGTGGCATCACATTCTCCGGTGGAGAGCCATTCGTTCAGGCCGCAGCACTTGTGGATCTGGCGTTGGCAGCGCGTAACCGTGGACTATCGCTCATGGCATTCACCGGCTTCGAGCTCGATGAACTGACGAGTTCTGATCAGCAGCGACTATTGGCTCTACTCGACATCGTGGTCACGGGCCGCTTCGTTGCCCCACTGAAGCGATCTGACCTGCTTTGGCGGGGCTCAAGCAATCAAACGGTGCGTTTCCTGACCAGTCGATACCAACCCAGCGATTTTGGCGAGGTTGCAGCGGTCGAGGTGTCGTTGGATGGTCACGGTGGCGCTTGCGTGACCGGATTTCCATCACCGTCACTCTTGGTCCAGCTTCGCGCCAGCCGGGTGCCCTAAATTCAGTGTCTCAGGGCACTGGCCTTCACGCGAGACCCATCTCCCAACGTGCGAGCGATCCCTTCGTGAACCCGTCTCCCGACGGGTTAGGTGCTCTTTGGCGGGTCGCTATTGACCCGCGAAGGAGCCGTTCGTGTCCCAGCAAGACTCCCCGGAAACCCCCGAGCATCGCCGCGAGGTGGTCGTCGCCACGCTCGCCACCGCCCTGCATCGCTGGCACCGCCAGCAGATCTTGGCCGGCGCTCGCGTCCGCCGCGCGGCGAGCCTGCCCGCGGGGGAGCATCCACAACCCGAGAGTTCTCGACTTGACTGTGCGGAAGATGATCGCACTGATCGTCCCCTTCCGCCCGATTTGGGCACGGCCGTACCGCATGTCGCGGGCGGGAGTGACGGAGAACAGTCATGGCGATGAATATCCACGCGGAACTCAAACGACTCGGAAGCCTCAGCACGCCGCAGCTGCGCGCCAAGTACGCGGAACTCTTCGGCGAGGCCACGCGCTGCAACAACCGCCCCTACCTCTTCAAGCGGATCTGCTGGCGGCTGCAGGCCGATGCAGAAGGCGACATCTCCGAACGCGCTCGCCAGCGGGTGATCGAACTGGCCGACGACGCCAACCTGCGGCTCCAGGCACCACCCTCCACCCTGGGCGAAAGCCGCATTCCAAAGGGCACGGCCCCGCCAACCCACAACGCCGGCGCGGCAATCGCGTCGATCCGGATGCCGCGCAAGAGCATCGATCCCATGCCCGGCACGACGCTCTGGCGTGAGTACAAGGGGCGTCAGATCAGCGTGATCGTGCTCCCCCGCGGGTTCGAGTACGAGGGCAAGGTCTACCGCTCGCTGTCGGCGGTGGCCAACGCGATCACCGGTAGCCACTGGAACGGCCTGAAGTTCTTCGCTGAAAACCTCGGGCAGGGCGCGGTCACCGGACGGCGCGTTGAGGGGGCACCAGTATGACCACGTTCTCTGCCCAAACCCGCAGGCCATCCGGCGGCGAGCAGCCTGTCCGCAAGCCCGCGCTGATCCGCTGCGCCATCTACACCCGCAAAAGCAGCGAGGAGGGGCTCGAGCAGGAGTTCAACTCGCTCGACGCCCAGCGCGAAAGTGGCGAGGCGTACATCGCCAGCCAGAAGGCCGAGGGGTGGGTCTGCCTCCCGGACAAGTATGACGACGGCGGGTACACCGGCGGCAATATGGAACGCCCGGCCGTGCAGCAGCTCATGGCCGACATCGACGCGGGCAAGGTCGACTGCGTCGTGGTCTACAAAGTTGATCGCCTCAGCCGCTCGCTGATGGACTTCGCCCGGATGATGTCGGTGTTCGAGCGGAAGAAGGTGTCGTTCGTCAGCGTGACTCAGCAGTTCAACACCACCCACTCGATGGGACGGCTCACGCTGAACATCCTGCTGTCATTCGCGCAGTTCGAGCGCGAGATCATCTCGGAGCGCACGCGCGACAAGATCGCGGCCACGCGAAAGAGGGGCAAGTGGTTCGGCGGCAAGCCCATCCTCGGCTACGACCTCGTCGGCGGGAAGCTCGCGGTCAACCACGACGAGGCATTCCGCGTACGCGAGGTCTTCGCGATCTACCTCGAGCAACGATCGGTGAGGCTCACCACCGCCGAGGTGTTGCGGCGCGGCTGGAAGACCAAGTCCTGGACCCAGAAGGACGGCAAGTGCGTCGGCGGGCTTCTGCTCTCGAACCCCTACGTCCACCGCATCCTGACCAACGTCTCGTATCTCGGGAAGGTCCAGCCCCCCCAACACCACGCTCAGGTCTACGAGGGCGAGCAGGAAGCCATCATCGAACCGGCGCTCTGGATGCGGACCCGGGCGGCCTTCGGTGCCCTCGCCCGAGAGAACGGGATTGACATCGGCGCCACGAACGACACGTCGCTCATCAACGGCGAGAATCGCCGTCAGATCACGGGTGTTGCCGGGGGGCGTGAGGCGACGGTATGTGCAATCATCCGTCGCTAGGCATCCATTGCATCAAGACGCCGCATGATCTCCTCCTGATTCGCGAGCATCGCTGCCACCGCGTGCTCAATCCGGGACAGCCGCTCCTCAACATTCACAGGCAAGTCCGTCGCCTTCTCCCACTCGCCTGCAACAAGATCAAACCAGCCGTCGTTCCAATCGGGCAAATGCACCTGTTTGATGGGCTTACGCGATCCGGATTCGTTTACGTCGGCGGCAATCGCTTCAAGGCGTGCCTTCAACGCCTCGCGGCTCCGTCGATCCCCGTGGTTGAGAATAATCGACAAGGGCCGCGCGGGCTTCCCCGTGTCGTTGGTGAGCGTGAAGTCGATCAAGCCGTCCTCATCGGTGTGCCCAGAGTAATACTCGCCCAGGTTCTCTACCGCTGCCTTGACTTCTTCCGGCAAACATTCGAGTTCACCGAACCGCAACACCTTGACGGACGAAGCCGCGTCCGTCCCACCGCGGAGCAAACGAAGCTTGTATCCGGGCGAGGTCATCGGGACGTAGCCGGAGAACACGATGCTCGCATCGGCGTTCCTGACTTGCTCGGCCAAGTGCTTGAGGGCGCGCCCGCCCATGCACGTCCCTGGCCCGGCGAAGACGATCCGGGGACCACTCGAACGGGATGGGGGGCCGTAGGCCACGGACCACGCCCGCCCATTGACCTGTGTGGGCGATTCCCAGCCCGAGGGGATGAGCAAGGGTTGCAGCCGCTTGTCAATATCGGCATCGGACATGTCAGCAAACAACGGGGAATCCGCGTTCAGCCACCGGCGTTTGCCCTTCCCGTCCTTGCGTTGCAACTCCTTGAACATGACCGCCGAGTGCCGGCGCGCCATGCCCGAGTCCACGTGGATCGAGACGGTCTGTCCTTCGGGCCATGCGATCTCGTGGTTGCGAAACACATAGTCCATGTCCACGAGCAAGTCCTGCATGCGCTGGAGCGAGAACGACGGGAACACCACGATGGGGTCCGGTCCCCGGTTCAATGCCCGCGAAAGGACCTCTGCGAGCGCGGTCATGCGGGCAGTGAACGTCGCGGATTCTGGCCTGCGCTTCTTCCCGCCATAGGTCGATTCGCACACGACGACGGTTGTCTGCGGGTTGGGGTAATGCCGCTGCTTCTGCATGCCGCCGTACAGCGCGCCGTTGCCGCATGGGCCGATGTCGCCGGAAAAGGCGATCGTCACGTTCTCCGTGGTCGTGATGTTGACGCGGACGGATATCGAGACGGACCCAACGACGTGAGACGACCGCAGGAACATGCAGAACAGGTCTTGGTCCATCGCGATGGTGTGCCCGAAGACAAAATCCTGCCTGTCGTCCGGGCACACAAACATGCTGTTGAGCAGGGCCACGCTGTGTGCGTCCCACAAGTCGGCATCTCCCCCGACGGGGTCTTGGAGCGCGACCTTCGTAAACTCCGCCGTCGCTCGCGTACAGATAACTTTGCCCCGGAAGCCCTCGCGAATCAGCCGAGGGAGCAAACCGCAATGGTCAACGTGTGCGTGAGTCAGCAAAACGCCGGCGAGGCGCTTCGGGTCAAACTCGAACTTCCGCCGATTGCGCTCTTCTGCACCCGGAAAGCCCTGGTACATGCCGCAATCGACCAGCCAATAGCTATCGGTCAGGTCGTAGTGCAGCAACGTGCAGGACCCCGTCACAGTGCCGACCGCTCCTACAAATTTTGCTCGCAGTCCCATCGGTAATGCCTCCACGGTGCGCCGAGTCAGAGTACTTCCGCTGGAACTGTAGTCGTGCTATGCGATTGCCAACCCACCGGCACCCTCCCGATCCCTCGCGGACGTTTGCGGAGGGGCGGAATACCTCCCCGGCGGGTCGGAATGCACGCGCGGCGGGAGCGTCCGTCTCCTCCGTCCGCCCGGCCAACTCAGTCGTCCGACCGGACAACGCACCAGTCCGATCGGCCACTCATATTGTCCGCCCGCACGGCTCAAGTGGGCGGTCCAACGGGTCGATGGTGAGGTCGTCCGCGTCACTCGCGCGATCGTCCACGCGGTATGGCTGATCGCACGGGTCATGCGGACGCTCGGCCACCTCGCTTGGCCGCTCCCGGAGTGCTTGCCCATGGCCGAACGACGCTTCCCCAGGCCCGATGCCGACTTCGCCGCGTACATGAACACGTACTACGCCGCCGTGGAGAAGTTCTGGAGCGTGCAGGGGTTCGATGAGTCCGAGTTGAAGCCGCTCAAGGAAGCCCTGAGCGTGTGGAGCGCGGCATTCCCGGCGCATGTGCGGGCGCAGGCCGCCGCCGAATCGGCGCGGCAGAGCAAAGATGCGGCCCGTCGCACGCTCGAAGCCGAGGCCCGGCCCGTGACCTCGTTCATACAAGGTTTTCCCAAGACCACCAACGCCGACCGCGCGACCATCGGCATCACCATCCGCGCGGCGGGCGGCGGCGATGTGCCGATGCCCGCGAGCAAGCCGCTCATCATTGTGAGCGATGCGGGTCGCTGCACTCACCGCCTGAAGCTGCTGGATGAAGGCCAAAGCCACGGCTCGGAGAGCCGTGCCACCAAACGCGCCCGCCCGCGCGGCGTCGAACGCGCCGAGGTCTTTGTCGCCTTCACGCCAACCAACGCCCCCGCGCCAGCTGATCCGCGCGCGTACCGCTACGTGCAGAGCGTCAGCGACGGCTCGGCCGTGCTGTCGTTCGAGTCGCCGCAGGCCGGGATGCAAGCGCATTACCTCGCGCGGTGGGTCACGCGCCGCGGCGCGATGGGGCCGTGGAGCGAAACCAGCAGCGCGACGATCGCGGCGTAGGTCATCGCGATGTCGGTGCCGTGGCCGGGCACGATCGAAGGCCGCAAGGTGGTCGTGCACGATGAAGACGACATCGTCGCGGTCGATCCCGAGACGAGTGAGTCCGCGCCGATCCGGCACGAGGACATTGTGCTGTGGGAACTGGACGCGAACACGCTCTTCCGGGGCGTGGCTGCGGCGATGAATCTTGTCGGCAGTCCATCGTCGGTTGGCATGGGCAACAGGCTCTGGTGGCTCGGCGATTACGTGCCCGTCGAGGGTGAGCGATTCCCTGTGTATCTGGCGACCACGCGGGACGCGAGCTCGCTCCTCCGCAGCGCTGGCCATGTGTCGGCGCTGTCGCAGCGACCGTTCGTGCTCGTCACGCCAACCCGCGCCGGCGCAAGTGATGAACTCAACCGCGTGGTGGACGGGCGTGGGTCGGCGTGGATCACGCTCTGCGAATCTCTGTCGTGGCAAGGCGAGGGCGTCTTCGAGCCAACGCGAGCGATGGCTGAGATTCTCGCTGGGTTCACGGCCCGCCACGTCAAGGTGGCAGCAGCGCATTTCGATGCGCCGCGATTCGCCACGCCCGCCGGCTCGCGATGGTCCGACGTTCGGATCCGGTTCACCGATGCGCACACCGTGTCCGTGACCGTCAAGCAAGAGTCGGGCGTATTCGACTTCGCATCGATGGGCATGGGCGTCGCGCGGACCCGCAAGCCCGACGTCCAGTGGGCGCTGCTGTACGCGTTCGCCAAGGGCATGGGCACGCTGGACTGGAGTAGTCCGGAGGCATCGCCCAAGAACCAGAAACGGCGTGAGAGGCTGGCCGAGAAGCTCCAGACCTTCTTTGGCATTGATGGCGACCCGATCCGGATCGAGGGGAAAGGGTGGGCGACGCTGTTCCGGGCCGAGACCGACCACTGACGCCATCGACATGTCGATGACGGCGGATCGGATTTTTCAAAGTTCTTTGGTGGCATGCACGGTGCGCAACCCGCTGGATTCCAGCGGGTTGCTTCGCTTTTGGGGCTGCCGCTCGGCCTGAATCTGCGGCCGCCATCGACAAGTCGCCAGTTGGGGACGACAGGCCCGCATCACCCATCACCGCCCCGGCGAGCACCAAGCCGGACCTGTCGCTCTCCGGGGCCTTCTGGCAGTGCCAGGAAGGTCCGGCCCATGTCGACTCGCGCCATCGATCCATCCACCCTCAAGTTCGCCAAGACCCTCGTCCGCATCAAAGCCCGGCAACTCGGCCGCGTCATCCCTGACGCCGCGGTGAACAGCCAGCAGGACCTGGAGCAGGAGCTCCTCCTGGAAGTTGTCATCCGCTGGCCCGGCTTTGATCCCAATCGCGGCAACGCCGAGGCGTTCGTGGAGAGCGTCGTCCGCACCAAGCTCTGCAAGATGCTCCGCGACGCCAAGCGTGCCAAGCGGATGTCCGGCCCCACCGTCAGCATCGACGGCAACGACGCGGTCGATCCCGACGACGGATCGCGGGTCCTGTGCATCCGCTTGGATGTTGAGACGGTCATCGGCAGGCTCAACGCCGGCAACCGCCGCGTGTGCGATCAGTTACTCCGCGAATCGGTCAGCGAAGCGGCCCGCCAGCTCCGCACGCCGCGTTCGACGCTGGAGTACGCGGTGAACAGCCTGCGCGAGCGCTTCGAGAAAGCAGATGTTGATCAGTACTTCTCGTGAACCCGTCCCGCGACGGGTTAG
>Ga0163151_10005232_pt1 | contig 16734 bp, 13 predicted proteins | sample OliLakLV19MP5IB2_FD_145596 | JGI IMG/M metagenome (GOLD analysis project Ga0163151, IMG submission 145596) | Freshwater microbial mat bacterial communities from Lake Vanda, McMurdo Dry Valleys, Antarctica - Oligotrophic Lake LV.19.MP5.IB-2 | ecosystem: Environmental > Aquatic > Freshwater >...
ACGCAAAACAAAGAAAAAACCGATCGACGACAAAGAACCAGAAGACTAAGAAACTAAAGGAGGTAACAGTTATGTCAAGCGGCAGATTTGACTGTCGTCAACCGGCAAAAGGCCTTGACGCCGATCAGGATGTATACCAATCTGAGAGTATCACCACATACAAGCCAAATTTGGATTCGTCAGTTGGCGTTCATACAATTTCGAGAATCTATGATCGCGATGGCAAGGCAAAATACGATCGCATCAAGGACTTCGTGATGGAAAAGTTTGCTGAGATTGACTTTCCTTCGCTAAAGTACCTGGGCGAACGAAGAGAGTTCTTTTCTTATTGGCTGCGGAATAGCGGTTATCTAAACAAGAAGACGGAGTGACTATTCAAGCGCGACACTGTGTTTTCAATTGGCAGGAAGATTACTCTTCATCATCGTCATCGTCTTCGTCTTCGTCTTCATCATCGTCTTCGTCGTCTTCGTCGTCTTCTTCATCACTAGTAGCGTAAACTCCAGCCGCATAGAGTAGCTCTCGTACTTCTTCGTAGGATTCGGCAATTCTAGATTCGGATGAATCCTTTGTCTTCATGACACAAACTTCTTTATCTCCATCCTTGAATGGTTTGAAATAGCTGATTTCATAGACGTTGATGAGTTGTTTCGCATTGCCAACAGTTAGTTCGATGAACATTTAGTATCCCTTTTGTAAGCGCTGGCGATAATCGTATCAAATTACTCAATCTTGATCAAAATGAAGCATCCAACAGCATAATGAAACTTACCAGCCGCCGCTGATAGAAAGCGGTTCCGCCCGCTCACGGCGTACTAGTGGATGGATTAAACAAACGTCACGGAATGCCTACGATTTGAGCGACTCAAAGAAGACGCTCGGCCTCACCTCTTCGTCTTAAGCGGAGGAAGTTTTGCGCGCTTTTCTTGTGGGAGATCGGATTCGAGTGGAGGGAGTCCGGTGTCAATTGGCTGACCTTGGCTTTCTGGAGGCTCTATCACATTTTTGTGTGACGTACCGAAATCGATGGGATCCATTTTGCGAGCCCTTAGCGATGGATCCCCAGATGACACCCAATCCTCAGGATTTCGGATGACGATATTGTTTAACTCATCCTGTTTCTCTCCTGATGCAGTATCGACTAATGCCAATTTAGACGATGGCATTTTGAAGTCTTTACCATTCGGATAGTGAACATCATCTTTTCCAACGTAAGTGAAGTTCTCATCAATCATGCTAAATTTGCCATCCAGGTGCATCGGCGAGTTTCGCTCCTTCAAATCTTCGTTGATTTGTTCAACTAGTTTGTTGAAATGTTCTTCACCGCCGTCGGTGGCTTTTGCCAGAATGTCCCCTATAACTCGACGTTGATATGGATTTTTACCAAGGCTTCCATCGCCGATGTATCTGGCTATTTGAGCTGCTTGTTTTTTTAACTGGGCTTCCGGATCTTTGTCATTATTTTCTGCGTTCTCGGCGTGTTTGTCATTGCGTGCACTAGTTGCGTCAGACGCTCCCTTATCAAAATTTTTCCAGAAGGCATCCAGCAGGCTCTGTTCTTTTGCGAGTTGTTTTGGCGCTTCCGATGATTTTGGCGGTTCTGATGATTGTGGTGCTTCTGATGATTTTGGTGCTTCCGATGTTTGTGGTGCCTCAGTTGGTGACGCGTTCTTGCCGGACAGAGGCTGATTGTCCGAAGTTGTCGCAGCAGATGGCGAACCCAAATCTTTGCTAAGAGAATTCTTCCAATCGAATTCGTTTAGTGGTGGAATAGTAAATTCGTCCGACAGTCCAAATGAAAATTTGGTATCGGAACTTTGTTCGGAGACCTTCAGAGTAGAACCGCTTGCAGGCTTCCACAAATCTTGAACAAAGTTTGCCGCACCAGTTGCGTCGGGCGCTGCCGTTCCGATTTCATTTCCTGCTAAGCAATCGCCGTTGGTACTCATGATGTTTTGTCCTCTGATGTTTAGTAACTTCGATGGTATCTGCGAATGGACCAGCGAATTTTGAGTGTCAACCTTTTCGGGAGTTTGGCTTCTGCCACTTCCATACAAATCGAATGTTTAACGTTTAAAACGGAACGAGATGCCGCAAGACGCGACAAGATGTACCGGTCATAACAGGCGCAGGGTTGTCGGTGGTTTGTGGTGGTGGTAATCGCTCGACCGCACGGGCCGCTCAAAGGTCATAATGGCTTCAGACTATGTCAAAGTTGTGACAACATAAAGCATCCCAAATTTCGTGCTGCTAAAATGCCATCCATTAAACCCGGGCTCCGGGTCATGTCGGCATTGAAACGACATGTCATGCTTAAAACACCAGGTGACACAAGCAATTGTAGCACCAGATACGGTGCGCGCCTAATCTACCTCTAATGATCTCTTCGCATTGTTCAATTGTAGTTCCGAGTTTGGCTTGTCTGAACAATAGAAGCTCAATTATGTCTCTTTGATTGGATTGTACTCATGCGGTGCCAAACGAAATGTCCACGCCACAGCTTCTTTAGCTGTGAGAACGTGAGGTGGCACCCTGAGCCAATATTCGCCAGATGTACCATCCGGTTCCGGTGTGGAATTGATCACTCTCACCATGACCAGATCTTCTGAGCCGTCAACCCTTCTGCGGAACAGTGATCCATATTCGTCTTCGTGCATTGGGTGCCTGAAGCTGTCTTCTATGTAACGCTCAGAGCCATAGATTTCGAGCATGATGCGGCGAAGAGTGACATTGTTTTGCTGATTGATCTCGCGAACGGTAATTAATTCAGGCGCTTTGACAAAACTTGCAGGGATCGTGACTCCATGCCATGAGTAGACGCCGAACCCATCTCCAAAGGTAAGCGCAGGGCCATCCGCGCAATGCAAATGACCTTGATCATCAAGTGCAATTGATGTTGGTCTCATCGAAACTAAACAGACATTATCGAAAGCGGCGTAAAGATGAGCTGCCCTGGCGGCTTTGATGTGGGCATCGAGCATTGATTTGATCTCGTCTGACTCGTGACCTCTGTTGGTGAGCCGCCTGAGCAGATCAGTGCACAGCAGATAGTCACTTGCCCACAAACCAAACTCCATAAAGAAGATCGATTCTGATTCGTGCGTTTCCTCCCAGGCGCCTTTAAGCGAGAGCGACATTGTCGGAGGGAGTGCCCTGGCGAGACCGTAGCGATAATTTCGGACGTGATTATTGAGTTGCCGGCCGAACTTAGCCACAACCTTGTGCAGAACCTCTATTGGTCCTCTGATTTCTGTGTCGACGATGTATGGTGGCATCCCTACAACATAGTAACCTCTTATCCATAGATCGGGAGTGGCGGTGCGCAACGTGTTGCCAGGGCCGCCGTTTTGTTTTGATCTGCTGGTGACGATACGCTCGAGGTTGGCTATTAATGCGGCATCACAATTGCGGTCGAGACTGCTTTTGGTGGCATGAAAACGATTCAACCCTTCATCGTTCAACATCAAGACTTGTGCAGTAAGGTAAAGCTCCAGTGGCGACTGGCAGTAGACTATTTTTGGGCAAGGTTTTCCAAACGCGGTATACAGCTCGAACACCGCATCCTCGACCGCCGCGAAGTCCAACATCTGTGTCGATTGGGCCCTGGTGAGCCACTCCTGGGTGTACGCGTCTACTAGTGTGTCGAGATCGGGCCCTGATGGAATCGCGGTAATCATTGATGTTTGCCCATATTCAAAGCTAACACTTCTTTATTCCACGCCGCTCTGTGGTCTATCGAAAAACGAATCCTTGTCTCACGAAAATCAGACCCGCCTAAAATCGTTGAAGCGAACGCGGTGGTTGATGCCTGCAGCGGGACAATTCTATTGATTCTCACAGTTGTTCGAAGAAGTTCAATAATAAAACGCAATCAAATCTGTATTGAGCATGTTGATGCTTTGCAGTATCTGAACGTAATGCTTGAATGCTTCACCCTCGTCTGAGTCCGGATCGAACTTCGGTTGTGCTCCGAGTTCCTGCCTAACATCGCTCAGAGACTTGTGCCCTATGGTCGGAAAATCTTCGATTGCCGGTATCACCACTGGTGCTCCGGTAGTGACTAGAGATTGAATAGAATCAGGCAGTTCCCAGAAATATCCTCCGCTCATACTCTCGAATTCGGAATCAATCTGTTGACCGAATTGATTACAGAGAACTTCAAGAGCGTAGCCGTATTGAAAAGCGAAGTCTTTGTTCATCTCTTGTTTTAAGACGAGGGCTGAAACTGCATCAAATAGCGACGGAGCACCTGCTTTGATCTCGTCGACAAACCATTCATCGGCATCTTCGAGACGCTCGGCGTGCTGCCGTTTAATTGTCGCCAGAAGTTCTTGATCGTTGCTTCCGCAGACCTGCTTGATTTTATTTATATCAACTGCGTAAACAGCAATGCTATACGACATAATCACCCCTGCGGCGGTACAAACGACTGCTTAGAATATCACGTGCGATGGTTCGGAACGTGGAACTTGGTATCGCGATTTCACTTTAAATAATTGCGTTTCGGCGCCACTAAATAAGGTGCTCGATCGGCACTCAGGTTGCGACTAGAAGATGGGCGGTGAAAAAAAATCTACGCAGTGACGGTAGCTTTGCGATTCTCGATCGGCACGTAAGGACGCTCTTCGTGACCGGTGTAGATCTGTCTCGGGCGCGAAATCTTCTGACTCTCATCAAGCACCATTTCTTCCCACTGCGCTAGCCAGCCTGGCATGCGGCCTAGTGCAAAGAGCACGGTGAAGTAGTCGGTCGGGAAGCCCATTGCCTGATAAATCAATCCGGAATAGAAATCGACGTTCGGATATAACTTGCGCGAGATAAAGTAATCTTCTTCCAGAGCAATGCGTTCCAATTCAAGCGCAATTTCGAGTTTTGGATTGAGGCCAGTTTGGTCGAAGACTTCATACGCGACTTTTTTGATCAATTTCGCGCGCGGGTCGTACGATTTGTAGACGCGATGTCCGAAGCCCATGAGGCGTTTCTTTCCATCTTTGACATCCTTGATGAAGTCAGGAATATTTTTCAATGTGCCGATTTCATCGAGCATTTTGATTACCGCTTCATTGGCGCCGCCGTGCAGCGGACCGTAGAGCGCGGCGATTCCGGCAGAAACAGCGGAGTACATATCTACACGCGAGGAACCGACACCGCGCACCGCACTGGTGGAACAGTTTTGTTCGTGATCGGCATGCAGTATCAGCAGAACTTCGAGTGCCCGTTGCAGCACTTTATTTGGTTTGTGCTGACCGCCGATACTGAAAGTCATGTTGACGAAATTGCCGACATAGTCAAGATCGTTGTCGGGAAAAACGAACGGCAGTCCGCGTGAATGGCGAAACGAGAATGCGGCAATGGTAGGAGCCTTCGCCAGGAGGCGCACACGTTGCAAATAGCGGTTCTCCGGATCTTGAATGTTCTTGGCGTCGGGATAGAAAGTTGAAAGAGCACTAACAGCACCAAGCATCATTCCCATGGGATGTGCGTCGTAGCGGAAGCCTTCGAGGAACTTGGTGATGTTGGTGTGAACATAAGTGTGGTACTTGATTACATCGGCCCATTGATCGAGCTGCTCCTGGTTTGGCAGCTCACCTTTATTGAGCAAATAGGCGACTTCAAGAAAACTAGACTTTTCAGCTAGCTGCTCGATTGGATAACCTCGATAGCGCAAAATGCCGCGGTCGCCGTCGATGAATGTGATGGCGCTGCGGCAGGCGGCAGTACTCATGAAGGACGGATCGTAAGTCATTAGACCAAAATCGTCGTCTGCGACTTTGATTTGTCTGAGGTCATTCGCGCGGATTGTGTTGTCAGTAATCGGTAGCTCGTATTTCTGTCCCGTGCGATTGTCCGTAATCGTCAGTGTTTCATTAGACACAGTCAGGTCCTCCAAATGACGCCGAAAAATCTAGGGCATCGATACGTCCAGCAAAAGTATAGCTGCTTGTTGCAGAAAAGTTTTAAAAGGAAACGTTATCGCAGTGTGTTTTCAACATTGATGAATCCAAATGCGATCTCTGTATTTCATAGCCGAGCTCTCACCTTAAAGAATATCTCCGAGGATGAATGAAGTGGTACTACAGGTGGTGCTGGTGTCGGTCGCGTACATCCGCACATGAGTGGATTGTCCGACGATGTTGTGGAGTGAACGATCCTGTTTAGTCCAGCGCGTTCGCGAAAACGCGTTGTACATCAAACTAGGACTGGTCGCTCATATCGCGAACAAGACTCAGGTTCAGCATCTCTCTTATCAGCATCAACTCTCGTGGCATGCGTTCATTGAGACGGTTGAACAATTCGTCGTGAGACTCCAGTTCGCGATGCCACTTCTCTTTGTCGATGTGCATCAGATCGTCAAACTGTTCCGGGGTGAATTTCTCAATTCCCGTCCAGTCGATGTCCTTGTGGCGAGGCATAAATCCGAGGAATGTTTGGGCCGCTCCCGCTTTGCCGTGAACGCGATCCGATATCCATTTAAGAACGCGCATGTTTTCACCGAAACCAGGCCAAATGATTTTGCCATTGTGATCGGTGCGGAACCAATTTACGCAAAAAACACGCGGCGGATTTTGGACCATGTGTCCCATTTTCAGCCAATGGTCGAAGTAATCTCCCATATGATAGCCACAGAACGGCAGCATGGCCATTGGGTCGCGGCGCACTTCGCCTACTTTGCCGACGGCAGCGGCTGTGGTTTCAGAACCCATTGTGGCTGCCATGTAGACGCCGAAGTCCCAGTTGATCGACTGGAACGCCAGTGGAATGACAGATGGACGACGTCCGCCGAAGACGAAAGCACTGATGGGAACGCCTTCCAGGTTGTCCCACTGATCATCCAGTGATGGGCATTGGTCGATCGGTACGGTGAAACGACTGTTGGGGTGGGCTGCTTTGCGACCGCAGTCCGGAATCCAGTTTCGTCCTTGCCAGTCGATTAGCTCAGCTGGTGCTTCATCGGAAAGACCCTCCCACCAAACGTCTCCGTCTGGAGTAAGGGCGACGTTTGTGAAAATGCAATTTTTGCCCAGAGTGGCCAGGGCGTTTGGATTGGTCTTCGCTGAAGTGCCAGGAGCCACGCCAAAGAAGCCTGCCTCCGGATTGATGGCATAGAACTTGCCATCCTTGCCCGGTCTGATCCAGGCGATATCGTCACCAACTGTAGTGACCTCCCATCCTTTGAAACTGCTCGGAGGGATGAGCATGGCGAAGTTGGTTTTGCCACAAGCGCTTGGGAAGGCGGCGGCCACGTAGCATTTTTCGCCGGTTGGGGACTTAACGCCCAAAATCAGCATGTGTTCTGCCAGCCATCCTTCTTTCTTACCGAGTGAGGAGGCGATTCTCAAAGCGAGGCATTTTTTGCCGAGAAGGGCATTGCCACCATAACCCGAACCGTAGGACCAGATTTCTTTGGTCTCGGGGAAATGGCAGATGTACTTGTGTTCTGGATTGCATGGCCAGGCAACGTCTTTCTCTTTCGGGTCGAGTGGGTGACCGACGCTGTGCATGCAGGGAACGAAAGAACTATCAGTACCCAAGAGCTCAACGACCTTTTTGCCCATGCGTGTCATGTGCTTCATGTTGACAACGACATATGGCGAGTCGGTGATTTCTACACCGATCTGCGAAAGTGGCGATCCAAGCGGTCCCATGCTGAACGGCACAACGTACATCGTGCGCCCGCGCATCGACCCCTTGAAGAAGTCCTTTAATATAATCTTGGCAGTTTCAGGCTCCATCCAATTATTGTTTGGACCGGAGTCTTCCTTGATCTTTGTGCAGACGAATGTGCGGTCTTCCACGCGAGCCACATCGGAAGGAGCGGAGCGCGCCAGGTAGCTATTCGGGCGTTTCGCTTGATTCAAGCGGATGAATGTGCCGGCGTCCACCATCTCTTGGCAAAGGCGATTGTATTCTTCTTCGCTGCCATCGCACCAATAGACGCGATCAGGCTGACACAAAGCCGCAGCCTCTGTGACCCACTCGAGCAATTTGAGGTTATCGATGGGGTAACTGGATTGCACATTGGCGAATTTCTTGCTTACCGAGTCGATAGCTGTCATGTTTCTGCTCCTGAGATGAGGGACAAGATTTTACTATGCCGAGCGGGTTTAGCCCGTTTTAGCAAGACTTTCTTCAAGAATTGGATAACCTTTTGCTAAACCGCCGAAGACCAGGTTCTCCCAGTTCAAGTCGACGGGGCGCGTTGGTGAAGTCCCTTTCCGCAGATTTATTGTCGTGATCTGCTGGTTCTCAAGAAATATTGCACCACGCGTAGAATTTGCTCTGTCGGGTCGAGATTTAGTCCGCTGCTTTCTCGTGAGTTGGGCATCGCTAAATTCCGTAAAACGATTTGCGCGGTGAGACATGATACCGCCAGCAGTGCCAGCAAAGAATAAATAAGCAAATTGATTTCCTGATTGCTGATCGACAGGCTTTGACCGCCCTCTTGCATAGTCTGATACACAGCAGCCAGTTCCGCGGCTGTTAGCAGGCGGCTCGGCGGGTCGCGCAGGCAGTATTCTTCTGCAAACAACTGGAGCCGGAAATATTTCGATGTCACTGGTGATAACCACCGGCGGTCTTTCAGGCGATGGCGGTAACGGCGGTACCGGAGGACAATCCACCTCGACAGATGCTGGCATCGGTGGAGCCGGTGGTGCAGGCGGCAATGGAGGCAGCGGGGCAGATTCCGGAGGTAGTGACGGTGGAGCCGCAGCCGATGGTGGTGCCGGCGGTGCTGCAGGAGAAATTACCTTTATAAGCAAAAAAGGCTCTACCGCCACGAGCTCGGTACAAGCTCGAGGCGGCTCTGGCGGCTCTGGCGGCTCTGGCGGCTCTGGCGGCTCTGGCGGCGCAGGTGGCGCCGGTGCAGAGGGTGGCTTCAGCCTCAACGCTAATGGGGGCGCGGCGACCTCTCAATGTTAATCAATTCAAACCGGTACAAGTCTAAAAGGTCTCGATTCAGGTTTTGGTATCACACAATCAAGCCACGATGCGATCTGCGATTGCTGCGTATGATTCTCTAGTTGCTCGGAGAATCTTTCGTTGCTTCCCAACGAACTTGACGTGAGTCAAGATCTTGAATAGTGGCGACACCAATCAACTGGTTGCCGCTAACCCTGGCTTCAATTATTCCTGTACCTGATTTTAGTCGTTTTAGCCGTGTCAACTTAGACTTCGAAAAGTCGACTATTAAAGTAATGGCGCCCGATTCATCGTCATATTTGCCGTGGACCGGGAACCTACCAAATATTCCTTTATAGGTTCCTGTGACTTGCCCATCGCCACAACTATCAATGACTAATTTCGGATGTCGTCCAAACTTTTTAATGTGCCCGTTCCATTTGCCCAACAGCGAATGTGGCTCGAATGCTGTAACTTCGCCAACCAGTGGAGCGGCATTCTGTGAAAAGGCTGGCGAATGAAAAACAGAAAAGCAAAAGAGCAAAGCCGAAAGTGATAACGCTATTTTCGCTCGATCGTAGTGAGTCATTCAAAACGCTCCAAACAGGCTGTTATGCTCAATACAATTGTGCCGGCAAAAAGTTGCGCTGCCCCCGGATAGTTTAGTCTCAAACTCAAGACTTGCAAGACGCCTATCGTCTATGAGTTTCCGCGCGTCAGGCTCGTGTTTTGCTGTTTTGACGCAATGAAATGGTTGTTGACTTGAATGTTTCGCTGTTTGGAAGCAAAGGGTGTTTGTCTCCAAAGCAGAACTTCAACATTGCCGATGCTTTTTCTCGTTGACGATCTGCATCTGACGATTTGCCCATCAGCTGGCTGAGGTTAAAAGAAACAAGATACGCCTCTGCGATATGCGGGTGATTGGGCAACAGCAACCTTTCCCTCGAGGCGATGCATTTGTTCAAAAACTCTGCGGCACTTTCATATTGTCTCTGATGCATCTTCAGCTCAGCGCGATAAAATTGAAGTGTTGCCTTTGCAAGCTCCATAGCGACCTCGTTTGAGCCTTCCAAAATTTTTAGACCGTCATCGATCAATCTCTCGGCTGCGCCGTAGTCACGTTGCATCGTATACGTCGACGCGAGATTGGCCATCACTATCGCAAGCCGATCGGCGCAGGGCAATTTGACTTCCTGGCGAATTGACATTGCTCGTTTTAGATCAGCTTTGGCATTATCGAACGAGCCAAGTATGTTTTCTACACGTCCTTTGAGAGTGAGGGCGCCAGCTAAGGCTAGCCTGGTGCCTGGATTGTCGGAGGATGGATCTTTAAGCAAATCTTCTGCCATTTGGATTGCAGTTGTTGCATGCACCATCGCTGCATCGTACTGTCCCATCTCAAAGTAAATGCACCCCAGTGATTCATTGCATACCGCTTCCAAAGAACAGAACTGCTTTTGAGCGATATCCATTGCTTTTGTCTCCAGCACGCCGGTTTTTTGTTCCGTTGCGGCATTGAGCACCGTTCGCCGCTCTGCCATCACATCTAGTGCCGCCTTACTCAGTGATAAAGCTTTATCGTAGTGCAAACGCTCCTGCGCTACCTCTGCCTGAAGTCCGCGCGCCAGCGCCAATTCGAATGATGAACTAAACCCGCTGTAAATTGCTGCATTGAAGTTTGCCAGCATCTCTGCCAGTTGGAGATGTCGTCGGCGCATCAAGAATGCAATGCACGGCGCAATTGAGGAGACCAGCATTACAATCGAAAGTCCGCCAAAGAAAAGCACTCCAATGCCCACCAGCTTAGCTGGGATTCCAGGGATCTCAACATGATCGAGCACTTTCGAGGCGGCCATTAGTACACCAAGAAATACAAGAATGAAAATCAAGGACTTGTTATTGTTTTTCTGGAGAATAGCCTGGGAACTCGCTTCGGACAAACCGACTTCTTGTTGTTCCTTGAGTCCCGGCATGGAAGATAGTTTTTTGCCATGCCACTCGGTCTTCATTGATTGACCAGTTTTCGTCGCTTTTCTGTGCTTGAAATGATCGACTAATGCAAGGCATGCCATCAGAATCGCAGCGATAAACTGAAGCAAGATGACAGACTTGTTGAATCCAATTTCGATGCAAGAAACTTCTGGTTGATCGGGTTTGTAGTGAACATTGAGTTCTTTGGTGCTCTTTAATTCTTCGAGCACTTTGACCGGATCGCGAAACATCAGTCCGCCAAACTGCACTCGATCGGCGGTGAATGTGCGTCCATTGACCAGATATTCATATTGAACATTAGCGTTTAATTTGGTTTCGCCGCGTAATTCAGTTTTCTTGATCTCAGCAGTCGTTAACTTACCCTTTGCAGTCGGCCAGTTTTTGCAGGCCTCTCCATTGCTGTAATCAGAAGCCGCCGGGTAAATGAGCATGGCGCAAATGACTATTCTGAGAATTTGCACGAGCGGACCGAGGTAACTTAGTAATGAGTTCATGCTGCAGCTCTATTCTTGTTGAAGTGTAGTAACGAAGGAGTCGCAAGGCGAGGTCTGAAGGACCGCCGAGGTCGTAATTCCGAATCGGCTCCTGAAGGTGATGTGATTCTAAGCCAGACTCTTGACAACTAGCGATAACGTAACAGATCCTTCATTTTTTCGAGTTTAAACCAGGCAGTTTGATTGAAGCATCGATGTTTTGGTTCTGTCATAGAAACAGAATCATTAGTTCTAATCGAAAGTTCAAAAGGCAATTCTGTTGACGAGAGCGGACCTCGCGGCCCGCTCTCACTTTTTAGGCATCCTTCTGTTTTGAAACGACACCGGTCGTAATTCCGTTAGCGGGAACTCCGTAAACAATCGTGTTGCCGGACGTCTCACCAATCGACTGCAACAGTCGCAACTGCATCAAAGCTGGGCTGGACTCTAACATGCGCGCGGCGTTTGCCAAGGAACGCAATGCTGCGGTTTCGCCACGAGTTTTTTCCAGTGCAGCTTGTGCTTCCTTCTGAGCCTTTACGACCTGGGTCATGATCTTTTTAATCTCACCCGGAAGCATAATGTCGCGAATTTCCGCACTTGCCACCTCGATACCGAACTCTGTCGCACGATTTGCGATTGCCTTTTGCAGAGGTTCCGAAATAGATGATCTTGCAACCATCAACTCGTCGATGGTCATCGGCGCAACCAATTGGCGTAGTTCAAGCTGTGCCACCGTATACAATGCCGCCGAAAAGCTGTCAGTCATATGAACTGCCGCATATGGATCAACAATTCTGTAGTTGACGGACAAGCTGATCTTTACCGACATGCTGTCGATAGTAACTAGCTCTTGTCCTGGCAACGTCAAAATAGTTGGACGAATGTCGATTTTGGTGATCGAGGTGTTGAACTTCCACAGCCAGTACGCGCCAGGTTCCAGAGTTTTGATGAACTTACCGTCGCGGTATAGCAACGCGCGCTGGTATTCAAAAACGGTTTGGCGAACAACTAAATTCTTAAATATCGCACGCACCAGATACGCCACTATGATGGAAGCGACGGCTGTGGATAAAATTGTGATTGAGTGCTGAGTCATGATGTTCACCTTTGTAAAATCGGACGCCATGGGACGCGTTCGCTCCGCGGAGGTTTTACCTACAGAGCGTCACGAGCGCTGCTTTCGGCAGTCCCATGGTGTCTAGCGATTCGTACCTTTTAGTCGCAGGGCCGATTGGAATTTATCTGCACGATGTGAAGAACTGCCGTTGGAATTCCTGCGAGACTTTCGAATATCACCATTATGAACACATCAGGCAATTTAGTAAGGACTCTTACTGAACCTATAGTCTTTTAAGTCTTGTGTTGGATAGCAGCCCATATCGGCATTCTTGTCGATATTCATACAAGAAAACTAGTTCAGTAAACGTTCATCAGCTCCCGAGCCTTCTTCTGTCCTCTGAGGACCAAGGAAATTGTTGAGCCAAGTTGATTTCAGGTTCAGGGCTGAAACGTCGACTGGTATGGCATTCGCACCAATTTGTTGAGTTTTCCGATCTTTATTGAGAAATACAGTAGTTACTGGGGTATTTGAAACTTGGAGGCAACCATTGCCAGTCGTTTTGTATCGGTCACCGAGTGTCAAAAAACAAGAAGCATTTTCTGGAGATTCATGAACTATTAACTGCCATCAAGGCAGTTAAGGACAATGGATTGCCCATAAATTCGGTGAATATTGCAGAGGAGACCGGAGTTGATGCGTCCTTCATCATCAACAATCCTGAGCTCATGAAACTGCTGAATGAAGCGGCAGCGGCTGACGACAATTTTGAGCTTGAAATAGCATTTGATCAAACTGCCGAAATCCCGAGCCTTAATAATCTTGGGAAATTCCTGTCGGCTGACGACAAATCTCAAATTCCCGGCGAAGATGGTGACGCCTCGACAGATGAATTTAAACCATTAGGGCACCAGTCAGCAGTACTGAGCGTATTCAGCGCGCTCGAAGCGACCAGGGATCGTAGTCAAAGTCCGAATCAAAGTCCGAGTCCGAGTTTCGACGAAGCCGACGATCAATCAATCACTATTGCACCAGACCAGGGCGCACAGTTTGCAAGGATGTCTGGTCAGTTCGGCAGCGCGCAAACTGTGCCTTTCGAGAACACGAGCGCAACCTCCCACAAAAAGCCTGATGCCGATCTTAGTGACTCGGAGAAACTTCCGTCTGCGGAAACCGAAAGTGCCTCCGTCGCGACATTTAGAACCCCACCGCAAAATCCTTCCCAGCACAACACAAGTGCCTTACCGCAAAGTTCGCCTGTCGGACCATCGCAGAGTCACACCAACCAAAATGGCTCTGGGGAACGAGAGTTCATGGTCGGAGACCTGGTTGAAAATCAGAAGCTTGAGATTGAATCGAAGAACGAGCAGATCCAGCTCCTTTCGAGCAAGCTAGACGAGGTTTGTGCGACCCTGGTCGGCATGCAAATTGAGAAGCAAGGACTTTACCACCACCTTGCCGATATTGAATCCCTCAACCGAAACCTGACTGCTCGATTGACCGATCTGGAAAATCAAATGCAATCGAAGGTTTCGCAAGAAGATAATGAAAAACGGATTCAACCGGACGAAATCACCAAAGTTGAACAACAACTCTCGGATCAAATACACACATTAGAAGCAAGGATCGAATCTGCGCATGCAGGGCTAGAGGCGCGATTAAAAGATGCAGAGGAAAAAATTCAATCGAAACCAATTACAGAAAACGAAACAGCGAGTGCAACGGACACCGAAACTAATAAAGAAACAAATAAAGAATTAGATGGCGAAGACCTTCAGACCGTCAAGCTTCAGCTCGTAAACCATTTTCATCGCTTGAGTGCTGCAATTGAAAACGTGAATGTCACTCTGCACAAACGCATTCGGGACCTGGAGAACCAAGCGAAGGATGCGGCATCGCAAGCGGAATTGGAGAAACTCAGGGACGAGTTGAAGGATGTGATTTCTAATCAACCGCAAACTTTGCCATCCGAATTCGAAACAATTGAGTCAGTGAAGAGTGAGACTTCAAAGCCATCTCAGGAATTGACACCAGAACTCGAAACAACCGTAAGAGAGGAAGTGAGAAACGAAATTTCTAAACTTACTCAAGAACTGAAGCCCGAAATGGAATCAGTCGTCAAAGAGGAAGTGAAGAACGAGTTCTTAAAACGGTCTCTTGAAATGACGACGGGAATAGGGACGGTCGTTAAAGACGAAGTTGAAATAGTTAGGAATGAGCTAGCGCAACGTTCTGAGGAGCTGATCTCCAGTTTTGAAACGCTAAAAGCAGAGCTTGCAACAGCTAAAAACGAACTCACGGATCGCTCTGATGAATTGGCGTCCAGTCTTGAAACGGTGAAAGAGGAAGTCGAAACAGTCAAGAACGATTTCTCTCAATCCGATCAACAACGGACGTCCGATCTGCAAACTGTGAAAGAAGATATTGGAATAATCAAAGGCGAACTGTCGCAATCCGCTCAGAAACTTACGTCCGGTCTTGCAGCTGTGAGAGAGGAATTTGGAACAGTTAAGAATGAGCTCTCAGAATCCGCTCAGCAACTAGCCTCTGGTTTTGAAGTTGTGAGAGGCGAAGTTGGAATAGCTAAGGACGAGCTTTCGCAATCCGCGAAGGAGTTGACCTCCGGTCTTGAACTCGTGACGGAGGAAGTTGTAATAGTAAAGACCGCCTTCTCGCAATCTGTTCAGAAACTGGCGTCCGGTCTTGAAGCTGTGAAAGCAGAAGTTGGAGCAGTTAAGGACGAGTCCTCCCAATCCGCTCGGGAACTGGCGTCGGGTCTCGAATCTGTGAAAGCAGAAGTTGAAACAACTAAAGGCGAGTTCTCGCAATCCACTCAGGAATTGGAGTCCGGTCTCGAAGCTGTGAAAGCAGAAGTTGAAACAGCTAAAGGCGAGTTCTCGCAATCCACTCAGGAGTTGGCGTCCGGCCTTGAGGCGGTGAAAGGAGAAGTTGGAGTAGCTAAAGACGAGTTCTTGCAATCCGCTCAGGGATTGGCGACCAACCTTGAATCTGTAAGAGATGAAGTTGGAACAGTCAGAAGCGAGCTTACGCAATCCGCTCAGCAATGGACGTCCGGTCTTGAGGATGTGAGAGCGGAAGTTGAAATAATAAAGGATGAACTCTCTCTATCCGCTCAAGCATTAACTTCGAGCCTTAAAGTTGTGAGCGAGGAAGTGGACACAGTCAAGGACGAGCTATCGCAATCCGCTCGGGAATTGGCGATTCGACTTGAAGTTGTGAGTGGGGACGTTGGAATAGTTCAGAACGAGCTGGTGCAATCCGCGCAGCAGTCGGCGTCTGCTCTTGAATCGGTGAGAGGAGAAGTCGGGAAGGTCAAAGAGGAACTCTCGCAATCCCTTCAGGAATTGGCGTCCGGTCTTGAAATTGCGCAAGAAGAAGTTGGAACAGCTAAAGATGAGTTCTCTCAGTCCGCCAGGGAATTGACATCTGGACTTGAATCTGTGAAAGCAGAAGTTGCAGTAGTTAAAAACGATCTTTCGCAATCCTCTGAGAAATTCTCGTCTGGTATCGAAGCTGTGAAAGGGGAAGTTGCAGCGGTCAGGAACGACCTCTCGCAATCCACTCATGAATTGACTTCCGGTATTGAAACAATGAAAGCGGAATCTGCCACAGTTAAAGACTGGGTTAAGCAGCGCTTCCACGAATCCGAGTCCGCTCTAGAAGGTGTCTTAGAAGAGCTCAGCAGAGTTGCAGATGCCGGTCAAGAGCTGGGTGCTGGACTTGAATTGGTGAAAACGGACATTCACACACTAAGATCCCACCTGGTGGAGCGCACTAATTCTTTGGTGGGTAGTATCGAATCATTGATCGAGGAGATGGCAACAACTGAGCACGGCGTGTTTGAACGGACCGATGAATTGACTATTGACAACAATAAACTCAAAGGCCAATTGAGCAAACTGGAAGCGAATCACGATGATTTAAAACGCGAGATCCAGAGTCAACAGATGTCGTTTCTAATGTTGAAGAAACCTCTGGAGAAACTTCAGCTAGCGGTCAAGACAATTGAACTTCACGAAGATGGCACCACCGTAAGGGAATTAAACGCGAGGGTAACAGAACTGCAAGTCGTCCTAGCCGCGTTAAACGAACATAGCGAGAGTCCTTCTATAGATTCGCTAATACGCGAGCATGACGAGGACACCGGCAGCATTTAGGCTGGATCTGTCAATAATTTTGTGTCAAAGGTAGTCCATTGTAATTACCTTTAGAGATTGGAATGATACCGCCACAGAGGCGTACAGCGCTAGCTGTAGCCGATGGGGTGGAACCGTCGGCGGTGCAAGC
>Ga0163151_10005233_pt1 | contig 16733 bp, 10 predicted proteins | sample OliLakLV19MP5IB2_FD_145596 | JGI IMG/M metagenome (GOLD analysis project Ga0163151, IMG submission 145596) | Freshwater microbial mat bacterial communities from Lake Vanda, McMurdo Dry Valleys, Antarctica - Oligotrophic Lake LV.19.MP5.IB-2 | ecosystem: Environmental > Aquatic > Freshwater >...
GAATTTCTCCATGATGGTTGCATCCACCGTTGGTGGCAATGCGGACAACTCGTAACACAACACCTGCTGGCTGGCCACCACATGGCCAAGGTTCCATGCAAGGTTGTTGTTGTATTTCTCCGGAATACGATTGAGTTGTTCAAGCGTATGACCATCGGCCATTTCACTTAAACGCTTGCGGGTGTTGCGGATGATGTCGAGTGGTTTGGGCATGCAGCAAAGTTGCGAAAACCCCGCATTACGCATCAGGAGTTTTTTCAATGGCAAATGCTTGCGGGATTCTCACATCTACGCAATAGAAAACATTTTCATAGGTAAGAAATGCATTTTGTTTTCTATCACTTGATGTGCGATAACGCTGTTGCACAGTGTCGCAATTATTTTATGGACTTCTTCATACAAACGCTGTTCTCCACATTTGCATATTGCCCGAAGTTGGGGATGATGATGTACCCGGTTTTTTGATAGAGCTTTATGGCCTCCGGTTGCTTTTTTCCGGTTTCGAGGATGCAAGCAGTATAATTTATTTCTGCTGCCCACTGCTCCAGTTCTTTCAGGATGGCATCTCCTATTCCCCGCCCGCGAAAATCCGGTTGCACAAACATGCGCTTGATCTCTACGGTTTTGTTGTCAAATGCCCTGAATGCGCCACAACCCAAGGCCTCGCCTTTATGGCTAAACACCACTGCATTCTCAATGGTATCTATTTTATTGAACTGGGCATAAAACGCTTGTTCGTCTCCGTACTTTACGGCTAAGTCCTTATCAAGAAGAGCGACAAGGCTTTGAAAGTCCGGATCGTCCGATGTAGTTCTTTTTAGCATGGTTGCCAGGCGGCTTTTAGATAAGCCGCGCGAGTCGGGAGACTTGATCTATGGGGAATTACTCTGGAATACAAATGAGTTGTTGAAGCGAATGGCCATCGGCCATTTCACTGATGCACTTGCGGATGCTGCGGATGGTGATGAGTTGTTTTTTTCATGATGGCATTGGCTTGTTCGCTAAAGCGATCGGAAAGGCTGGGATTACAAATGTGTTTTGTTTTGTCTTAAAACCTGTTTCCGGAAAGGTGCTATGTGTTCGAGGGCAAAAACTTCTCCCTTCATTAGTCCACCAAAAACATAATCGAACGACTTCTTTCTTCCATTCCATTTTCTACCGGGATAAGTTGGGCGAAGTAGATTCCTTTCGCATAGCGCGATACATCAATTAGAATTGCATTCCTGTTCCCTGCGTTTTCACGCAACATTTCCCGGCCGATGATGTCAACTATTTTCAACAAGAATTCAGTTCCGGAATTTTCCTTCAGGTAAATTGTCGCTTCATCATGCGCAGGTTGTGGGGAAATTGAAAATGAAAATTCCGCGTTCAATTCTTCTACCGCGGTGGTTGTGCATACAACTGTAGTTTGCAATGACTGCTCTACCTCGTAAACAGGTATTGATTGTCTTGAGGGTGTAAACCCAGCCGATGAAAGCGGAAATGAAGTGCGCACGCTTTCGGTGGCAAAATCTTCGGCCAGAAGTGAGGGCGTATCCACAAAGCCACAGCCGTTGCCTTCACTGTCAAGTTCCAGGAACAGGAAATCCCCTGCAGAGCGGCAATACAAAAAACTTCCGTCAGGCTTTTTGATGTATGGTGTTGTATAGGTGCCGGCTATTCCACCCAGCTGCCAGGTATGCGCCCAGATAAAATTTCCTGATGCGTCCAGTTTTACGTACACCGGCTGGTAGCCCGTATCATAACCAGTTAAAATAATATCCCCAGCGTTGGTTTCTGCTGCCGATATCAGGTAAACAATTCCGCCCGGGATGTATATCTTTTTGCACCAAAGCATTGCACCCGTGGTATCAATTTTTGAAACGTACGAACCCACCTCGGTGATTGAACTTTGACTGATAGCGGTAGCAATGATGTTTCCATCATTGGTGTACAGCGCGTGGTACATATTCTCCTGCACAGTTCCGCCAAAATCGTATTGATAACTCCAGAGCACTCCTGTTGAATCAATTTTTGAAAGCCATCCATTCTGCCCTATGGCATCGGCCATTTCTCCGCACACGATATGTTCTCCCTCCTCTCCAGTGGCGAAAGCTTCTTCCACCCTGACATACGTATCAAAAGGAGGCGTAATCACTCTTGAACTGAACGTAGTGTCATCCACCGTGGATTGAATGCGGTAAAAACCAGTTGTGTTCTGGCCATTGGAACTGAATGCGATTATTCTGCCTGCTTCATCGAAAACTTTTCCCATGCCCCACTGCGAGTGTTGCAGATTGGGAAATTTGAATGCCCAGATCACATTAAAGTTGTCATCGGTTTTCAGCAGGTACGGATAGGTTTCTACATTTCCGATACTCATTCCGCTAAGGACATAACTGTCGCCTGTATGTGCAACCCCCACAACACGCGCTATTGGATTAGGCAGACGTATCTCTGCATGAGCGAATGCAACAAATGCCTCATCCAGTTTTGCAAGGTTGATGTAGGCAGAATCACCTAACCATAAACCATAATTTGAATGACCAACCAGAGTGTTTTGCCCCATGCCGGTATTAAAAATTTTGCCGGGATAAGCCGTGGCCCCTGTAGATAGTGTGTATGCACTTGTGGTTTGGGCAGCGGCAACACACGCACACAAGCTGAACAGAATGGCAAGCAGTGTTTTGGATTTCATTTGGGGTTATTTGGAATTTGAATTTGTAAAATTGATGGATTATCTTGCGGGGCAAAGTAAGGCCGCTACTAGTTCTGTTTTGTTAGCGATTGAGTTGTTCCAGCGTATGACCATCGGCCATTTCACTTATACGCTTGCGGGTATTGCGGATAATGTCTAAAAGGCAATGGATCGATTACGATTGAATTGAGTTGAGGGAAGAAAGTTTTGAGCCGATTTCTCTTGGCTTTCACATAAGGCCTCTAGACTCCTCTCGGGCTCACAACGCGGGGTGATGATAGGCCTTCTGAATAGAAGTAATGTGATTGGTAACCCGAGAAGCTGAAAGAAAACTGAGAATTATGTTAATCATCTGCGGAAATGTGTAACGCACAGCACTTATAGGCCAATCACCTTTGCTATCTGTAATAATTGAAATCAATGCTTGATGAAATATCGGGTAAAAACTAGCGAATTTAAAATTCTACAAAAATGAAAGTGCAAGTAAAAACATTACTCCTATTTTTAATAATTGCTGTAGCTTTTTGCTTTGGCTCTATTGATATGACCGCAAAAAGTGATACAGACGCAAAAAGTGCTTATGCCGAAATGTCGAAACGCAAGGATGCCGATGGCGATGGAATAAAGGATAAAAGAGACAAATGCGCGGACACTCCTAAGGGTGTGGCGGTAAGTAAAGATGGATGTCCCTTAGATGCCGATAAAGACGGTGTGGTAGATTATTTAGACAAATGTCCCCGCCTTATTGGTACTGCAGCTATGAATGGCTGCCCAGATAAGGATAAGGACGGAGTGTCCGACAATGATGATTTATGTGCAGAAGTGCCTGGTCTTACTCGTTTTATGGGTTGCCCCGACAGCGATGCAGATGGCATTGAAGATTCGAAAGACAAATGCCCTAATGCAAAGGGAACCGATATGTTTAAAGGTTGCCCCGATACGGATGGCGATGGTGTAGAAGATGCAGTGGACAAATGCCCGGGTTCTGAAAAGGGCATTAAGGTAGATGCTACTGGATGCACTTACGATGGCGACCGTGACGGTGTAATGGATGCAGTAGACAAATGCCCTGATACCGAAAAAGGAATTAAGGTAGATGCTACAGGATGCGCAGCCGATACCGATGGCGATGGCATTATTGATTCAAAAGATAAATGCCCGAATACCAGGGCTGAAGGCAGCCCCACCGGGTGCCCCGAAGTTAAAGTAGTGGTGGTTAAGAAGCTGCAAACTATTGCCAGCGCGCTCAACTTCGAAACTGGCAAGGCAGTCTTATTATCTACTGCTTACCCCAAGCTGGATGAACTGGCGAACATTCTTAAAGAATATCCCGATCATAGCCTGAAAATGGGCGGACATACCGATGATGTGGGAGAAGAAGCCGCCAACTTCGGGCTTTCGCAGGAACGTATGGATGCTGTAAAACGTTATCTGGTATCCAAGGGAATATCTTTGGAAAGAATAGAAGCAGCAGGTTATGGAGAAACAAAGCCCGTAGCTTCCAATAAATCATCGGAAGGCAGAGCACAAAACAGAAGGGTAGAACTGGAGTTGTTTTTAAAATAATTCCTTGAGCTAACATAAAATGAAGAAAGGGTGGGCGCGAAGCGCCCACCCTTTCTTCATTTAATAGTGTCCATGCGACTTGTCACCCCGAGCGCAGTCGAGGGGGGCCCCTCTTCATTATTACGCAATCCGACTTGTCACCCCGAGCGCTGACGAGGGGCCAACCTCACTCCTTATTTATCTCATCCGCTTTGGCGTTGCAGACATCTCCCTTTTCAGTGTTTTCCATTTTGTAATACACTTCGCTGATGCTGGTGTAGTGGGTCACCAGGTCTTGGTGCCCCTCACCGCGCTGAATGATTTTGTTATGCAGCGCCTTCTCAAAGTACTTCAATGCCGTCTTGCATTTTCCTTTTTCCTTCTACGCATTGCCAAGGCCGGTGTAGCCCTGTATGATTTCCACACTTTCGGCCCCTAAGAGTTTTTTCCTAATCTGCATGGCCTCGTTGTGGGCCTTGATGGCGCGGTCGAAGTCCGAATTGCGCAGGTGCACATTGCCAATATTGCCATAAGCGGTAAATGGGCAGCGAACCTTCCGTTAATGCCTGTGAACTCAACAGCCTTTTACCTTCGCGCACACCTACCTGCAGCGCACCCAGCAGCCCTTCCACTTCCAGCAATTGGTCGAAGATGAGTTTCCTGTTGGCAAGCGTAGTGAGGTTTGATAATTGGCTGCCTGTGGTGCTCTTCGCCTTCCCGCACCCCGCTCTAACGGGCGGGGTGAGGCCAAAAAAGCAAATGTGCCTACAATACATTCAGCACTGAGGCACATTCACCGCGGAGGTACACCACTAAACTTTTATCTCGCAAAACCATTTGCCACGTCAATCTGCAACTATCAATTATCCTGTTAGCTTTACCACGTTCTTTAACCTAAACATTTTTTCCCGATGAAAACTTTCTGTACAATTCTGGCTATCGTGTTTCTCTGCGAACACGCCTCCGCTTCATCAAACACCATAGAGATAAAACATAGCTCTGACGGTAGCAACAGCACCTCCATGTGCGAAACCATCTACATCAACATGTACGATACTTTTGGTGATGGGTGGAACGGAGCCACCATGACCATCTATGACTGGAACAACAACGCGGTATGGAACGGCACCATGCTGACTGGACCTTCCGCCTCATACAACACCTGCCTTTGGTCGGGTTGTTACACCATAGTAGTTACAAACGGCAGTTTTCCATCGGAGGTGTCGTGGGTTATTGATGATGGCATTTACTGGCTGACGGATGGAGTCGCGAACTCCACCACGCTGTTATCATTAGGGGCCACTACCACCGGCTGTACTGATTTCAGCGCTTGCAATTACAACCCAGGGGCCAATTGCGGTGATGCTTCGTGCATATATAATGACTGCATCTTCCTCGAAATGTTTGATTCCGGTGGCAATGGCTGGGAAGGATACCAACTTTCGGTGCTGGACAATGTGGGCAATGTTTTTTTCACTACTACGCTTGCTTCCGGTAGTTACAACTATCTGCAATTAGGTGTGCCATACTATGGGTGTTACCGCATACAATGCACTGGCGGAAACAGCAATTGGGAAGTAACCTGGCAAATGTGGTATCATGATTCCACTTCTGGAGGCCAGGTAGTGGCCGACCAATCGGATTGTGGCTCTTTTATGAGTTTGCCCTTTTATTATAGCTGCAATTTCGGTTGTGTGGATGAGGAGGCATGCAACTACGATTACTTCAGTTCGCACCAGCAGGGCGCATGTTGCTATGGCAACTGCCTGTACCTTCAAATGTTCGGAATAATTTCCTTTGGCAATTCCTGGGGCGATTTCACCATAACCAACTGGCGTGGTGAGGTGGAGTTTGCCGGTTTCGATTACGAGGTGGATATCTGCCTGCCCGATGGATGCTACCAGGTAACCTCCACTCACGGCAACGGTGAATACATGTCGTGGAACATTAGCGATGGAGCGTTATTATACCTGACGGGGCTGGAGGGTGAAACTCATGCCTTACAAGTTGGTGAGATAGTGGAAGGCTGCATTGACCAAACAGCTTCTAACTTCAATCCGCTGGCCAATTGCGATGGCGGAGTATGCCACTACAATTGCGACAGTGACCTGGATGGAAACGGTGTGGTGAACGTTGGCGACCTGCTCATCTTTACGAGTGAGTTTGGGAATGTGTGTGATTGAATTGATAACCGCGGAGGCCTGAAGCACGGGCTGGCCGTCAGGTGTATTCATCCGCTTCACTCACTCAAAATCTCTACCGCTCAATCAATTTAGAAATGATTGCATTCATGTTGTAATGAACCTTTACTCAAAAATTAACCTATGAAAACCACACTCGTATTTATCCTTTTAGTGACTGCATACTGCATACTGCCTACTGCCGACTTATTTTCCCAACCCTACTACAACGGCTTCAACTACCAGGCAGCTATACGCGATGGCAACGGAGACATACTAGCCAACGAAAATGTAAGTGTGCGGTTCTCCATCCGGCAAACCCCCACACCTTTCAACATCCGTTATCAGGAAGTACACGCTACCACCACCAGCGAATCGGGCCTTGTGAACCTAGTGATTGGCAGCGGAACTGTCACCCAGTTTACGTGGAGCAATGTGTATTGGGGAATCTACGACTACATAATGCAGGTGGAGGTGGACACAGGAAACGGCTATGTGGACATGGGAACCAGTGCGTTCAAAAGTGTGCCTTTTGCCTTGCGCGCCCAACTGGCCACCGATATGTATATGCTCGACCTGGTGGATGTGGAATTTCCCTCACCCCTTGCCGATGGGCAGGTGCTGCGTTTCAATGCCGATGAAGGCTGGTTCCAGAACCAGGATATAGTGGAAACACAAACGCTTGATGTTAGCGGGGCAAACATTTCCATCAGCAGCGGGAACACAGTGAACCTTGGCCAATGGTCGCGCAGTGGAAATGCGAATCTGCTGAGCACAGATTTTCTTGGAACCACCGGTGCGCAGGATTTGCGCATAAAAACAAATGGCCTGGATAGGATGCGCATTACGGATATAGGAAGGGTTGGAATCGGAACCATTTCTCCGCAGCAAGCCCTTCACCTGCATTCGGCCAGTGCTTCGGCATACCAGATGTTCACTAATTCTACTACCGGCACCAGTGCTTTTTCTGACGGGCTGCTGGTGGGCAGCGCAAATTCAGTAGGGTACCTCTGGAACTATGAAGACGGTGACCTCTATTTAGGAACCAATGGCACAACACGCGCTACAATAAAGAACGATGGAAAGGTTGGTATTGGCACAGCCACACCCGATGAGATATTTCACGTGCAGGACGATGATTGGCAACTTCATCTTGAAAATACATCGGGCAATTTCTGGAACATTGGGGCGAGCGGAAGCTCTTGGGGCGTTGGCAATAGCAAACTCGTAATCAACAACGGCACCAGTTCATCAAGTGCCAAAATGGTTATTGACCAGAATGGCAATGTGGGCATTGGAATTACCTCACCGGTGGAGGCCCTTGAGGTGGACGGAACTGCGCGCCTTGCCCTGATGGACAATACGGCCAATGACCCACTGTGCAACTTGGGTTTGCGAACTGTGCATGTGGACTGCAATGGCACCCTGCTGGTGGGCGATGAATATGAAGATGGCTATTACTATGCGGTGAATCCAACAGATTTCGTCCCCAAATATGACGGTACAGATTATTTCATAAACTTTTCGGGTGAGCTGGAGGTGCAGGAAGGTGACCTCAACAATGTGCTTTACGCTCCAGTTCATTTACCCCACAACGCATACATACTGGAAGTAAAAGCCTATGTGTCGGACTACTTTGCAGATGGCAACCTTACCATTTCGCTGGTGATTGACAATTATGTCAACTCCAATTCTTCGTATGACAGTGCAACCACCACAGGCACTTCGGGCAATCAGGTTTTGACCATTGACCCCAGTGGTGTTTCCACGGTTCACAACAATACAGACAGAGTATTCATCAGAGCATTCGTTGAGCAAAGTGCTGACCCTCTCGGGACAATTAAAATCAAGGGTATCCATATCAAATACAGACTGGGGTAGGGAGAGCAAACGGGGTTACGCAACTAGCGCAATAATTCGTTGGCGCGAAAAACACCCCTGTGGACTATCGCCTTTACCCTAGCAATGGGGCAGGCGGTCAAACCTGAAACACAAGAAGAGTATTACAGTTTGCGCTACTCAGAATTTGTGGTGCCGCTGGTGAAAGCCGTCCAGGAATTGAAAATTGAAAATGATGTACTGAAGAAGCAGAACGAATTCATTCTGAAACAGAACGAAGCACTATTTTTACGCGTTCAGGCTCTGGAAGCTATAAAGCATTAACCAAACAAAACCTAACGTATGAAAACAATTTTTACATTCATCATTTGTGCAACATTCAGTCTTGCAGTTTCTGCAGGCGGCACTTCAAAGCAAATCACTATCGTGGGGGAAAACACACTGGAGCAGGACTGTGTATATCTTGAGATTTACATGTACGACAGCTTCGGAGACGGATGGGACGGAGCCGAACTCTTTGTTTACAACTGGAACTACGACCAGGTATTTGGCACCACACTGTGGAATGGATTTTCTAGTGTTACTTTCATCTGTCTGGAACCCGGATGCTATTCCATTAGTGTAAGCTCCGGCTTTTTCCCCAGCGAGATTTCATGGTATGCATCCGATGGCCTCACACTGCTGAGTAGCGGAACTACGGGCACCTCCCCCCAATTCACCCTGGATGCTGCCGTGCAGGGCTGCACCGATTCCAGTGCCTGCAATTACAATACATCCGCCACCTGCGATGATGGCTCTTGCAGCTACTGCTACGGCTCTTGCTACTCTCTGGGGATGGAAGATGGTGATGCAGACGGATGGAATGGTGCCTATTTCACCATGACCAACAATGCCGGAGACTTTGTGATATCCCAAACCCTTGATGCAGGTAATTTCGAATACGCATTCGGCTGCCTGGAGCCAGGCTGTTATGAAATAAACGTGAGTGGCGGCACTTTCCCGTCAGAGATATCGTGGAGCCTGTACACTCAAGCAAATAACGGATATGTTTTTGGCGGAGCGCCCTATTCAGCGCAAGTTGGCATTGAAGGCCCTTGCGGTGTTGGCGGTTGTGTTGATCCACTGGCCTGCAACTATGATGCATTCAGTAGTTATCAGAGCGGCCTCTGCTGCTACAACGAATGTGGTTATATTTACATGTATGACACTTTTGGAGATGGCTGGAATGGTGCCACCTATAGCATTACCAACTGGGCAGGATGGGTGGTGCAGCAAAGCACGCTTGCCGATGAATTCGGTGGCTACGACCCACTGTGCCTGCCCCATGGCTGTTACCAGCTTACGGTTACAGGCGGGTCATTTCCAGGCGAACTTAGCTGGGATATGTCCGGATATGGCAACACCCTGGTTGGAGGCGCGGGCGAAACCGTGAACTTTCAGGTAGGAACCAACATCATATCGGGATGCACCAACCCGGTGGCCGCCAACTTCAACCCGCTGGCAAACTGCAATGAAGGCTGCAACTACACCTGCGATGCGGACCTTGACGGAAATGGCCTGGTAAACGTGGGCGACCTGCTCATATTCACCTCGCAGTTCGGGCTTATCTGTTATTAGGAGACCATAGACCATAGACCTACCGATGACAATAAGCATTATGTAACTGGCAACGAACAACGCAGTTACTATGGACTATAGTCTATATTCTATGGCCTTTTCCACTTTACTGCCATTGATGTTTCGCCAGTACATCAAAACACCTGTTTCGCCAAAAAGATAGACAGCCATGACAGTAAAACGATTCTTTAGCCCTCAATGCCCAAAGCACAAATTATTGAAATCAATCATTTGTTTTGATTTAATGAAGCTCTTTCTCACGCGGAGACTCATGGATGCGGAGGGAATAAATTCTTTGCGCCTTCACTACTTCGCCTGAGATCAAAAAAAAATTATTCACAAATGGTTTATGTGCGCCTAACATTCCCCTTCTTTGCTTCCAAAACCAAAACCCTCATACAGTATGAAAAACAAATTCTACATTCCAAAGACTATTCTGTCTTTGATGATCACTGCTTTAATTTTTATTACTTCGCATGTCAATGCACAATTTGGTGCAGGCAACATTGTGGCCTATCGTGTAGGTGATGGAGTGGGTGCACTTACCGGTGCAGCGGCACCGGTCTTCATTGACCAATACACCAACACCGGATCATATGTGAGCACGTTTGCCGTGCCCACTACCGGGGCCGATAGACTTGTGGCCAGTGGCAGCGCATCAGCCGATGGAAAACTTTCCGTAAGTACAGATGGATCGAGCATTGTGTTTACTGGTTATGATGCTGCCGTGGGCACTGCATCCGTTAGCAACACTACGGGCGCTACGGTAAACAGGATAGTTGGTAAAATGAATTTGGCGTATGTGTACACGCAGCCATTTTCATCAGCAACTCTTCATGGCAGCAACAACATTCGAAGTGCCTGCTCCGATGGCACCAATGTGTGGTGCGATGGCAACGGTTCCGCTGCTACCGGAGGAACCACTTACTTCGGACCGGGCGCAGCGGTGCAGGTAAGTAGCACCACGCTCAACCAACGTGCTGTAAGAATTTTTAATGGCCAGTTGTATTACGCCACAGCATCCGGAACAACACGAGGTGTTTATGCTGTGGGAACCGGAACTCCAACCACATCAGGTCAGGTTTCAGTAAACGTTATCAATACCGGTAGTGCATCCAACTCTACTGACCTTGCTTTTAATGCATGCGGTACCATTTGCTACATCGCTGATGATCGCAGCTTGCTTGGTGGTGGTGGTGTGCAGCGATGGAATCTCATTGCTGGAGTTTGGACTTTGGGCTATACGCTCGCTGTTTCCACATCATCAGGATCAACATCAGTATGTGTGGATTGGAGCGGTGCCAACCCCATTGTGTATTCAACAGGTTTGAATGCAACTACAATGGACATAGTGAAAATAACTGACACCGGTGCAGGTTCTCCGCTAACCGTTCTTGCCTCATCTCCGGCCAATACATTTTGGAGAGGAATCACTTTCGCTCCTTCTTCATGTACTCCAGTAACATGGTACCAGGATTTGGATGGCGATGGCTTCGGAAATAATTCAGTTACACAATTGTCTTGCACTCAACCTTGCGGCTATGTTATAGCTGGGGGCGACTGTAGTGATGGCAACAACACCATCTATCCGGGCGCTCCTGAAATTGTGGGCAACGGAATAGATGAAAACTGCAACGGTGGCGACCTCTGCTATTGTGATCTTGACAATGACGGATACCTTGTTGACTATATCTGCACAACAAGCAGTGGTGACCTCGATTGTATTGATGTTAATGAAGGTGTTGGCACTGATCCCCTTGGCGATTGCAACGACAATGATGGCAACATCAATCCGGGAGAAGCAGAAATCTGCGCCAATGGTATTGATGATGATTGTGATTCATCCATTGATGAAGATGATCCGATTTGTCAGAATGGAGGAACTCCAACTGTCTTCTGCGGCTGTAATTGTTTGTCGGGTTATTCAGGATTCTTCTGCGAGAACCAAGCAGATACCGATGGTGATGGAGTATCAGATTTCATTGACAACTGTCCAAACACTTTCAATCCCGATCAGGCCAATAGCGATGGTGATGGCATGGGTGATGTATGTGATGATGATGATGATAATGATGGGGTGCTGGATGTAAACGACAATTGCCCACTCACCGGCAACAACGACCAGGCGAACAACGATGGCGACTTGCAGGGCGACCTATGTGACAACTGTCCAAACACTTTCAATCCCGATCAGGCCAATAGCGATGGTGATGGCATGGGTGATGTATGTGATGATGATGATGATAATGATGGGGTGCTGGATGTAAACGACAATTGCCCACTCACCGGCAACAACGACCAGGCGAACAACGATGGCGACTTGGAGGGCGACCTATGTGATGCGGATGATGACAATGATGGCGACCCCGATGTTTCTGATTGTGCGCCATTTGACCCATTGATATATAATGGTGCATTCGAAATCTGCGCCAATGGTATTGATGATGATTGTGATTCATCCATTGATGAAGATGATCCGATTTGTCAGAATGGAGGAACTCCAACTGTCTTCTGCGGCTGTAATTGTTTGTCGGGTTATTCAGGATTCTTCTGCGAGAACCAAGCAGATACCGATGGTGATGGAGTATCAGATTTCATTGACAACTGTCCAAACACTTTCAATCCCGATCAGGCCAATAGCGATGGTGATGGCATGGGTGATGTATGTGATGATGATGATGATAATGACGGTGACCCAGATGTAACGGATTGTGCAGATTTGGATCCTTCCATTAGTGCATTCGCCACTGAAGTATGCGGCAACGGCATTGATGATGACTGCGACACCCTGGTTGATGAAGGTTGCGGTGGTCCCGGAGAAGATCCCAACACCGCAGTTGCCCTGGCAGTTTCCAACCTGGGCACCTGCAACCCAACCAATGGTGATCTTACAGGACACACATCTTCTGCCGGTGCACTCACTGTTGCAACAACCGGAGAAGATTTCTGGTATTGGTTTGTGGCAACTAAACCCGGTGTTCGCATCGAAATAGGTAACACTCCCATGAATGATATCATCATCGAGTTGCAGGACGCCTTTGGTGCTTTGGTGGATTCAGAGAATGCACAAGCCACACAAGGATTCGAGAACCTGAACTTCGGAGGGCTTGTGGTTGGCAACACGTATATAGTAGGTGTTCGCAATTCAAATTCAGCAGGTGGTATAGGTGCTTACACCATTTGTGTGCAGGCCATAGGTGATAGCGAGTGCAACTACGGCCCCGGCCCTTACAGCCTGTGCAACACCTTCAAAGCCGTATGGATTGGCGGAAGTGTCAACTACATCTTCCACTTTACATCGCAGACTGATTTTTCCACCTACACCAAGAACAATGGTGCCAGCACATTTGTGGTGCTAAGCACTGTGGCGGGTCTTACATGGGACGATACTTATGACGTGTTAGTTGGTGCAGAATACACGTTGAGCTACGCGGGCGGAATGGAACAGGTGGAGGTGCTGAGCGATAATCCGTGTTTCATTACCGTGAATCCACAGCCTGTTACTGTGTTGCGCCCTTCTGATAATTGCGCCAACTTCGGGCCGCACCTGCTGGGGCAGTCCGTAGCTGCTCAACCTTTCGTGTGTGGTGCAATAAACTGGAAATGGCAGTTCACCCGCACAGATGTTCCTGAATTGCCCATCGTTCATTACAAAGGCAACAACAACCGCTTTCTCACTTTAAGTGCTGTTGTCGGTTTGACATTAGGCGGAACTTATGATGTACAAGTGGCACCTGTGTTCAGTTATGGTGATGGCGACTATGGCACTGTAGATTGCCTTTCAATTGTTGGGCCTGCCCTTATCAGTGAGCACAATTCACACAATGAAATTGCCAATCATCAAACAGCAAAAGTTGAAATGGAAGAAGCAGCATTTGCGCTTTATCCAAACCCGAACAACGGTTCAATACTCAATATCAATATCACCGATATTCAAAGTGAAACCGTGATGGTTAACATCACCGATGTGATGGGCAAAGTGGTTTATCAAAACTTGTTTGTGGTGAATGATGGTTCCATCAACACCATCATTTCATTTGACCGCATGCTTGCCAATGGATTGTACATGGTGAACATTGATGAAGGCGAAAAACATTTCAGCGAAAAGTTAGTGGTAGAGAGATAGAGTTGTTTTTGTTTTGAATTAAAAAACCCCTGCATGAAAGTGCAGGGGTTTTTTATTGCTTAAACTGAACGTTGAATTGTGCGATCAACCCTGGATTGCTCTACCAGCAGAAGTCTTCGACCAGGTGTAGATAATTGTTTACAAAATTCGAAACCTGCATGGGGTTAGTGTCCTGCATGTATGCAACTGCATCACCCATATTAAGAACCAGGTTGTGTGTTATGTCCGCAAAGGGAATAGAATTTTTTGTCATCTGTTAGGTTTTTGCCAGCGACAAATGACCGCGCTGAGAGGGCTAAACACTTTATAGCAATTCGAAAAGAATTTATACCAATCGCACATTGCTGATGTGAAACTGTTAAGCAAAGAAGGGGTCGAGTAGGGAATTGAAGAAGCAGAAGGATTTCCTGGCGCAAACAGAACGAAGCACTATTTTTACGCGTTCAGGCTCTGGAAGCTATAAAGCATTAACCAAACAAAACGCGATAAGATGTGGTGGCTAACAGAAATACCCCCGTTTTTGCATGAACGCCCTGCCTGTTTAGGTATAGCACCCGTGCAACTGCATGGACCAGATACCTCTGCGGGTATAGCACCCATGCAGTTGCACGGATGCCATCGGCACACTGGTATTCCACCCAAGCACCTGCACGGCTGCAATACCCATGTAGCAATTGCACCCATGCAGTTGCACGGACGCCCATCCCGCGTCCTGATGGCGGCAAAGCACCTGCACGGCTGTTTCGCCCCGCGCAGGATGGCCATCCGTGCAACAGCATCAATACTCATATTACATTGTAAATCAATAATATAACAAATAATTCTTAAATTTTAAAGATATGGCAAATTCAACTTGGAAGTATTTAGAAGACCAGTTCACCAGCTCAACTGTTGGCAATTTCAAAAAAGCATTCCGCCTATCGCAATACCATGACGGTGTGCTTAAAGTGTTGGCCAACCTGCCCGCGCCCGATCCGGACGATGTATTCCTGTTCAACCGCTATAATCCAGAGCATCAGCTCTTGGTTAATTTATATACCGCCTGGAAAAATGCCGGAGGCCAGCAGGAAGGCCAAACCCTGAACCTCAATCAATTGCTGGCACTCACCACCCAGCGGCTGGATTTGTGGGACCAGGCCATAATCCCCGTAACACTGGGCACCAAAACCGTGGCCTACAAAGCCCTGTTTCCCAATGGCCGCAGGGATTTTAATACCGGCAGCATAGACAGCCGCATAGAGCGCTTCAACACCCTGCAACTGGCCATGACCCAACCCGCCCTTGCCGCCACCAAGGCCCTGGTAGTGGCACACTACACCGCATTGGACACCGCCCGCGATGCACAAAGCGGAGCCAAAAGCGCCACCGGCACAGGCAGCATCCAAGTGGAGCAACAGCGCATCATCTGCATGGAATTACAGTACGCAGCCACCGGCTTCCTCATCAACACACACTACAAAACCCCCATGCTGGTAGCCCCTTACTTCGAACTGGAAGTGCTGCGCGACCTGGCCCAGGTCCGCTTCACCGGCACACTGGACCCCGCAGAGGTGGAACCGGTGCTCATCCACACCTTCTTTATAGGGGAAGAAATAGTGGCCACAAACACCGGCCCCGAGGACTACCGCCTTTACCTCAGCAACGTGGCCGGTGGCCAAACCGGAACCGCAGTAGTAATAGCAGCGGGAGAAACCGTGGCGGTGCCCATCACCGATTTTAACGCTCCCGACCTCACTACCCACCGCTACCTCACCGCAGTAAACACCACGGCTACCGCTACACATTATGAGATAGAATTGTAAACCAAGCCTAACCCCTAAGGCGGTCGAAGACCCCTTAGGGGTTGGGGATAAATTCCACAGGGCTTCAACTACCAGGCGGTGATGCGCGATGGCTGGGGAAGTTTACTTTTTGGAGTTGGCGAGAGCAGTGCGGGCGCGGGCGAGGGATTCGGTTGTCATATCAATATAAGAATGGCCATCAGGAAATACCTTATGAAGTATCCTTAGGCATTGCTCGTAATACCCAATGGCCTTGTCGTAGTGGCCTTTGTTGTACCATGCCGCGCCCAGGTTGTTGAGGCCAGTGGCTACTTGCGGATGTTCGTCTCCAAATGATTTTTTATCAATGGCCAATGCCTGCTCGTAATACCCAATGGCTTTGTCGTATTGGCCTTTGTTGGCCCATGCCTGGCCCAGGTTGTTGAGGCCATTGGCTACGTTGGGATGTTCCATGCCAAATACCTTTTTATCAATGGCCAATGCCTGCTCGTAATACTCAATGGCTTTGTCGTATTGGCCTTTGTTGGCCCATGCCGCGCCCAGGTTGTTGAGGCCAGTGGCTACTTGCGGATGTTCGTCTCCAAATGATTTTTTATCAATGGCCAATGCCTTTTCGCAATACTCAATGGCTTTGTCGTATTGGCCTTTGTTGATCCATGCAAGGCCCAGGTTGTTGAGGGCATTGGCTACTTGCGGATGTTCGTCTCCAAATGATTTTTTTAAAATGGCCAATGCCTGCTCGTAATACTCAATGGCCTTGTCGTATTGGCCTTTGTTGTCCCATGCCTGGCCCAGGTTGTTGAGGTCAAGAGCTACGTTGGGATGTTCCATGCCAAATACCTTTTTATCAATGGCCAATGCCTTTTCGCAATACTCAATGGCTTTGTCGTATTGGCCTTTGTTGATCCATGCAAGGCCCAGGTTGTTGAGGGCATTGGCTACTTGCGGATGTTCGTCTCCAAATGATT
>Ga0163151_10005235_pt1 | contig 16728 bp, 15 predicted proteins | sample OliLakLV19MP5IB2_FD_145596 | JGI IMG/M metagenome (GOLD analysis project Ga0163151, IMG submission 145596) | Freshwater microbial mat bacterial communities from Lake Vanda, McMurdo Dry Valleys, Antarctica - Oligotrophic Lake LV.19.MP5.IB-2 | ecosystem: Environmental > Aquatic > Freshwater >...
GCCAATACCTACAATAAACCGCACGGAAGGATCGAGCTCGACAAAAATTGAACATAAACCTCATCCCCAAGAGGTCGAGCCTGACAGTAAGGAGAATGAAGCAACAGAAAATCTCGGACCTCTCGAACAACCGCCTAACAGCAAACAAGAATCACAAAGTCAACAACCCTCAAATTCACCTCAAAAAAGAAACCCGCTTCCCCAAAAAAGACAGCGCCTATTGGATAGCACCACCCGCAAGAAAGCAGGAGCTTCCCTTCTTCCTAAACAAGCAGCTGTCTCAGGATCCCGCGGAGCGCTCGGTGCTCTCTCAGATTACTGGTTAGCAAAGGATGCACTTGGGTTAAGTAAATGGCTAGCAGATAAGCTGGGTTTCACCCGGCTAGGCAACGCTCTTGGAAGATTTAATAATCTTCTAGGATTACCCGAAAGATTTCTCGGTAATGCACTAAACAATCTCGGGAGTCTTGCTGGTCGGGGTTTACAAGCAGGAATTAACGCCGGATTAGGTCAGGCTAGTAATTTTTTCACAGGTATTGGCAATCAAGTTAGCAACTTATTCGGAAGAGTGCCTGCGAGTAATGTTGCTGCAAGTGCTCGCTCAGCAACACAGGCAAGCAGAGGAATGCCACTAGTTGGGGGAGGTTTTACTGGAGGGGTAGCCGCCGTCTCAGCATTCTTAGCGGGAGTTTCCCTCCTAACAGTTTTCTTCTGGGTACTTGTAATCGGTTCAGTACTAGGAATACTTTACTCAATTTACGATGCTGAAAGTGAATGCGGGAAAACCGGAACACCTGAATTTATCAAAACTGTTGTCAATGGCACTACTGATACCCAACAGGAAAAATCATTTACCCTTGACGAAGAAATCCACTACAGAATTACGGTCAATTATCGCCAAAAGTGCGGCGGAACTGTAGATGCCGAGGTTCGGGATACTCTCCCCGCTAACACAACCTACGTTTTAGGCTCAGCTAACTCGCCAACATATACTACCCAAGTGCAAGCAGGAGGCTTAAACTCTCTTACTTTTGAAGGAAGTCAGGAAGGTCAAACTCTGATCTGGAGAATAAAAGGCTTACCTAACAATCGACCTTTTGATATTGAGTTCAAGGTAAAACCTACACAGGATAACACCTGGATTGTAAACGAAGCATCCACTCGGTTTACAGTTTACAAAACTGGAGGATCAACACCTCTCAATTTAACAGGACCCTCAAGAGGTCTTATGTGTGTCCCTGGGCTTGACGAGCGATTAGCCAGAGTTATGGAGGAAGCAGGCGTATCGGCAAATGTTTCGCCTGCCATCATTTATGCAATAGCTAAAGCTGAAAACGGAGGGGAGATTCAGGCTTGGTCTCTTGACGGAAGACCACATGCTATTAGTCCCTGTGGAGCTCATGGGCTAATGCAGATCCAGCATATTAACGACGGTCGTGGAATAAATTATGGCCCAAGTTGTGCAAAAATTGGCGGAACATCCACACCGCCTGAAGTTTGGGATGGACTTAGTCAGAAGTATAATGAGAAAAGTGGTGGGAATATTGTTGATGCAGATTCAGATAAAGACTCTGTCTTCGGTACTGCCTTCTATATTCAAGAAAGAAGCCAGCCAAATGACAAAGGATATATGGACCAATTAACAGATACTGAAGCCAGCAAGATAGCGATCAGTTACTTAGGTGCAGGGAATACTGGATATATTGCCCAAACTGTAAACTCTTATAAAGATGCTTACTCAAGGCAAGGGACCTGTGGTGGCGGAATCAGTATTGACGCTCCTTTTGTAGCCCAACCTATTCCTGGAGGAGCTAACGCACGATGAATAACCTGACCTATTTGCTAAAAAAAAGCAAACTACTCTTAATTTTACTTCTAATAGGAGTACTGGCACTCCTTCTGTTGCCATTGTTCCTCCCTACAAGTGAAGCACCACCAGCAACTCCTCAATCCTCCCCAAGGGTAGTCAGAGGGCTCCCAGACTTTCCCTCTGCTCAAACTCAGGAATTTAATAATCAAACCTCCAGAGAATTTGGCAGCTTAGCAGTAAATTCCAATATTCAAAATGTTAGCATCACGATCGATCAAGAAGAAGTCACTAATTCAGAATTCTTTGCACCCGAAAACTTTACCCCGTTCATAATAGAAAAAATCCCAACCGGAAGCCACATCCTAAGAGCTAGTAAATTAGGATTCTTAAACCAAAAGCTGGCCGTTGAAATAAAAGCAAATCAAATTCTCCAAATAAGCATTGAGCTGCAAACCGACCCAAATTCCAATGCCTTACAAAATGCCACTAGTTTAATGCCTATTTCCACAGATGAATACTTCATAGAGTACTTAGATTCTATTGGAAAAATTCAAGTGATTATTAGAAAGGACCCTTTCGAAGAACACAAGCAACAAGCGATTGATTGGTTTAAAAAACAAGGGGTTGAAAATCCGGAAGAAAGCGGTGTTCTCATTTATCCGGCAGTGAATATTAATCAATGAAAAAAATTATCTTTCTTATTCTAATCACCTTCTTAATTGTCGTCTTTTTAAAGGCTAACGAGGAATCATGGAATAAAAAAACCCATGCTCAATCTAATGAGCCTTACGCCTCTCTTAAGGCAGCAGTCAATGCTCTGCCCTCAAATTCTGGAGCCTTAATCTTACTACCCAACGGTGAAATTATAAGTAAAAATCCTACTGAACAATTTCCAACATTTAGCGTAATCAAACTCTGGATTGCAGCAGCTGTCTTTTATGATGCTAGAAACAACGGAACTCAAGTTAATGACGACACCTTAGTTCTGATTACTAGCATGCTTACAAACAGCGATAACACAGCCACTAACACTCTTATTGACGGCTTAGGTGGCTGCTCAAATGGCCGTTGTGACATCAGGGTAATGCAAGTAGCAGACGATGATAGTTATCCTCGAACTTATATTAGAAGAAAGATGCTTGAAACAGCCACCCGACCAGAGAATGATAATCTGACCTCACCCCAAGATGCGGTCAATTTTATGCAAAACCTAATAAACAAGCAAATAGTGGATGAAGAAACTTCAAATAGAATTATTTCAATTCTTCAGACTAGAACCACTAGCGGCTCTGACCCTTTCAAGCCAAATTCCTTATTACCCTCAAGCGCGGATTTTATTGGAAAAAGTGGAATACTCGGACAGGGGAGAAATGATGTTGGGTCTTTCATTGATACTACGGGTCAGAGGGTATATTTTGCTATTTTTGTCCCCAATGGCGGGACTGGAACAGACCAAGCAATATCCAATATTGAACAACTGATATACAATCCTGCATCCACTCCTACTGCACTGCCGCCAACCACCGCTGGCACATCAACTCCAGGCACTCAAACCAGTGTCACCGCCCGCTCCTGTGTCAAAGTAGGAACCCCAACCGAACCAAAACCCGCCATCTGCAATATTCTAACTACTGCCCCAGCCGGTGGTGGAACCGGAAGTACCCCAATTGCAGGACAACCCGCCCCTGCCGTAGAAGGCTCCCAACTCTCAGCCACAATCAAGGAACAGTTTGGTATTGAAATGCGGGGAGGGTGGGATCAACAACACTTGCAATGGATCTATGAAAAATTCTACGATCTAAAACAGCAAACTAGGTTTACTGAATTAGTCCGGGGCGAACCAGTCACCCTTATCGCTGGTATCCCTAATCAAGAAACCGGTTTTGTCGAGATGAGCCAAACAGGTGCTTACGCAACCGACAAAGATTACTTTATCGGCACCTTAATCCACGAATTAGGCCACTCTATCTATCACAATAAATCTATGGCCGGAAACCTAACAGGCGAAGTTAATAATTTATTTGACCGCATCCGTTGCGTCAGTACTTACTCAAGATGCCAGGGAGACAAAACAGAGAATTACCCTGAAGTAATCGCTTTCTGCCTAAACAACAAAGCAGTTGGATCAATGCATCCGGAAAAATGGGCCCAATACAGAGAGATTGCAGTCAGAATAATGGGTTTCTGTTATAACTAGAAAATGAAAACAATTCTGTTAAGATTTAAGCTCGAATTATTTTTACTCAGCCTGGTAATCCTAGTAATCCTTGGGTTTCTTGTAGCTTTAATCCTCACCCGAAACCCGGCCCCTTCTGGCATTTCCCGGGTACCAGAATCCATTCCTCCACTATTACTTCCCGCTGGAACCATCCGGGAATCCAGTTTCTCAGCTTACTTAAAAACTGAAGTTGGTAAAACCACTGAAGCCGAGCTACGGAAAATTCCGGAACTTCAGGAAAAAGCCTCCTCTAAAGCTGGCTTAAATGAATTCACATATAACTCCGCCTTTGCTGATAGAAACAATACCATCCTGACGGAAAATTCGCTTGTTGCCTTTAAGAGAGTCATTCCCGTCAACTCTCAAACCTGGGAAGCACCTCAAATCTCAGATTATGAAGATATTTATGGTATACCTGATTCACAATATACAGGCTCAACCTCACATGGCAGATTCGCCAAAACCTCAGTATACGCAACTAAAGGGGTTGCCTTTATTTTCAACCCTTCAACTGGAGAAGTTTATGAGATACAATCATTTTCTCCCACTACAGTGGATCAATACATCGCAAAATGGGGAGAAGATATCCACGACTACTCTAAAGATGTACACGAAGAACAGGAACTGGCATTATAATTATGAATTTATCTCTTAAAACAAAAATCATCACTACTGTAATAACCTTAGGTTTAATTCTAATAGCTGTTTTTAAATTTGGTTTCAGCGGGGGTCCAACTCCCATTATAGATAATAAAAAACAAGACCAGTCCATAGGCCCCGCCCTAATCTCCAGTGACCCAAAAGAACTTTTCGAAAAAACCCCCCTAATAATCTCCCCAAACCAGGTTCTAAAATTAAACTTCAGCGTCCCTCTCCAAAACGGCCCCGAAACCAAATTAGTCGTCGATCCTCCTCATGATATTGAAATAACCCTCACCGATGATAACAAAACCGCCGTAATCACTCCCAAAGTCCCGTATAAACTCGGCCAGGGTTACGCTATTTTCATCAAACCCGACACCAAATTAAGAGAAGATGGCAAGACTCTAGGCAAAGATTACGACCTCCATTTTAATGTGATTAATTACTCAGGGATCTAATATTAATAAACCAATATAGCAAATAACCCAATAAAACCAATGTCCAATCGGGAACAAAAATATAATATCTATGAACGAATATTTAACTTAATAGTTGCCGCTTTAAAATTTTTAGACAAACTTCCCAAAACATACTCAAATCAGGTTATAGTTGGGCAAATCACAAGATCAATCACTTCAAGGGGTGCTAATAGCGAAGAGGCTGACGGAACAAACAGTAAGAAGGACTTCATCCATTGCTTCACGATAGTTAGAAAAGAGGGAAAAGAATCTACCTACTGGCTAAGACTAATTGAGAAACTGAACCCCCAATACTCCGCAGAAGTCCTACCTATAATCAAAGAGTGTGGTGAGATTATTGCTATCATCAGCACAATTATAAAAAACACAATTAATAATTCAAAATTAAAATCCTAACTACCATTGGGAATTGGTTTCATTTGTTATATTGGCTTTATTGGTTTATTCCTAGTTAATCCGAATCGGCATCACAATATACTCCACTCCTTCTTCTTTAACCGGTTTTATTAGCGTAGGCGACAAACTCCCTGAAAAATAGATCTTCTGCTCCGGCCCGGGACATGAAGAAACCGCATCCACTAAATACCTTGAATTAAATGCCACCTCTAACTCTTCTCCCTCAACTTGAGCTTCAACTTGAGCATCTTGATGTCCTAACTCTCTGGTCTCCGAGGTTAACTGAAGTCCCAAAGACGTAACTTTAATTCTTATTACATTAGCCTCACTCCTGGCAAATACCGATGCCAATTTAAGCCCCTTTATCAACTCCTCTTTATTGATTACTGCGTTACTAACAAATTTAGAAGGAATAATCCTGTCCCAAGTTGGAAAATTACCCTCAATTAACCGAGATGACAAAAGTGTTGCCCCTATCTTAAAAACTACCTGATTTTGATTATCAGTCGTCGTCAACTCTATCTCTGAAAAATCCTCAGTCTCTTCATTAATAAGCCTCACCAATTCATCCAAAGTCCTCCTTGGAATCAAAGCCTTAAAACTAATTCCGGCTAATTTCGCGTCTGAAAATGTCTTATGAGCCAGCCTAAAACCATCAGTCGCCACTACCTCAAACTTCCCCTCCTTAATCTCAGTTAAAATCCCCGTCAAAACCGGCCTTCCCTCATCAACCGCCGAAGCAAAACTAATTTGTGGAATAGAATCTTTAAATATTTCTTTTGGTATTTTAAATCCTTCCGCCTCAGTTTGGGGAATAGCCGGAAATTCCGAAGCTGCAATACAATTTAAATCAGCTTTAAACTTACCGGCTTTAATATTCAATGATTCCCCGGACGTATCCAGTTCAATCTCTAAGCCTGATAAAGACGAGACAACTTCGGTCAATGTTTTAGCCGGAATCGTAATCGCCCCACCCTCCAAAACTTCCGCATTAACAAACTTTATAACTCCTACTTCCAAATTAGTCGCTGATAACTTAAGTCTATTACCCTCAGCCTCAAATAAAATATTCCCTAGAACAGGCAAAGTTGTCTTTACTCCGACTGATCTTAAAACCGACTGTAAAGGACCAATTAAATCCTGTTGTAATATTTTAATTTGCATCTGGGTTCTATAGCGGGGATTTATCTCTCATTACTCATCATAAACTGATTAATCTCAGCTTCTGTAATTTTAATCAGCCTGAAATTGACCCTACCCGCTGCTATAAGCTTTTTAATATGTTTTTCCTCATCTGTCAATACAAAGCTCTCCCCCGACTTGATTTCAATAAAATCAATCGAGCTATTATTTTTTATCCCAATAAAATCAATCGGTTGTCCTAAAGGAATAATCCGATCATAATCATACCGAAGCTCCGCATACGTAAGTAACTCCGCCATCTTCCCTTTTTGAGGGTTAATCGATCCTTGAATAGTCTGCATCACTCGAGCCGGCAAGTCATCAACCTTCCTATATAGATCAATCATATCCTGAGGAAAGTCCTCTTGTTTTCTTGAATGAGATCTCCCCAGTAAATATGCAACAAAAAGTCCTACCACAATAAACCCAATATAAAGCAGTGTTTGATTATCCATTAAGAGTTTATATTCTACTACAAAATAAATAACAGCTCAGGAAACATGCACAAGTCACAAAGTTACTTCTTAGATATTAAACTATACCCTCTACCCTATTCCAGAACACTTATCCACTTATCAGTGTTGATAACTCCCTCTTTAATTATATATTTAAAATAGTACACAGTACTTATAGAGGATGTGTATATGTTGAGATCTCCAACTTCTAGAATCAGTTTCGGGTGTCCTTTCGTGTGCAAAACACTCAGTCTACTGAGGATATCTTTGTGGATAACTCACCCCCTCTTGTGGATAAATAGTGGATAACTCAAATTAGCCTCCTATTTGTTGCTTAATTTCGATCACTAATCGCTGAATTTCCCTATCCCGACCAATAGCCAGTCTAATCTTATCCACACCATGCATCACAGTCGTATGATCCCTGCCTCCGAGTATCTCACCAATTCTCTCAAAAGGTGTTTTACATTCCACATACATCAAAAACATCGCAATCTGCCGCGGCAACACTAGTCCCTTCTGCCGCCTGGGACCTAAAATATCCGCCACACTTACGTTAAAGAATTTAGTAGTTCCCTCAAGTACCTGACTAGTACTCAGGCTGTGTGTTTTCTCAACTGGCTTATTCCCCAAAACCTTCCTAACCTCAGCCTCAGTTAGCGGTATTCCCGATAATTTCCGCCTTTGCAGAATCTGAATTAACTTACCCTCCAACTCCCTGGTATTAGAAGTTATACCTTCGGCAATCATATTCAAAAACTCCTCGGGCAAACTATCCCCCTTCTCTGATAACTTAGCTTTCAAAATAGCCATCCTGGTATCAAAATCAGGTAACTGCACATCAACCATTAATCCTCCCTGAAAACGAGAAGCCAACCTTCCCTCCAGCTTCTCTATCTCATTAGGCGGTCTATCCGAAGTAAAAACTAATTGGGAGTTCTTAGAATGCAAATCATTAAAAGTATGGAAAAATTCCTCCTGAGTTGAGTCCTTACCGGAAATAAACTGGATATCATCAATCAGAATAATGTCACAAGACCGGTACTTATGACGAAAAGATTCAGTCGATTTTGATTTAATCGATTCAATAAAATCATTCATAAACCTCTCTGAAGATGCAAATACCGGTTTTATGTCCGGATTCTTAGAAATCAACTCATTAGCTATAGCCTGCATTAAATGCGTTTTTCCCACCCCGGACGGCCCGTAGATATAAAGTGGGTTATAAGCAATCCCCGGGTTTTCTACAACCGCCTGAGCCGCTGCAAAGGCTAAGTTATTAGTCAGTCCGACAACAAAATTCTCCAAAGTATACTTAGGGTTCAAACTGAAGTTAGTCGAAGTAATCGATTTCTGAGGCATCCGGAAAAAGTCTTCAACAGGTTCTGCCTCAGTTGAAGTTTTCTTCTTCCCCACTGACGAATCAATCTTAAATTCCAAACTAGCCTGCGTATTTAAAACCTCAGAAGCCGTCTCTAAAATTATTGACTCATATCGTGCTAGCAACTGTCCTTTATGAAATGAAGAAGGCACCTTGAGAATTATCTTCCCCTCCTCAACAGAATCAATTTCAGTCTGCGAGAACCAGGCTTTAAAATTATTAAACGAAATTTGGGTCTTAATCTGTTCCAATATCTGTTTCCAAGTCTGCGCGGCTTCCATAAGTCTCAAAATACTAGTGGATAACTTATCCCCAGTAAAGATAGATTAAGTACAAACTAGTAGATCAATATAAATTAAGCTTTCCAAGAAACAAGATACAAGTATTCCAGACAATGACCAATATTCAAATATTTAAATTCCAAATAGTTGGGTGATTGAGATTCGGTACTTATTGCTTTGTTTGTTCCTCGTCTCTTGGATACTTGGAATTTTCTCTGAGAAGCGGTATACTTCCCAGAGCGCTATGTCAACAAAAAGAACTTATCAGCCTAAAAAACAAAAAAGAGCCCGCAAGCACGGCTTCATGTCCCGCATGGCTACTCACTCCGGCAGAAACGTTCTAAAACGCCGCCGCACCATGGGTAGAGCTAGTTTAAGTGTGTAATTTTCAATGTTGCTTAAATCCCGTCGCCTTAACCTCAGAACTAATTTTCGTTGGGTAGCCTCAGGTCAATCTTTCACTTCCGAAAATTTCAAATTCTTTTACAGACTTGGCGAAAATGAAACGCCTTTAGTTGGAGTATCTATTGTTTCAGCCCAATTTAAAAAAGCTAATCTCCGTAACCAGGCTAAAAGAATCATGTTTAATCTGGCAAATCTCAACTATCACAAGTTGCACAAAAACCTAAATTTAGTTATCATGCCTAGATCTCAAGTTTTAGATTTATCTCCTGAAATCTTGAATAAGGAATTCTCTTATGCGATATCTCGCCTTAAAATTAATTGATCTTTATCAGCTTTTCCTTTCCCCAAGCCGGGGCTTATTAATGGTTCTCGCCCCTGGCGGCACCTGTAAATACGAAACAACCTGCTCTGAGTACACTAAACAACAAATCAAAGAGACTGGCGTTCTAAAAGGGTCAATTAACGGCTTAAGGAGAATAATTTCATGCAGGTAATCTTCGACTTATTCAACAATTTACTTTTTGCTCCTATCGTTAACGTCATTGTCTTTGTCATCCGGGTTCTGGAGGCCTCTAATATCCCTGGTGCTTTAGGCTTTGCCATCATCCTTCTGACAGTAGCCATCCGCATTCTAATCTGGCCATTGATGGCCTCTTCCATGAAAGCCGCCAAACAAATGGCAGACCTCAGGCCTCACTTAGAAGACTTAAAGAAAAAACATGGTTCAGATAAACAAGCCTTAGCCGCGTCGCAAATGGCTCTATACAAAGAACATGGAGTCAATCCTGCCGGTAGTTGCTTACCTATACTAATTCAAATACCTCCTATGATAGCTATCTACCAGGTCATCCACTCCTTCTTTGAAGGAGACACCGGCCTCAGTAAGATTAACAGCTTTCTCTACAACCCTGACTGGAAATTAACTTCCATCCCCGATCTTAATTTCTTCGGCACCAATCTGGCATTCAAACCTTCCGACTTCTCCACCGTCGGTCTCTGGGTAATCTTAATCCCTGTTTTAACCGGTCTTATCCAATTCGTCCAGTCTAAAATGATGGCTCCTAAAGTAGTTAAGGAATATCCTTCCGACTCCCCCAAAGAAAAGAAAGAGAAAGAAAGCGCTGAAGATACTATGATGGCAGTTCAGGGGCAGATGACATATTTCATGCCAATCATGATCGGCTACATCGCCTTCACTTTCCCCATCGGCCTTGCTCTCTACTGGAACACTCTCACCTTGATCGGTATTTGGCAGCAATACCGTATCTCAGGCTGGGGAGGTTTCGCTGATTTAATGAAAAGTTTAAAAGGTCGGATTATCAAATAATTTTATGTAAAAAGTTAAAACATTTAGTCATTAAGATTTGATTAAAAATTTTAAATTAAAAATTAGAAATTGCTAAAAAGCTATTTATAAGGTATATTACAAAACATTGTATGGAAGAAAAAGTATCTGAAGTTTTAGAAAATATTTTAGGCCATCTCGGACTCGAGGGCTCTTTTGAAATAGAAGAAAAAGAAGACGGCGTCTTCATTTCAATCGACGCTGAAGATCCAGGAATTCTAATCGGCCGCAACGGCGAAACCCTGGCTTCCCTTCAACTTATCCTAAACTTAATTGCCTCCAGACAAATGGGGGGCGAAAACCAAAAAAGAGTTATCGTTGACGTCTCTTCTTGGAGAAAATCAAAAGAAGAAGAACTTGCTCATAAAGCTGGCGACTGGGCAGTTAAAGTAATCGAAACCAAAGAACCAATGGAACTCCTCCCAATGCCCGCTTGGCAAAGAAGAATCGTGCACATGACTGTCGAAGAAACTGCCGGTGTTAAATCCGAAAGCATTGGTGAAGGATCTGAACGAAGATTAGTAATCAGCCCTGAGTAATCATACTGACTTCTCTAACTAAACTGCCCTACTGTCGGCATGTATTCAAAATTTTTTAATATTTTACCCCGCTTAGAAAACTCATTGTTATTTCTGGTTATTCTTTTTTTACCCACCCAACTGGGAAAGCATTTTTGGCCGGACTTCAGCTTTATCTACTCACTTAGAATAGACTACCTTTCTCCCACAATATATTTCTGGGATCTTTTAGTTGCCGGTCTCATCACTATCTTCTGCGCAAATTCTTTTATAAAAAAACAAATCCCTACTCTTAACAGCAAGTACATCTTCTTCCTCCTTTTCTTTTTACTTACGCAGTCAATGTCCATCTTAATCGCCTCAAACCCCGAAGGATCACTAGTAAGACTAAAAGAATACTTAGTAGCTGGGCTTTTTGGGTTATATCTTGCATCAAAACCTTTTGGGGGAATTAAAAGACTATTCTACTGGACCCTAACTCTCAGCGTTCTCCTTACCTGCCTATTGGCAATTACCCAATTTCTCTTAGGCCACTCGTTGGGTTTATGGGTTTTAGGAGAAAGAAATTTCTCAATCTCAACCCCCTTAATTGCCAAATTCAACTTCTACGAACATGTCTTCTTAAGACCATACGCCACTTTCCCCCACCCAAACATGCTCTCAGCTTTTCTAGTCCTCACTTTACCTATCGTGCTAATCGGTATACCTTCAAAATTCAACCGTTTAAAACAAATGTTCGGTCTTCTGATTTCAGGAACCGTTTTCATAACTTTCTCCCGGCCGGGCCTCTTTCTGATCACGCTCCAGACAATCTTACTCTTCCGCAGATTTTGGAAACTGCTTCTGATCTTAGGAGTTATAATCGCCCCCCTACTAGTTGTCAGATTTGTCTCAGTTTTTACTTTTGACACGTTGGCAGTACTAAGAAGGCAAGAACTCTCTGACTATGCGATCACCGCCTTCCTGCAAAATCCTCTTGCTGGAATAGGTCTAAATAATTTCATCAATGTCTTAGCTGCGGACGAAGTTTTGGTCGGAACCAGCCGCTTCCTTCAACCAGTCCATAATATTTTCTTACTGGTTCTGGCAGAAACGGGTTTATTGGGGTTCATTGGGCTACTTGGACTACTAATAACAGCGATTATTAGTAACTTTAAGCGAAAGGATCAGCTTTCAAAAGTTCTACTAGGAAATTTATTTATGATTATCTTCTTGGGGTTCTTTGATCATTATTTTCTAACCCTTCCCCAAGGCCAAAGACTGTTCTTCTTAATACTAGGACTAAGTTTTGCAAATAGGCTTAATAATTCTTTAAATACTCGCGAGTCAGAGAGACAATAAGCCCAATTAGCCCTCCAATAATCAATCCTGAAATTAAGTATTTAAACAGACTAGGTTCGATTTGCACAATCTCCGGACTGGTCAATTCTTGTGCGGAAAAGTTTTGTCTTAAATATTCCGTTTCTTTTAAAAGCAGGGCGTAACTGGTATCTCTATTTAATGATGTTGCTTCAATACTGACATTAAGTGGCGCACTCTTAAAAATAGCAACCGAAGCCCCTCCATATATATCTCCAAACCTCTGTGCTCTAAGTTGCGCCACAGCCTGGTCAGTCAATGCCAGAATTGTATCTATATTAGCTAGAGAATACTCCATCTTAAAAGTCTGAGAGATTCTTATAAGGGATGGGACCAGAGCATAAAAGTAAACACTAGCTAAAAGGCAGACTATAATCGGAACTAGTAAAGTAATTGAGTTCCGTCTAATAAATTGAATATATAACTCAGATTCCTTCATGATCTTTCAAACGGCAAATTAGCCAATCTGTCAGCAATAAAATTTTGTTCACGCGGCACACTTCTATAAACTACATTCCCTAATTCAAACTCCATTACTTTAATTTTATCAAACAAGGGCAGCAGGTTAGGGCTTTTAATCTTGTATCTACCGGACAACTGTTCAACAAGCAGCTTAGAATCAGCTACAACCTCTACTTTATGCGGAGCCTTTCTAAAAAAACGTTTAACAATATATTCTAAAGCTTTAACAACAGCTGTATACTCTGCCACGTTATTTGTAGTAACTCCTATCAACTCTCCTTCCTGATGAACAATCGCTCCTCCCCGATTTTTAATTATAAATCCGTAAGAAGAAGGTCCGGGGTTCCCTTTAGAAGCGCCATCAGTATTAATTACAAAATCCATATCGCCAAACAGAATAATCTGCAAACCGTTTAAAATCAATAGCCAGTAACAATTTGGCAATAAAGCAATTAAACAATTAAAACAGCATCCAACACCTTGAACAAACTTACGTGGAGGACTAAAATTTAACTGTGCCAGAATCTGCCAATTCTTTCAACCAAAAAGCGAGCAATATCATTTCGCGCAACCGTCCGGTCGCCTTAATTGCCAACTCTTGCACGTTCCTGGGATCCGCTCTCACGTCTTTTCTTCTGGAAAAAGGTATTCAGGTTATTGCAGTTGACGATCTCTCTGTCTTCGATAAGCGAAAACTGGAAACAGTTTCCAAGAACAAAGACTTCCATTTATTAAACTTTCCTCTAGATAGAGAAGATATCCTTCAAAAATTTACCGAACTTAGACTGCCTCGCTTAGATTATGGCTTCTTTATAACTGATAACTCAGTTCCAGACATCATTATCGGTAAAGGGATTGTCAATTTTATTGAAATTGTCAAATCAGTCAGAGAGGATTTAAGCGAAAGCGACAAAGCAACTCACGGAGATCGTCCCCGCCTTGTCTTCACCAGCTCTATTAATCTCTATGGCAAATCCTTTGACTCCCATGACCGCATTTTAAAAGAAGCTGAAGTTAAATTTGCTAAAGGCATCAGACATTTTAAATTAAACGGCCGTGTTGTCCGCCTAGCTGAAATCTTCGGCCCCCAAATGGAATTATCAGAACAAAGCCCCCTAGCAATTCTAATCGAGGCCACACTTGCTGATAAATTGGACTCAATCTCTACCAGCCTTGATTTTACAGAAAGAAGTCTTTTCATCGATGATGCCGTATCGCTATTAGCTAAGTCAGTATTATCCGGCTCAACATCTAACAAAATATACGACGGCGCTTTACTCCACCCGATAAAATTATCTGAAATCAAACAAATTCTAAACGATCCCATGTGGTTCGAACAACAAAAAGCTCAAATTACCGAACTCCCGCAGTGGCCAACACCAAATTTACTAAAAACAATCAAAGAACTAAACTGGTCCCCTAAAACCCCAATAGTTAAGGCTCTAAGGGAAACAGTAGCCTATCTGAAAGAAAGCTCCGCTTACTTTAAAGAAAACCGCCAGGAAGTACCCCAAGTTAGGGATACAAAAAAACCAGTCTATGCCTCCGATAAAAATTGGTCTTTCACCGGCTCGGGATTCTTAAATGGAGAAGAGTATAAAAAACAAGTTACACTGGAAAAAACTGAGACTAAAGAGGGTATAGGGAATAAGGTTAAGAATTTTGATAAGGAATTTAATGGACATGAGCAAAGCACTCTAACTGGCAAATCTAAAAGAGTATTCTGGAGAGTAGTTGCAACATTGATAATTATCTACGGACTTATCTGGCCCTTTGTATATGCCGGTTTCGAAGCCTACAACGTCAAAAACAATTTATCTCTAGCCAAAGCCAGTTTAGAAAAAGGAAATTTTTCGCAGTCAGAAAGTTCAATTCAAAAAGCCCAGTCAGGAACCGCCAGACTTCAGGGAGTCTTAGCCTCAGCAAAAATCATCGAACAAATTCCTGGAATATCCGGTTACTACACTAAAACAACTGACCTGTTAAATCTAACTAAAGAGGGGATAGACGGAGTGTACTTTGCCACCAAAGGCAGTCAATCTCTTTTTCAAACCACTAAAATCATTTCCGGGGAATCAAGGGAAAATCCCGAAAAATTCTATCAGGATGCTCAAAGAGATTTAAGCTTTGCTTCTACCAAACTCTCTAAAGTCTCAGCTGGCCTATCCAACGAGAAGTTAAAGCAGGGTTTGCCAAACTCAGTGGTAATTCAAATTGATGATCTCAAAAGCAAGCTAGTTTTTTATCTTTCCTTAGTTGAACAAACCAAGTCCGCCAGCGAACTAATGCCAAAAATTACCGGCATGGATGGCAAAAAATCCTACCTGGTTTTACTCCAAAACAATCTTGAACTTCGCCCAACAGGTGGATTCATAGGCTCTTACGCTAAATTAGACTTCGATCAGGGAAGATTAACAAATATTAAAGTCGACGATATCTACAGTCTGGACGGAGCTTTACAGGAAGTTATCGCCCCTCCAGCCCAACTAAAGGCAGACCTGGGAATCGAGCGGCTTTACTTAAGAGACTCTAACTATGAACCTGATTTTCCAACAACCGCCCGCCTGGCTAGCTTCTTCTATAAAAAAGAAGCAGGGGAGACAGTCAATGGTGTTATCGCCCTTGACCTAAAAGCCTCAGGCAATCTCCTCGACGCAGTCGGCGGAATCGACTTACCGGAATATGGTGAATCAGTTAATGGTTCCAATCTATTTGAGCGCGCCATTTCTCACGCTGAGACCGGCTTTTTTCCAGGCTCCCAAGCCAAGAAGAATTACTTAACCTCTCTTCAAACTCAAATGTTCAATAAAATCTTTTATCTTTCAAAACAAAACTGGCCAGCAATAATCCAGGCAATGTCAAAATCCTTAGAACAAAAACACCTGCTCGTATATCTAGAGGACCCCTCCTTGTTTTCTTATCTGGCGTCTAGTAATTGGGCGGGCGTATTCCCAAGAGAAGCTGAGAAAAGGGAAGGGGAGGTCAATGACTTTCTGGCAGTTGTTGAATCAAACATGGGAGCCAACAAATCAAATTACTATCTACAAAGAAAAATTGATTTAGCATCCTCTTTTACCAAAGAAGGCCTTATACAACATCAATTAAAAATCACATATAAAAACACCTCACCTTCAGAAATTTTCCCCGCTGGTATCTATAAAAATCGTCTAAAAATATATACTCCTTTTGGCACAACTCTTAAGCTGGCGCTACTAGGAGACGAAGACATTAGTTCAAAATTCACCGGCTTCTCAGATTATGGCCGAACTGGATTCTCAACACTCCTGGAAATTGCCCCCAAAGAACAAAAACAGCTTACCCTCCAATATGAATTAGCATCTCCCCTTAGCTTTAAGGATAATTTGGCCACCTATAAAATTGAAATCTTTAAACAACCAGGCATTATGGCCGACCCCCTTGATTATGTCCTAACTTACCCAATTAACTTCAAGCTTGCCGAAAAGCCTGCAGGAGGTAACGCCGGGGTCCAGGAATTAAAGATTCAAACTGACTTGCAAGTTGACCGGGTTTTCCAATTCAAAATCTCAAAATAATACTGCCCCGTACCCAACAGTTTACTTACCATAGGCGTATGTGTTATCTTACACACTTATGGACAGGATTCCTTTAAAAGCTGCCGACAGAACTATATTAGGCAAAAAAGTTAAACAGTTAAGAGCCCAGGGCATAATCCCAGGTCACGTTTATGGCAATATAAAAGAAGTTGAACACGTTCAAATCACCAAAGAAGATTTCTTAAAAGCTTTCAAAGTCGCCGGCGAAACAGGATTAGTA
>Ga0163151_10005239_pt1 | contig 16715 bp, 9 predicted proteins | sample OliLakLV19MP5IB2_FD_145596 | JGI IMG/M metagenome (GOLD analysis project Ga0163151, IMG submission 145596) | Freshwater microbial mat bacterial communities from Lake Vanda, McMurdo Dry Valleys, Antarctica - Oligotrophic Lake LV.19.MP5.IB-2 | ecosystem: Environmental > Aquatic > Freshwater > Lake...
TTGAGGAACCCGAGGCACAAGCTATGAGAAGGAGCAGGGATGCTGCGGCGACCAGTGCGAAGCCAAGCTTGGTTGCCATATCAATCTCCGCGTATGGATGGAGTTGAGAATAGTGCGGTCTAACGTTTGAGCTAACCGGCATTTTGCGGAAGGCTGGGGTTGGGCGAGAATGAAATGAAGCCCAAACCCAGCCTTCCGCAAAATGTCCGGTTGAGCGAATGGTTAGGCCGCACTTTTGAAAGTGGTACTTAATCGAACGCTAGCTCAGTTCTCGGATCAGCGAGAAGAGATTCATTAACTAGAGCCTCCGCAATCACCTCAGCGCCTTGCGCAAGTTGATTGCGAAGTGGAAGAGAAGCCAGATCTGGAAATTTTCTTGTGACTCCTTCTATCAACTCCGAGGCGACTGCCGGATCAAGTTTTTCAGGGTGCTTAGCCAGGTACCACAATTGAAAGACTTGGAGTTGCACAGGGGACCGGCGGTTCAGCCTAATGTAGTCCTCGACGGCTAGGAAGAGCAGGCCCTCAACGTGCGTTTGGGATAGGGGTTCTATGGTTTTATAAGGATCAGATTTTGCGTGCTTGAAGAAATTTCTATGCGGTGAGTTTACGTAGTCGACCTTTAAGTCTTTGCCGGCCGGCACATATTCTCGCGCCTGGATTGACATGCTGACGATTGCGCCCTTGATGCATAGCACATCTATTACCTCCCAGGCGTTTGCAGCGAGCGAGTAGATCGATACCACATCACGACCGTCAAAGAAAAGTTCAATCGCTGTTGTCAGTTGCCTGCGGGCTACGGATGTCTTGGTAAGCTGTGGGTGCATGGCGTGGCTTGTGCGGCCTAACGCCTGAATTAAGCCGAGCCGCGAAGCGGCTTCGGCTTGAATGAATTGTTAGGCGCGTACCGTGATGGGTGCGCCACTTGGTGCGTTGTTTACATGCTCAACAGCTTCCTTGAGGCCGTAGCCAATAACCAAGCCCGTATTTGCACGATAGGTGAGGCCTGTCGGGTCACCGTTGAGCATGACAGGATCGTCGTTGTGACGGAATCCTGAAACTACACCAATGACATGAACTTGGTGGTTGGCGCCGACAGTAACAATTGGCCCGCCAGAGAATCCTGGGTTGTTGTGACCATCACAGTAGATGAGTTGGCTACCTGCGCCCACTGCGGTAAAGCTGGAAATTATTCCGGTCTTTACAAACGGAAGCGGATAGTCGTTGTTCGCCGGGCCAAGGTCTAGCCGAAGGCCGTAAGGAAACCCGAGAAAATAGATTTGTTGTGACAGATGGAAGGAGGCCGCGCTGCCCACAAGAAGTGGATGAGCGGGAGATATCTGTCGCTTAGGGCTAATCAGGGCGAGGTCCGCACCTCTCGGAGCGAACCAGACATCTCCGATGTCCATGGCGAGCCATTGTCCCGCGTGCATTACAGAGAGCGAAGTATTGGGTTGAAGTCCCTCTACTACATGCTTGGCCGTGACAATGTATTGCCTATCTGCAATGTCAATAGTGAATGCTGTTCCAGAGTCGCCGTTGTGAGCGATGTGGAAGGTGCGCTGCAGAATATTACTGGGGACCATATCGAATCCTGATTAGCGCCTAACGTTCGAGCTAAGCGGGCGACGGCGGCATGGCGCGCCGGACAGCAAGCGCAAAATGGGCCGTAGGCCCTGCGCTTGATGGCCGGCGTGACATGCCGTTGGCGCTCCGCTTGAGCGAGGGGTTAGGCGTCTCTGGTCGACAACCCATCGTGGTGGCGACTTCAGTTTTGCTAAGTTTCCTGCGTGAAGCCTCGACAAACTGCTGCAATCTTGTTTCCATCTGGGTCACGCAGGTATGCTGAGTAGAAGTCTGGATTGTACTGTTTGCGGATACGTTGGAGTTCCTTCTGACTTCCCGCCGGTCAGAAGCCCAACCGCGTGAAACTCATTTACTTGCGTCCAAGAGCTTGCTTTGAGCGCAATCATTGTTCCGTTTCCTGTCGTCGCGGTTGCACCGTCAATAGGCTGGCAAATCCAAAGAGCAATCTCCTTTTTTCCGTCGTCTTCGTACCTTCCCCATCCGATCCACTCATCCCAATCCGATTCGCCTGCGGTGTCGCAGCGCTGCAAACCCAACGCGCCGAGTACGGCGTCGTAGAAGCGCGCTGAACGCGCCAGATCGTTGCTGCCGAGTGTGACGTAGGTGAACATTGGAAGGTGGATTTTGAGACGCCTAACGGTTGAGCTGAGCGCGCCGCACGCCGGCGCCATGACTGGGCGCTTTATCGATCTCGGCTGCGCTCCAGCGATTTGTTAGACGACCGCATTTCATGAGTGCGCGCGCCGCACCGTCTCGGCCTCGAATTCGCGAAACTTGTCTACAAATCCGGGCTTAAGCTTTCGGTAGTTCTGAATCGCTCTTCGAATCATCGATCCCGCCTCTCGCTCCAAGTTCCCGTCGAAAGGAACGCCGCTTGAAATGTGCTTAAAATCGTTTCGCGCTCGATTGCGGAGCTCAGAAAACTTCCTTGGGTCCACCGACTCATTAAACCCTGCCTTGTGCATCGCGCACAGCCTTTCAACCAAATCATCGAGCGCGGAATTCCCACCCTGCGCTTTAGCTAGCTTACCCAAGATCTCTTCTGCAGCGCCCGCCAGAGTCACCACCGATACCAGGTCGGCGTTCTGCAAGTAGAGATCTATTGCGGTAACGAGCTGCCGTTTCCCGATTTCGATCTTGCTGAGGGGCTCAGTCATTTCGCTGACTTAAGGTCGTCTAACGTAAAGTTAAGGGGCTCGCCCGCTTCTGGGCGAGTCCCGCTTGAACGTAGGGTTAGCCACGTTTTTCTGAGATAGCTAGATCATTTTTTGTATTTCTCTATAAGTCGATCAGCGGCTTCGGTGGTGGAAAGCTCTTTCAAAGTCCCGCCCCCAACGTATTCATAGGCCTTGTCGTTTTCGCCGGAATAAAGAGTTTTAGGTTGCAATTTCGGCCAGCCATCGGGCGAGTAGATGACCGCTGCCTCACCCGAGACAGTGTTCAGCCGATAGATCGTGCCTTTAGATGTCTCAAAAAGCGTATAGCTGCCAGCTTTCGATCCGATTGGAATTTCACAGCCGCTAATCGCCATGACCACCAACACAAAAAGTAGAAGTTTCATCGAGTTCTCCGGTAGGTGTTATTTAAGTGGCTAACGCCCAGCATCAGCGGCGGCGCGCAGCGCCGTCCGCTGCATGCTGTTGTTAGACAGCCTCATCGCCTGGATCCCCATCGACTCCGAACTCCTTACTCTCGCGAATGCCGGAGGCGCAGAACCTTCGCCAAGTAATCCCTGCGAGGCCTCGTCAGTCGGCTGAAACCGTAGTGCTCCAGAAGGCCGCGAAGCAGTGTCTCGTCGTCTTCTCGGCTTCCCGGCTTGGTTGGGAACAGACGCTCCAGTACCACAAGAAGCTCTGAGGGTGGGATCTCCAGTAGATCCCGTTTTCCGGCAGGCCGTACCTGAACCTTGCCGACGCCAACCAGACGGACCACGTGACCCTCCAGAGAGCCATCGCTCAGTTCGTCCTCCTGAACGATCTCTTCCGCCCTCAGCATCGCCCCCAGCGCCCGGTTCAGTGCCTGCCGAACGACCTTTCCCACACGCTGAAGACCAGGGCACCCCTCGACGTACAGGCGGTAGACCGAGGACCGCGTGAGTGGGCCGTCTCTTTCAATAATCTGGTGCAGCACTGCCCTGCCATTGGCGGCCGATGCTTCACGAGGATCGGGGAATCCCGATGCCTCTGAGTATCCAGAGAACGGTCCGTACCCTGCAGTCGATACGTCTCGTTCGCTTGCTTCGTCTTCACCGTCTTGGGGTGATTCCATGGTCGATTCCGCGTCACCCGCAGCTGCTACCGTCTCTCCCTCAGGCTCTTGGACTGATGAGTGCCGGGGCACTTCCTCGATACGGTCGAGAGGGTAGACTCCGAGCGCCTCACAAGCATCCGTTATCGTGCTCATGGCAGCTTGGCGATCCACCCAAAAGTCCGACCCCCGAACTCGAGCAAAGATCCATCCTGCGCGCTCGAGCTGACGCTGGCGGGCCATGTCGTGGTCGTATTCCTCGGCTCCGTGCCACTCATCGCCATCGCATTCGACTGCGAGTCGAGCATCAATGCCATCCACGACCAAATCGATCCGCTTCCCGGCTGTCTCGACCTGGGGGCGGACCGCGTACTTCCGTCGGAGGAGCTCCAGAGCGACATCGACTTCGAACCAACTCCCATACGGCTCTGGCTGGTTACCCCGCTGCCGTGGACGCCGCGCTTCGCGTTCCAGGTGATCGAGGACCTCGGACTGCCGATCCAACGCTCCATGTCCTGGGCTCTCGAAGAAGCTGAGGAGCTTTCGCCGCAAATCATCTGGACTCAGGTCGTGCTGCCGGACGCTGTGCAACAACCAGACTTGGTCGCGTGCCCGACTCATCGCGACATTGAAACGCCGGTGGTCCGGCAGCCGGTTGAGCGCTCGATAGCGAACATTCGGCGCGATAACCAATGAGAGGACGATGACGTCCCTCTGGTCGCCTTGGAAGGTGGCAGGCTCGCCGCACCGCAGCCGGCGCTCCTCGATAGTCTTGGGGTCAAGCCTCTGCGCGAGCAGGCTCTCGATCAGTTCCGCTTGGGCGTGTCCTTGCAGTGCGATTACTCCGATCGTCTTGCTTTCGTAGGCATCGTCTTCGACAAGGGACTGAACGACCTCGACCAAGGCCTTGGCCTCGGCGCGATTCAGGATTCTCTGTCCCTCCCCTTCGCATGCTCCCTCCGGAATGTACGTCGACTTGACAGGAGGCAGCCTGTTCGGCGGGGCCTGTCGCAAAGGGATGAGCGGAGCGTCTCGGTAGCAGAGGTCGTTGCTGAAGCGAATGATCTCAGGCACACACCGGAAGTGCTCGCGAAGCGATATGAGACTCCCGAACGCGCGCTCGGCGTGATCGAAGAGGCTCGAGTCCGGGCGGAACTCATCGCGAAATCGGAAGTGGTTGAGGTGCTCCCTTGCAAGGCGAGCAATGTCATCTTCCAAGACCCCGACAGCCTCCGGGCTGTTCTGTTTGTCGTCGCCCACCACGATGATGCGCTTTGCTAGCAGAAGGAGAGCGAGCGAATCGATTCCCGCCTGCGACGCTTCGTCGACGATGACCGTATCGAACATCCCTGGCTGCGCATCAACTGAGTCCCAGAGCTTGTGAAGCGGCATCACCCACGCTGGGATCCTCGGGACACAGGCCATCAAGTACTGGCGTGCCGCCCGCCGGTGGAGATATGCATGTTTGCCTGTTCCCTTCCCGATTCTATCGACAGCCCTCGTCCAAGCGTGCAGGCTTTGGACCGTTGCGTCGTCCAATCGATCGAAGAAAGCACGCCATGCCCGGATAGACACCAAATCTTCTGTAGCCTTCTCGGCCTTCTCCTGGAGGCGATGGAACTCCCGCACCAGTTCCTTGTAGGCAGATGCGTCGGAGACGCGCCGGAGCCACGCACCGGCGCTCGACCATGCCCAGGCCCTTTCAATCTCGAGGAGTTTGCCTTTCCACTCGGGATTCCCTGCTGTATTGCGGAGGAACGCCGTAAGGCCGTGGCAGGACCGGTCGAGCTTCTCCTCGAGATTCCTGTAGCGCTCGAAGCGTTCTTTCTCCGTCCGAAGCCGTTCCCGCTCTTCCCAGGCAATACGCCAGGCGTCGGGGTCGCGCGATTGCGCGGCTTGAGCCAGGGTCTCCATGCACGGATGAGAGACGGCTGCGCTCTGGCATCGCCGAATCTTGCCGAGGACGTCTTGGATGGACTCCCTGACCGCTCGGGCGTTGCGAGAGGCCGATTCGGCTTCGACTGCTCTCTGCCAAGCCATGCGTTCGCTCTGAGAGGCAAGGCTCGCGCGCCCGCCCATGGGCACGCAGGCAATCGAAGCTGGAAGCAGCGTCTCAAAGAATCGCAGGACGCGCTGCAGCTCGTTCGCCAAATTGGCGGCTCGCGTGGCCGCGTGCCTCGGATCTGCAAGTTCCGGTAAAGCGGAGGGCCACCCTCCATCAAATGCGCGGGTCGTCTCCTCGAGTTGAAGGAAGTCCACTACTTTTGCGAGGAGTGCGAGTTCCCTGGGCTTCTGGCCGTCAACGAGGCAGCGCTCCTCGACGTACCGGGTCTCCTTGACCACCCGTGGAGAGAAGACGGAGAACCTCCTGTGCCCACCTTGCTCGAAATGGACTCGGCGGCGGTCAGCATCCGTTCGCAAGCCGACTCGGTTCACGTCCTTGGGCACCTCGACCCGGGTCGTCCCAAGCCGTTCTCGCAGTGCGTCCGCAGTGCTCCGCAGAGCGCACGCGTCCGATGCAAGCCGGGTCCATCGCTCCACGTTCCCGACGAGCAGGTCGGCCAGAATCGTCTCCGTCAAGTCACCGAGCACACGGACTGCGCGGACCGCTTGTTCCTCTAGGGCCATAAGGCCCGTGTGAAACCCCTGTAGAGCCTGGAGTGAGCTGGTGCGAAGAAGCTCGAGCTTCTCCGCTGCGGCTGCATTTGTGGCTCTGCCAGCAGAATCCTCGGCGGCCAGCAGGTCGCCAACGAGTTTCCCGAATCGGTCGGGATCGGGAAGCTGGAGGTCACCGACCGCCAGCCGTAGCTCTTCCAGTTTTTCCTTGGTGAGTTGTCCGTGTACCTCGGCGAGGAAGGCAACCCCCGCAGGCTCGAGTGGGAACGGAGCATCGGCACAGCCTGTATCGGGGAACCAACTGAACTGCTCGCGCTCTCGGTGCAGCCTTCGCGCGATCTGTGCAGCGGTTCCGTGATAGTCGCCTGCCAGGGTGTGGGAGTGCGTCTCCGCCTCTCGGCACTCACGCAGACGGCGTTCCACCGTCGCGCGTTCGCCTTCGACCTGCTGGAGACGCCCCTCCGTTTCATTGATGGTCTGCTGGGCCCGTTGAGCCCCGTGCCAGTCGTTCTTCCTTCGTAGGATCCCGCGGACACTTTCCTCGAGTAGCCGCTGGTCCTCGCGTGACGATCCGAGGCTTGTCACACAGAGATCCCGGACGTCATCCGGCAGCAACCCGCGCAGAACCGCCAAGGCTTTTGGGGCATGCGCCGTTACCAGAACCCGATCGCCTGAGGCCAGCAGATGGCAAATCAGGTTTGCGATTGTGTGGCTCTTGCCTGTTCCCGGCGGGCCTTTCACCAGCACACACGGATCGACCTGCAGACGGTGAACGATCTGGCGCTGTTCATCGTTGGCGGGGAGCGGGAAGAGGTAGCGATCCAGCTTTAGTGCGGCAGGCTCATTGCTATCTGGCCCGAACCCCGGGCCATCCGGAGCACCACTTGGCGTTTCACCCTCAAGGAGAAGGCGACGCCACGGCTTCGTGTCTTCCAAGCCGGTGCCGCTGGCGATCTCCAGGAACTTGCGAACTAAATCTTCGTAGGCGGTTGGCCGACGCTCACGAAGGACAAGTGCCGGGGCGTACGACAACTGTGGGCTCTCTTCGGAGCGCTCCGCAGGTTTTAACGCCGCTTCGTCGACTTGTGCATCGGGTCGGAGGCGATTCGCGATCTCGCGCAGGATCTGCGCCACGCGGTCCGTGTCCCACGCCTGGATGCCTAGCTCGACGAGTTGGACCTTGATGGCCGCCCCATCTATGCGGGGCTGATGCTGCAGCTCCAACATGTCGAGTTCGACCCGGAAACTGTCGAAGGAAGCTGCCGGAACTACTGTGAGGACGCCTCGTGCCGCGTCGAGACTGACCTCGGCGGGAGCCGTGAGGAGGTGACGCTTGACAGACGTGCCGCCTGGGTCCCGCCACTGCAACAGCCCGACCGAGAGGAGAAGCTCGTAGCGCTCCTCTGATTCCTCGAGCCGCCGCCGCATGAAGTCGAGGTCCTCGTAAAAGCGCTGGACTTCTTGCCAAGGACGCATCTCCTTGGCCCACGGTTCCCACTTGTTGACGAGGTACTCGAGCCAGCCGTCCTCGATCTCGGGATGGTCACTCAGGCGGCGCAGCTCAGGGCGCTCCTCTACCCGGGTCCTTTGGCTTTCGGGAGGAGCATCGGGATCCGGGACTTGTTGTTTGACAAGCACCCTGATCTCGGAACAAAGCTCCGGTTCTTTGTCGGCTTGCTCCAAGTCGTCAGCCCGGACCCATTCCGCAATCGCCTCTGGCAGTGCCGGACGCGTCGGCATCCGCTTCTTGCGAACCTCGAGCCAGAGCTCAGCGAACTCGCCGGGCTTGTCGGTCAGGAAGGGAGAGCGGCACTCGGGCCGATCCTTGGGAACGTCAGCGAACCAGACGAGCTTGTCGCCAGTCCCGTAGACGCTAACTCGCTTCCGCCTGAGCATGGCGGCAGCTTTGAGAAAGGCGAGTAGCGCGAGTCCCTTATCCATCGCCGCGTTCACAGTGCTCAATCTCGCTCCCTGTAGGCGTACGGTTCAGCCGAGGCTGTCTAACGTTCGAGCTAAGCGGGCGACGACGGCAGGACGCCAGGCCCGGACTGGCGAAAATGTACCGCGTACCGCCAGACCGGGCCTGGTGGCATGCCGTTGGCGCTCCGCTTGAGCGAGGGGTTAGGCATCACTGCGCCACGGCCTGCGCAACTTGTCTTAGAACTGCAGCTATTCGATCACGATTGCCTTGCGCGTTATTCACGAATAATGGGCTCGGGTGTGGTGATTCAAACATCGACAGCGACGGCTTTAGGGTGGCAACCAGCGGTCGTGCCTTGGCAGCTTTGGCTCCGATAAAGACTATCGAGCGAAGATTTGAAAGCAGGCCCATAAGTTCAGACAGACTTTGGATGCCCAGGTTAATGTCTGATGATGTCGCAGAACGAATCTTTGAACCTGTTCCAATGTACCAAGGTACTACATTCCAACTGACAGTTAGGGCTCGATCTATGCCCGCCTCAGCATTTAAAAGGAAGAAATTCTTCGCCGTTTCATCGGGATTATTTCGAGAAATAAAGCCAGCCTGTACTGCCTTTCGTCCTGGTGCTTCAAGCAGATAGAGAATCTCTGCGCCCACGCCCCCGTCAAACGGATCAAAGTGTGGAATTCCGTAATCGGGCCCCATCTTCTGACGGAGTCGGTGTACGAATGCGGTTAGCGGCGCTACATGCGGCTGTTCGAGTAGCGCGTTTCTAGCGCGTCGCTCGTCTGGATTTCGTAGGGACTTCGGGTGGTCTGGTTGCATTTTTGATGCCTAACGCTCAGCATCAGCGGCGGCGCGAAGCGCCGTCCGCTGCATGCTGTTGTTAGGCGTCCCTTCGCCTTCGCTCGGGTAGCCCCTATTGATCGACGTCACGACTCGCCTCCCAGCACCTCGACCAACTCCGCGATTACCTGCACCTGGCCTTCTTCCACGCCGGTCAGCACGATGGGCTGGAAGTCGGGGTTGACGGGCTTCAGGGTGATCTGGGCGTGGCGCCAGGAGTCGGCGTCCTGGGTCTTCTCGCTCTCGTAGCGCTTGACGGTGTAGCGCTCGCCGGTTTCGGGGTCAGTGGCATCGCGGAGCTCTACGAGCACGGTTTTTCCCTGGCGAGTGCCGGCGACTGGAGCGGCGAAGAGGCAGTACGAGCCGTCCGGAATGGCGGGCTCCATCGACTTGCCGACGACCTGGGCGACGAACATGCCCGGGCGCAGGCGGTGCTTCGTGTCGATGGCGACCCACTCCGAGTTGTCGTCCTCGACGTGCTGCGGATCGCTGAACGCGCCGGCGGCAATCTTGAGCGGGACGAGCGGCACGGAGGTCACGTAGCGCTCCTCGGGGCGCGGTTTGAGGAGGCGCAAGCGGAACGGCGCCGGCACGGGCGTCGCGGCGCTGTCGGCGGTTGTCTGGAACGCCCCCGGCCATCCGCCGTGCTGCTCGATGACCGCGTCGATCTCCTGCATCAGCCGGATAGTCTCGGCGAGGGCGACGACGATCTTCTGGTAGTGGGCGAGGTCGTCCTTGGAGAGCGTGCGGCCCTTGCGGTCCTTGAGCCACTTCTCGCAGACCTGGTAGCCGCCGACGTGGAAGTTCCACACGGCCTCGGGCACGCCGCGGAAGCCGATGGTGCCGGGCGTGGCGTGTTGACCCTTCTTCGTCGCGGCGGCGTCGAGCCAGACGGTGTCGCCCGACCAGCCGACCCGCCCGACCTCGGGGCTCTTCGGGCCGGTGTAGGTGGCGATGAAATGGTCGAGCTTGGGCGATTCCAGCAGGTGCAGGGCGGTGAGTTCGCCCCCGAGCCGAGCCAGCGCGCGGAACAGCTCCAGGTTCCCGGTCAACGGCAGGCGCGGGAAATCAATCTTCAGAAACTCCGCGTAGCGGCTCCGGTAGCCGGGGCTGTGGAAGACCGCGTAGGCGTAGTGGAAGATGTCTTCGGGCGTCAGGCCGGCGGGCACGCCGAAATTACCTGTTTGTCGGAGTTGAAGCTTCCTGGCGAGTTTCTTAAGAAAACTGGGGCTTAGATTTGGCCTAGGGGCCTTCTCGTCTAAAAGGTTTTTCGAATGCTGGTCTGGATATAACCAGAGCGGGAAAAGATACGTCCGCTCTTTGGTTGCCACAGAAAGAGTGCAATCATTGATGATGTCACGCGTTGCGCCGACATGGCAAAAATCGCCGTTCACCTGTCGATTCGTGCATAGGCCAAGATTTCTGCCTGCCATCATGTGTCTCATCATTTCCGATCTTGTGCGCCAGACAACGGAGCGATGGTAGATGATGCGTCGCAGGTCGAAAGGTCGGTAGAGGATATTCATCAGCCTCGTCGGCCAGTCTGGGCATGCCCTCAACTCTTTCCGAGCATCTTTGACTCGCCACGCGTAATTCTCGGACAATCCAAGCGACTCCTTCACGTCCGCGTCGGTTAGCTTTGTGTCCAGAAATGCATTCAAGCGATCCTTAATGGGTCCATCTTCGAAATCCACGACGAAACCGTCACGAGCCGTAACGATTCCGTTCACATATGCTGGCATTGCTTCGGTCATTGCGGAGCCAGACTGATACTCATCCAGGTAATCCAAATTCTTCGGGACGAAGAAGTAGTAAGGAGAGGTTGGAGCAACCGTGGCCCACTCGGTCTTCGTCACGTCGGAGCTTTGCAGCCCTGAATATTTGTGCTGCCTAGCACCCCAAAGGTCGGCGTGAACGACGTGGCGCGGGCCGGCGCCCTTTGAATGAACGGCGAGCGTTATCGCAACCCCCTGCTGAATGTCGAATACGTTCTGGTCATCGACTCCATCGGGCACTAGGTCCGATTTCTTCGTGCTTCCGTGTAAATCGTATCCATAGATTTTTGTGAAGGAGCCGAGAAGGCTTTGTCGCATTCCTCGAAACGTCGGATTGTCGAGAAATCCGTGATTTGTGATGAATCCAAGGACGCCTGTCCGTGTTGTATCGAGCGTCACTTGAGACAGGCGCAAAAATTTCACGTAGTCGTCTTGAAGCCAGTGCTTGCGTTCGTTCAATGGTTGCCCGTCGATAAGTTTGTAAGCATCGACAAGACCTTGAGCATATTCACCCATGTTCGCCGACACGCCCGAATACGGCGGGTTGCCGATGACGACCGTGAAGCGTTGACTCCGCTTTATCTCGTTGACCGCTTGCGCCTCGTGCGCGAGCGCCGGGATCGCGAACTCGAACGTGCCCGAGACGTCGTGCGCCGGCTCCAGAGCGTTCGTGAGGTAGATCCGCGCCCGCTCGTCGCTGCCGAAGCGGTAGCCGGTCTCATAGAGCTTGAGGCCGATCTTGAGGTGCGCGATGGCGTAGGGGGCCATCAGCAGTTCGTAGCCGTGCAGTCGCGACAGGAGGTGCTTCGGCACGTACTCGTTCCAGAGCGCCTCGATCTTCTTTTCGCCATGGCCCTGCGCCTTCCACTTGGCGACGAGCGTCTTGTGAATGAGGTCGATGGCCTCGACAAGGAAGGTGCCGGTGCCGGTGGCAGGGTCGAGGATCTGGACGAAGGCCTGGCTCGCGGGGACGCCCTCGGGGATCTTGAGGTCCTTGTGCCGCTTGGCCATCTCGCCCCAGGTCGTAGTGTCGGCGAGGCCATCGGCGAGGCCAAACTCGGTGCGCAGCAGCTCGTCCACCGAGCGCACGATGTAGGAGACCACCGGGCGCGGGGTGTAGAAGACACCACGCTGCATCCGCTTCTTGGCGTCGTACTCCTTGAGGAACAGCTCGTAGAAGTGGATGACCGGGTCTTCCTGCGGGTTCTTGTCGCCGAAATCGCGGACGACGGCCTCCATATTGGCGTCGTCGAGTAGCTCTACGACCTCACTCACGCCCAGCTCGTCGAAGTCGATGCCCGGCCCGCCGGCCTTGCCGCGCCGCCCGCCGACCTTGAGGAAGGTCAGCATCAGCTCCCGCAGGAACGGATTGGTGCGCATGTGGCCGGCGAAGTCGTCGGCCGTCTTCTTCTCCGGATCGGCGATGCGCGCCGAGAGCAGGCCGTAGGCGATGGTCTGCGCGTACATGTCGGCGAAGCCGTCGGCGTCGAGGTCGTGGACCAGCGCCTCCTGGAACGCCTTCATCAACTTGGTGAGCGGGCCGCGCTCCGTTTCGATCGCGAGTGCCCGGCGGATGCGGTCGCGGATGGTCCGGGCCAGTGCGGCCAGCCGGATGGAAAGGTCCTTGGAGGTTGCGATGACCTCGCCGTGGCGCAGCGTGAACGCCGATCCCCACTGCTTCCGCCAGGCTTGAACATCCCCCTCCTCGGCAGGCCAGCCGAGCTTCGAGGTCAACTCACTGGCCACACCATCGAGGTGCAACGCGGTGTCGCCGTCGTTCCAGCCCAACACCTTCAGGACCGGCAGGTCCTGCTTTGTTCCGTCCTGGGAGAAGTGGGCGAAGGTGATCGTTCGCTCGTCGCCTTCACCGTAGTTGGAGATGAAGAGCAGGTCGTCCGCGGCCCAGGCGGTGCGCTCGGCGCTGTTGGCGGAGGCCCGCTTCTTGAGCGCCACCTGACTCAGGATGCGGCGCAGCGCGACGACGGGGAGCTTCTTGGGCTCGAACTTGACGAAGAAGATGCCCCAGGGCTGGCGGGGCGAGAGCGGGCGGAGGCGCTTGATGCTCTCGATCTTCGCTGCCGTCTTCGGATCGATTCCAAGCTCGTCGGCCGTGAAGTCATAGAAGAGATCGTCCACGTCCTCGAACGAGTCCCGAGCGATTGGCCAGCCCATCTCGTCGCGCAGGTAGGCGATGAGCTGGTCGAAGCGCTTGATCTTTGCGAGGACGGCGCGGTGGTCGGTCGGCATGGGCTCAGCCCTCGTTGAGTTCCAGCCAGCACTTGAGCGCCGGCTTCACACCCACCGGCGCGTCGATGCGCTTGAGGTAGGTGTTCTTGATGTGTTTTTCGACCTTGGTTCGCAGGTCGACGAGGGTCTTCTCCTCAGTGCTGCACTTGCGTGGCGTGTCGGGCGTCGAGCGGATGCTGGAAACGATCTCGCCCGGCTCCTCGAGGATCGCGTCACGGTCGAGGTCGTAAAGGTACCAGCGGGTCGTGCCGGCCTCCTCGGTGAACTCGGGTGGGTCCTTCTGTTTGTCGAGGGCGGGGAGCGTGTAGCAGAAGAACACGCCGCGCACTCCTTTGGCCGGCCGCTTGCGCCCGCTGAAGGTAGAACCCGGCAGCCGCTTGAGGCGGGACTCCAGCTCGGGGTCGGCCTGCAGCAGGGCTTGGTACTCGAGGTGCATGTCCTCCACTGCGGTCTTGGTGCCCTCGTAGGCGTGGTTGAATTCCTTCAGGGCTTCGTAGTCGTCCTCGGGCGTCAGGAGCTTCTTGCCCTCGATGCCAAGGGTCTTCGAGATGAGCAGGGTCTTCTGCGTGACCCGGGTGTAGAGCGTCAGGATCGCATTCAGCTCCTCGGGCGGCAGGAAGTTCCAGAAGCTCACCTTGCCACGGGAGTTCGCAACGTCCGGGTGATCGGCGATCAATCGCTGCTCGACTTCGGGATTCATGCGCCGGTCCACGCGGCCGATGCGCTGCATCAGGCGGACGGGGTTCCAGTGAATGTCGTAGTTCATCATCCGCGAGGCGTCCTGCAGGTTCAGACCTTCCGACAGGACGTCCGTCGAGATGAGGACGCGGATCTCCTCGCGACCCTTGTCGGTAAGCGCTGGTGAGGACATGCCGTTGTAGTAGGGCGAAAAGCGCTGAATGAAGTCAGCCCGGTTGCCCTTGGTGGCGCTGTCGACCTGCGCGACGCCGTCAATGCCGGCCTTGTCGAGTTGGCGCTTGAGATAGCGCGCCGTGTCGGCGAACTCGGTGAAGATGAGAACCTTCTGGCCGGTCAGCTCCTTGGTCTTGAGCAGGCGGATGAGCTTCTGCAACTTGTCGTCGTGCTTGGGCTCGAACTTCCGGGCCTCGTCCAGGAACTGGACGATCTGGTCGAGGTCGAGGAAGGTCTCCGACATCATCTCGACGACGTCGAACTCTTTGCGATCGAGATGCTCCACGGAGTCAAGCAATTCTTGGGGCACGATGTCGTCGTCTTCGGACTCTTCGCCGTCGTCCGCCCAGAAATCGAGTTGCCGTGTGGCGGCGTAGCCGAGGACTTCGGAGTTCTGGCTCTTCCAGCGTTCGAGGCGCTTCTTCTCGGCATCGGTCTCGCTGTGCACTTCGAGGAATGCGAGGAGTTTTTTCAGCAGGCGGTCGCAGGAGAGCTCGAAGGCGACGACGGAGCTCTCGAAGCGCTTGAGGAAGTTGGTGCGGATGAGACCGACGACTTGCTTCTGGCGGCCCTCCATCAGGGGGTCGATGCTCTTGTCGTCGCCCTTGTACCAGGCCAGCGGGTAGTACATGGGCAGCGTGAACAGCGGGTTCTTCCGCGTGAACGCCTTCTCGAACATGTCGAGCAACCGGCCATAGGTCTTGCGGATCGAGTACTCCGCCACCTGCGGCGCTCGCCGATCGGGGAACACGGCGGCCTTGCCGGTCTCACGGATCTGGCTTTCGCGCGCGTAGGCGCGGCTGCGCTGGACGACGAGGTGACCGAAGATCGCGTCCTTCGCGAGAAGATCCTGCGTCTGCGGCATTACCTCTGCGTTGTCGACCACGTCGTGCCCGACCGTCTGCCGCAGCGCCTTCTCCATATTGTTGAAGTGCGCGCTCAGGTTGTTCACGCCGAGGGTGCGGGCGAAGTAGGCCTCGTCGCGACGCGTGAACAACTCGGCCATGTGGCGGAAGTCGCTCAAGCGGTTGTTGATCGGGGTCGCCGTAAGCATGAAGAGGGTCTTGGGCCGGGCGGCGTTATCGAGCAGGTTGAATAGCTGGTAGTAGCGCGACGGCTCGCCTTCATCGTCGCCCTCGCCCTTGCGACCCGGATTGCGAAAGTGATGGGCCTCATCGATGACCACGACATCGGCGAGTTCGGCGATCCGGAGAAATCGCTCCGGGAAGTCCCCCTTGCGTCCGAGGTCGGTGTGGCTGAAGACGGCGAGGTTGCTGAAGTCGGCGTTGCCGCCGACACCTCCGATGTGCGGCAGCCATTCGCGCAGGTGCGGCTCCCACACGGCTTCTTTCGTCGCCTTGGGAGCGAACAGCACCACGCGTTTGCCTTCGTGCAGGACGAGGCGTTCGATCAGCATCAGGCCGACGAAGGTCTTGCCGAGCCCGACGCCGTCACAGAGGAAGGCACCACCGTGCTGACGCGCAATCTTCAATAGCGCCCAGTAGGCTTCCTTCTGATAGCGGTCGATCCTGGGAAACATCTTCGAGCGGGTCTCGTCCCACTCGGTGGCGGTCAGCTCGTGCCCGCGGAAGTACTCCTGGAGTGCCTTCGCGTAGACATCGAACGGCGAATAGAGATGCGTGTGGCGCGCGATGGTCTCGATGACCGCGTCGGTCACTTCGCTGGCGTCGTTCCAGTGTGTCTCGAACCATTCCTGGAGCTGATTCACCTCGCGGGCGCTCTGAATCTGGACGTTCAACTCGATATTCGTGGTCAGGCCGGGCTTCGTGAAGTTGCTCGACCCCACCAGCGCCTGGGAGCCGACCACCTCGAGCTTCGCGTGCGTGATGTACGCCTTGGCGTGGAACTTGTCGCGGTCGTAGACGCGACACTCGATCTGCTTCGATCGGAGCGCCTCGAGGATCGCCGGAACGCCGTGCAAGAAAGGGTTGGTGTCCTTGTCAGCTTCGATACTGCCGTCGAGCATCGTCACGGCACGCGCGCGAACGGCTTCGAGGAGAGCCTTGCGTGTGCGCTCTGCCATCTCCGCGCCCATCAGGATGCGCAGCTTGTCGAGCGGCTGCCACTTTCCGTCGAGAGCGAGGAGCGCGCCGATCTCGAAGTACCCGGTCGCGATGTCGAATGCCTTCGCTATACCGGCCCACTCTTCGAGATAGCGCAGCCCGGTCCAGCCGGACGCGCTGTTGTCGACGATGAAGAGGTCGCGGCCTTTGGATTCAGCGGTCATCAAGTTCCTTCATTGAGGCAAGACCTGGCCGAGGACGCCTAACGTCTAAGCTCACCGGCGGCGCTTACGGACAGCACCGCTAATGGCAACTACGCCGACCGCCGTCCGGTGGAGCGACTAGTTAGACCCCGCTTCACCACCTTGCGCAGTTCGTCGTTGATCTGCGTTTGAAATCCAGGACCGCGGGCGCGAAAGAAGGCGATGACATCGGCATCAAGGCGAATAGTGGTCGATACCTTTCTCGGTGCCTGCTGAGGTCCGCGACCACGCCTCAGTGTCGGTGGCCCGAGCATCTGCTCCGACCATGGGGGATTTG
>Ga0163151_10005240_pt1 | contig 16714 bp, 18 predicted proteins | sample OliLakLV19MP5IB2_FD_145596 | JGI IMG/M metagenome (GOLD analysis project Ga0163151, IMG submission 145596) | Freshwater microbial mat bacterial communities from Lake Vanda, McMurdo Dry Valleys, Antarctica - Oligotrophic Lake LV.19.MP5.IB-2 | ecosystem: Environmental > Aquatic > Freshwater >...
GTCCGTTCGCTGGCTCCCGCCCTGATGAGCGGGACGTTCCAGCATCTGTGGCTCTACCTCGTCGCTCCGCCATTGGGCGCGGCTTGTGCCGTTGTGGCGGGGATCGGCCTTCAAATCGAAAATCGTGAAGAAAGAGTGGAGACAGCGGAATGACTAAACGGGTGCTGATCCTCTGCACGGGCAACTCGTGCCGGTCGCAAATGGCGGAGGCGCTCTGGCAATCCCTCGGAGCGGGGGCGTGGCAGGCGCATTCGGCCGGCTCCAAGCCGACCGGGAAAGTTCATCCGCTCGCCGTGCGGGTGATGAAGGAGATCGGAATCGATATCGCGAACTTTCGCAGCAAATCGGTCGCCGAGTTCGGCGCTCAGCCGTTTGACGTCGCAATCACCGTTTGCGACAACGCCCGCGAAGCCTGCCCCATCTATCCGACGGCAAAATCTTACCTGCATTGGCCGTTTGACGATCCGGCAGATGCCGCCGGCACGGAGACAGAACAACTAATGGTCTTTCGTCGGGTGCGCGACGAGATCGGAACGAAGATTCGCAATTGGTTGCAATCGCTGAATCAGGAGATCTGAGGATGCCTGTCGACTTGAAGCAAGTTGTGCAGACGAAATATGGCACGGTGGCCCAAAGTGGACTCTCTTCCCACCAACGGGGTGTGCAGGCCGTGGCGGAGGCATTCGGGTATTCAGCCGGAGAACTCGCCTCGATCCCGGCGGAAGCGAACATGGGGCTGTCGTGTGGCAACCCCACGGCGATGGCCGCCCTTAAGCCGGGGGAGGTCGTCGTGGACCTGGGCAGCGGCGGGGGACTCGATGTCTTCCTGGCGGCGGAGAAGGTTGGCCCGACGGGGAAAGCGATTGGGATCGACATGACGCCGGAAATGATCGACCTCGCGCGGCGGAACGCGACCGCCACGCCCGCTCGGGCGACCCTTCCGAATGTGGAATTTCACCTCGCCACGATTGACCGGCTGCCCTTAACGGACGCGAGTGCCGACTGCGTCATCAGCAATTGCGTTATCAATCTCGCTCCCGACAAGTCGGCGGTCTTTCGTGAAATCGCCCGTGTTCTGAAACCGGGAGGGCGATTGGCCGTCAGCGACATCGCTCTGAAGAAGCCGTTGCCGCCTGATATTGCAGACGACCTTGCGGCGTACGTGGGCTGCATCGCCGGGGCGATTTCGATGGACGAATACCGCCAGGGCTTGATGGAAGCGGGATTCGCCGACGTGGCGGTCGTCGATTCGCAAGCCGATCTCAATGCCTACAAAAACATTGAGAATCAGGTCGGGTGCTGCTCGCCGACGGCAGCGTGCGGGACGGCGGCGGCCCATGATCGATCCGCCGCAAGCCATCCAGCATTGGCGATTCTGGAGGAGTCCACATTTCACGGAGAGCTGAGCGACCAGTTGAAACGCTTTGATGCCAACGAGTACGCCGCCAGCGTCAAGGTCTTCGCCGTGAAGCCAAGAATGGTGGATTGAGACCCGGATGATCGAAGTTCGAAAAGGATGCGGTGCGAAGAGAAGCGATCGCTCGGGCTTGTCGTGGCAACGATCAGCGATACCATCACGGCTGCGAGCGTTGGGGGCTCCGGGGGATGGACGTATCAGGCGACCACTTCGTTTCCGCCGACGTCTGCTCCGCGGCTCGTACCGCCGCGCGTGGCTGGCGGCGCCTCGGTGACATGAGAGATGGATGAACCGCGAGCTTCTGAAATCCGTGATGCAGGCCATCGGGGAGAAGTCTCTCCCCAAACTGGACGCGCTGGTCAGGCGCATCATCGATCACGAGCGGGCGATGGGGCATCCGAGCGTGGCCCGCGATCTGGAAGCGGCTTTTCGTACGGCCCGTGTCGAGTCCGATTCGACCATCGGGCAGTCACAAGTTCTTGGCGAGTGGTTGACCTTTCTTCAAAAGGTTGATCCCGCGCGATTGAGCCATCAATTTGTAATCAGCACGGCGGTGGAGGCTCAGCTCGCTAAGATCGAACAGCAGCATGTGCGTAGAAATGAACTGATGTCGTTCGGACTGACACCCTGTCGCCGTGTGCTCGTGTTTGGTCCGGCGGGAATGGGTAAGCGCCTCGTGGCCGAACGCTTCGCGCATCAACTCGGGATGCCGCTGCTGCGACTCGATGCCAAGCTGGTCGAGGCTTCCCTGTCCATCGGATCGCTAAACCTGTTCGCTCAGGCAATCGCTGACGCGCGTCGTCAGGAGTCCGTGCTAACCTTCGATGCCACGATCTCTGGGCCCACCTTTCAACTTTCGGGCATTGCCTTGGGAAGTTTCCGTCGAATCGTTCAGGAGCACGATGCGGACGGCCTGCTGCTTGTTTCGTTAGATGGTGAGACCGTCGAAGACGCGGTTCGAGAGCTCTTCGACGAAGTGATTGAAATGACCTGGCTTGGCGAGACGGAAGTCGCGAGTTTACTGAAACTGGGTGCGGGCAGAGTCCGTTTGGCGGACAACGCTTGCACGGACTGCGTGATGCAATCCTTAAAGGGCCACTCCGCTTCAACCATTTACGCGCTCGGTCGCGAGCTGGCCAAGGAGGCGGTCCTGACCGGATCGGGTGTCATCACCAAGACCCAATTCGAGCACAGGATGTCCAGACTCCCTAGTTCGCCGCTGTCGTCAGCAATTGTGAAAACTCGATGAAGGACTAGGCGCTTCTCAGAATCTTCCGGCCGGCTTAATCAATCGTTCATATTCCGCGGTTAGCGTGCTCTACGATTGGAAGCCGACCGTCGAGCATGTTTCTCGGCGTGTGGAGTTCGGGTTCCCGCAGTTGGGCATGCGGTCTTCGCCCAGGAGTTCGGGTTACATGTTTCCTATCCTGTCGGTTCCCTCCAAGAACTCGATGCCTAACCAGCCACGTCGCGGCTTCACACTAATCGAGTTGCTGGTGGTGATCGCGATTATCGCGATCCTGATTGCGCTGCTGTTGCCCGCCGTGCAACAGGCTCGCGAAGCCGCCCGCCGCACGCAGTGCCGCAACAACATGAAGCAGATGGGCCTGGCGCTGCACAACTACGAATCGACATTCACCAAGTTCCCGGCGTCGGGCGAGTTCACCGCGGCCGCGGGCTCAGCAACTCCTTACCGGTCGTTCACGGCAACTTCGACGTACACGCAGATGCTGCCGTACATCGACCAGGCACCGTTGTACAACTCCTTCGACTTGAATCAGCATTACACCGCGGCGGGCGCTAACCGGACGGCGGCCAAGACAGCCATCCCAGCCTTCCTGTGCCCCAGCAACGGCAACACCCCGGCGGACAACGCCGCCACCCCAGTGGCCACCACCGGCTACGGCAAAACCGACTACATGCCCGTCGCGTACACCGACTTGACGGATACGGGTGCCCGCGGCAACGGTGCCTGTCCGGGTCCGACGTGCCGGAGTACCTGGGACCGCGATTCCGTGTTGGGCTTTCACAACGGCATGCGGGACTGCACCGACGGCTTGAGCAACAGCGTCGCCATCTTCGAGGCCAACGGTCGGACGCAGACGGTCGTCGCCTCCAGCTATGCCTTGGGGCAGGTCTTCAACGGCAGTTCCGCGGCACCGACCGTCGCGAATCGGGGCATTTTTCCCGGCACGGACAACACGCAGACCAATGGTGGCTTCGGCGGTGCGGGTTCCGTTCCCGGCCGGTGGGCAGATCCCGACTCTGGCTCGGGCGTCTCGGGCGAGGCCAGGGCGGCGGGCGTCGCCACCAAGGGCGTGATCAACCAGAACAAGACGCCGAACGGCGGACCGACGACCTGTCCCTGGACTACCAACAACTGCGGCCCGAACGATGAGCCGTTCAGCCTGCACACCGGCGGTTGCCACGCCCTGCTGGGCGACGGCAGCGTGCGGTTCGTGTCGGAAAACATCGACACGCAGACCGTCCGCATGCTCAGCAGCCGGGCTGACGGCGGAATCGTCGGCGACTTCTAAGCGGAACGCTCGGCGAATCGCGAAATTGACGACGGCCCCCGGTTTGGACTGATCCAATCCGGGGGCCGCTTCATTGTTGACCGCCATGCTTACTTGATGCTTCATCAAAGCGATCCGATAGCAGACAATGGCGTTCAACAGTGACCACCCTTCCGTTCAGCACGATTCCGAAGAACTCGGCTGTCAGGCCATACGCAGCCAACTGTTCGCGATTGAGGTCGATGCGAAGTTGGGGAATCAATTGCTGGGCTTCGACGACGCGCGGTGCCAGCCCTTCAACGCCAGCAATGGCGGTTTTGATCTCCTCGGCTTTGCGGCGCAGCACGTCCAAGTCGTCGCCATAGACCTTGAGTGCGATATTAGCTGACCCGCCGCCACTTGCTACCGGTGAAGAACTCGCACCGCCGCCAGTACCGTAAATTCACCAATAGGTGCAGCGTCGTATTTTCGCAAACTTCAAGTGCCGGGAATCGGAGCAGTTGACAGAATTGTTGACAGAATCCTTGTAAAACTGTGTGCTTTTTGGTTTCTTTGGGTGAGAAATGAGCTGGATTTCCAGGGGTTTTCAACAACCAAGCTTCGTTCGGGACGTAGAGGTCTTGGATTGTTTAGGTCCGTCCGCTACGATTTGAAAACCCACTTGTCGTCCGCCGAGTGTCAAAACAAAAGGCGAGGCCTGTCCTAGCCCTCGGGCAGTCAATAAAAGGGGGCATTTTGCTGCGCATCACGGGCGAAGCAGGCCCTTTTCCACGAGGATGTCGCCGAACTCGACCAGCAGTTCCTGGGCGCGGCGGATTTTCGCTTCGTTCGTCGTGAACGTCTCCGGGAAGCCCCCACGAGGGCGATCGTTCCGACAACTGGGCCCGCAAAACAACCCACTGACGTAATAGACCCCGTTCTCGCCGAGATCCAAAATCCGATTCTTCTGGAGGGCCGCCAGGGACACCGGCCCTTTCTCGCCGGGCGTCCAGCCGGCCCCGCCGATCTGCATGCTGCCCTGCGAAATCATCGGTGACAGCAGCGACTTGATCTCCGGCAGCGCCTTGTCGAACTTCTTCAGCTTCTCCTGGTAGGCGCGCTCGGCCGCGAGTTTTTCCTGCGTCTCGCGGAGCAATTTTTGCTCCCGTTCGGTTTTGGTACGGGCTTCGATCGCTTTGAGCTCGTCGGCGATTCGCTGTTGCTCCAGCTCTTCATCCCGTCGTTTTCGTTCCGCCGTCAGATCCATCGCCTTCTTCTGCGCATCCGCCTCCCGCTGAATCTCGGCCCGTTCCTCGGCAAGTTCGGCCGCGCGCTGTGACTGGCGGCGCTCGTCGCGGGTGGCCACGGCCTCGGCCAGTGTCAGAGCGCCTGGCTGGTTCGCGGCAGCCCGGCGGGCAACGGCATTCAGGAACGCGAGATCGTCCCGAGCGGTGGTCAGCGCTTCGGCCACGGCAGCTTGGATGGCTTGCGCACGCTCTTGCGTCTTCTCGGAGGGATCGACCAAAAGGTGCTCATCCTGAATCGCTTCGTCACACGTTTTCGCGAGCCCGTTGAGCGTGGACCGCCAGAGATCGATTTGATCGTTGTCGGGACGCGACCGGCCGGTGAGCGCCGCGAATTGATTGACCAACTCGTCGTTCGCGGCGATGCGCCGCCCATCATCGGACTACTCCAGCTCACGGCACAGTTGGGAGAACTCGCCGACGGTCGGAATCAGGCCGTCGAGCTGCTTCTGTGCCGACTTCACGTGCAGGAGCAATTCCTGCCAGCTCGCTTGGACGAGCCGATGTTCTTCGGTGTCGGAGAACGCGGCATTCTTCTGGGCCACCTCCTGGAGTTCCCGAATCTTGGGCTCGCCGTCAGGAGTCGGCCCCAGGGGCACTCGCCCCGACATGAACATCCAAGCTCCGCCCCCCAACAGCACCAAGACGATCAGCCACGGCAGCCCGGAACTGGGCCGGAGACTCAGCTCGGAAGTCATTGGCTCCAGCGGCAGCGGCAGCGGCTGTCGGGGCTGCGGTTCCGGAGGGGAAGGATTCGTCATGGAAACAGGTCTCCCGCGGATGGACGATTGAAGCGTTCTTGTTGGTCTTGCCTCTGTTGCTTACGGCGCTTGGCCCGCGTCGCCTCCTGCTCGGCGAGCAGCGCTTCCAACGGATCTTCGAGGATTCCCGCGGCGGAATCGGCATCGGGATCGTCGGGGGGCGAGTTGCCCGCACCGTCGTCGGCGTCCGGCTCATCCTCCAGGATGGAGCCGCCGCCAGCGACGATCGGTGACTGCTCCTCATGAGTGCCGACGATGGTGCCTGCGTGAGCCGCCGGCCAGGGCGTCTCGCGCCGTCTCTTGAACTCATCAAACGCAATGTGATGCACAGAATCCATGATGAACGGCATGCCGCCGAATTGGGCATAGCCGGCACCCCGACGCACCGACACGATGTTGCGTCCAAAGGCGTCGGTCGCCAGCAAGATGTCGTTCAACATCAAACGTGACACCGGCGTCTCGCGAATGGACATCTTGTCCACAGCGCCGTCGCTGAACAAGCCGGGCAGCAAGTCCCACGAGCGCAGTCCGATCACCGATTCGCCCGCCGTATCGCGAATGTCGAGAATGTCGCTCCGATTGCCGGCCGCAAAGACCTGCCGAAAGCGGGTGTTGGTCCGGACCGCGGCGATCAGATCGACGCCGGCCGTTTCCAGGTCATCCAGACTCTGATTTGAGAGGATGACGCCGATGTCCATGCTGCGGGCCATTTGCAGGAACAGCGCCAGGTTGTTGGAGACGATCCGCTGAAATTCGTCGACCACCAGAAAGACGGGTGTGCGGCGACCCTCATGAGTTTGCGCAGCCGTGAGGAGTGAGTGCAGCGCCAACCGGGCAATTTCCGCCGTGATGGTGATGCCCGATGAGGGCGGCAGGGCGAAGTACACCGCCTGTGGCTGACGGAACACCTCGGAAAAATCGATCGCCTGCTCTAAGGCTGTCGCCGACGTTCCCAAACTGCGGCAGGCATTCAACGGTTGGCACCGGGCCATGCGGCGGACGGATGAGCGCACGTTCGATGCGGCCCGCTTGGTCTCCGCGTCCATTGGGAATTCGCTCTTGCGAGCCAAGATCTCGGCGAGTTCCACGAAACTCTGCACGTCCGGGTATTTTGCCAGGGCATGATTCAGGATGTCGTAGTTGGCATCGCCATAGAACTTGCGGCCGTAGTCGGTGCCGTAATGCAGGCCCAACGCGGACACCAGCAAATCCGTTCGCTGATAGTCGGCGAGCTGCGCGGTGGCCCGCTGGCTGAGCGGATTGAAGATGTAGGACGAGCGGCCCAATTCGGACGTGAACCAGCGGAACGGGTAAGGCGGCTCCGGAGGATTTGCGACGCGGCGGCGTTCGCTCAGATTTGCTGACTCTTCACGAAGCGATTCCAACAGGGCCTGGTCGTCGGCCTTGAGGTCCAGCACGACGACTGAGCATTTCCCGGAACGCATCAGTTGGCAGACGAGCGGCATTAGGCCGATGCTCGTTTTGCCCGAGCCGCTGTCCCCGAGGATGTGGGCATGTTCGGCGAAGATTTCCCGCGGGACGAGGGCCGGCGTGTCGTCGCGCCAGTTCGTCCCGAGGAACAGGCTTTGGCTTTCCCAGTAGTCCTGGGATGATTGCAACCGGTCGACGAGCCGCTCCCAGTTCTCCGAATTCAGCACGCGCTGCCGCGGCCCGCTGCCGAATAAATCCTCCACACCGGCCAGGGCACGGGCTGAGGCCCCGAACACGAGCGACAGGCAGACCAGCGCCGTCCCGAGGCTGGGGGCCAGAACATTCAGGACGACTTTCCCCAAGCCCTTGAGCAAATGCTGCAACCGGTTGGCGGAGTCTTTCGTCGCGACACGGGAGCTGGCCTGACTTTGTTTCTGTTTCCAGACTGCCAGATACTGACGCTCACGCTCGGCTTGATAGGCTTCAGCCCGACCCGCCGGCATGCGCTCTAACACATGCTGCTCGTCGTCCGTCAGGGGCGGGATTGAGGCGGCCATTTCCGCCTCCTGGTTGCGCTCAATATTCGAGACGATTTCTTCGGGGTCAATTTTGCGAACCGCGGGCAACCAGACGCCGCCGATTTCCAGCATGTTTCCGAAAATACGATTGAAGAGCGGCTCGACGGTGTGGGGATTATTCCAGGCACAAGCGCCCACGAGGAGCACGCCGATCAACAGCCAGCGGCGCATGACACACGGGCCGGCCGGACTGTGGTGGATTCCCGCGCCCCGCGCGTTGTGGCGGTTGTAGGTGCACCATTCCAGCAAGGCGTGCCAGAAGGCCCGCACCAGTCGCACCAGCCCGTAGGGCCGTCGGCCATACAGGGGGGCGATCACGATTTCCAAGACGAGCGGCCAGATGCACCCCGCAATTGCTAGTAAGCCGCACAGTTCCAGAATGCGTCGCGCTTCGGTGTCACCCTGCCAGACACCGCGCTCCTGCAATAAGGCCAGGCAAAGCGGCACGGCGAATAATAGATAATTCAGCGGATACCATTCGGTCCCGCGTAAGGGGCGAAACGGCGAAGTCCAGCGGCGGTGCCACAGTGCGCGTGCCATAACCGACCGCTCCCGCGAGAGCGGTGCCGCCGTTTTCAGAAACAGAAAAAACAGACCGAGTCGATCGGCGAGAATCCACGTCCCGATCGCGGCGGGGAAGGCGGCGGCGAGAGCGAAGGGCTGTTCGATGACCAATTCGCCGACAATCGGAACGGATAAGACGGCCAGGCCGTATGCCATCAGCGGCCAGCGCAGACCGACCGTTCCCAAAATCACGAGCGCCGTGCCGGCCATCAACACCACGGTGCTCAATCCGCCGTGGATGAATTGGGCGGGATAGCTCGACAGCGAATTCGCCCAGCTCAAGGCGGGTGCCGTGAGCGCGACCAAAAAAATCAAAATGGCTGTCGAACGGCGGGCCGCCGCCGGCGTGTCCTGGTAGACCGGGTAATCGAATTCGGTGCGCGAATAATCGGGCAGCCGCTGGACCTGCAGCGGATTATCCGTCGACTGCGAGCTCGACAGCGGCAAGAGGCGCAGCAGCGCCGCAAACGCCCGGCTATTCATGCCACACCCCCGGCAGGAGGTGTCGTAATTCGGGGACGACCACGACGCGGAACGAGACTGGGCCCTGGCGCTGCTTGAGGGCGTTAATGATTTCGGTTTTTTTCTCTTCGTGCAACGTCACGATCGCGACCACGAATCGTCCCTCGTCGATCATCATTCGCAGCGACGGAATCGATCGGCGCTCGTCAATGATTTCGTGCCGCACTTTGTGGATGACGTGATTGACGTCCCCCGCCCCTTCGACCCAGATAAATCCCAAGCGCACGTGTGACTCGTGATGGTCGTCGTAATAATGGCCGGCCTCGTGTCGCCCGGAACTGCAATCCGGATGGCGCTTCAGAAACTCAGATGCCAACAGGCGCTCCCGCCGGACGGGTTGCCGGCAGCAAAACGCCAGCGTGCCATACTCCCGATACTTGGCCTGCGGGCCGAGCGGACCGGCCTTGATGGGAGACAGTCCGACCACTTTCGCGCCACGGCGACCCAGCGAGTAATAGGAGTAGCCCGCATACAGCGGATGACTCTTCAGGAACTCGTGCAGGCAGAGTCGCGACGTCACCTTCGTCACGGCGTTCCGATCCGAATCGTCAAAGAACAGTTGGTGCAGCACCTCGGGCGTCGTCAGGCGATAGCGGCGCACATGTTCCAAGATCTCGTAATCTCGTTCCTGCAGGCGCGGATTGCGGCGGGGACGCAGCATGAGAGGGGGATCGCCTGGGCTTCGGTCCGCCGTCACACCGCCATCGCGCCGCACTCTCCGCGCGGGGCCCGCGAGCCAACGTGTCAGCACGAACTATGACTCCCCATGTTAATCGGCGTGGCAGCATTAACAAGCGGGCCCGGCGGCAGTTGCGAATTTCCTGTTGGCACTTGGACCGGCACTTGAGGGGGCGCGGGACGTGCCACGAAGTGAGGGGGCGACGCGGAGCGTTGCCCCCGCTGAAGGCTGGTCTGCGGTGGACCGCTGGGGGTCGCATCCGCTCACTGCTGCGGCCACGCAGTGGCCGCCCACCGGGGGCCCCTGCGGAGCGCCAGCGCAGCAGGGGGGCGGAGCGTTCAGCGGAGCCCCGGATCGCAGCCGGCCCCAGCCGGCTCGATCCGTCAGCGGGCGTTCAGCCCGCGGCCGGCACCGGCCCCAGCCGGTCCGGCCTGGCCCGTTCAGGGCCGGCGGCCGTGCAGGCCGCCACGGCAATGCGGGCGGCACAGCCGCACGGCTCTGTGGCGGGGGGCGGAATCTTCGTACGGCGCCCGCCGTGCGAAATTCCGCCGGAGCATTCTCCCAAGTGCGCAGCACTGGGGAAATGCGCGGGGCCGCGACAATCAACCACCGCGCTCTGCGGCAATTCGGTCGCATCAACGCGGCGGTCTTGGGAAAGGAGATTTCCTGCGAGCGGTCTTCAATCGCTCCAGGGAGGCGTCCATTCGATGGTCGCCCGCATCTCGTCGCCGTCATGCAGGAAGATGCTTGTCAGCGACCGGGAAATGAAGCTGTTGATGACCACCAGCTTGCCGGCACACCAATAGGCGGACACCACGCAACCTTGCTGTTGTAGCTCGGCCAGATTGCCGTCCCGAATTTCTGCGGGGACATCCCCCCAATCTCCCCGTCAATGTCGCCGCAGGCATGATTGCAGGGTTTCATCGTCCAGTCGGCCGAGAGCAATTTCTGAGACCAACACGGTCCCCAAATCAAACAGCTTTTCGCACATCGGCGAATTGGCGATGGGTGAATTGTTGCTTGTGCGCGTGTCGTGGTTCGCTTTCATCGTCGTCATCTCAAAAAAGGAGCGGCGGTTGCACCGCCGCCCCGAATGTTTCGCAACTTCCCTAGTCTTCGTCCGGCAGCAGAATGGTGATCACCGGCTCCATGGTGTCGCCGGGATGGCACAAGGCCTTGAGCGCGACATCGGCCAGGATGGTTCCCTCCTGCATCACGGCGACCGTAAATCGCAATTCGCCGGGGTCGCGCTGCGCTGCCGTGGCGATGCTGAACCGCAGCACGTTCAACACGTCCCACAGCTGCCCCGTCTCATCCTGGCACGACACGCCGTCGGGCACGCGCACGGTCGTTTCCCAGGCGGCGGCGGTCATCGCCACCGGAAATCGAAACCCCGCTTCGCGGGCCAACTCGCTCACGTCGACCAAGACCCCTTCGGCGATGGCTTGCGCCCGGCTGTATTCAAAAATCAATTCCCCGAATTCCTGTCGCTCGCCGGCATTGAGCGTGAGTTTCGCCGGCAGCGGCTCCTCGACGGTGGGCGAATTGACTGGTGCGTCTGGCTGAATTGTGCAAAGGTCATTTTTCGTGGGCATGGCATTTCCAAATGTGAAGGCGGGCGGCAGTTACACCGCCGCCCGCAATTGTCGTGACTGGCGTCCGTCCGGCTCATTCCGGACGGACGTCCCCCTTACCACCACCAAAACCAACTCCCCCGGCGTCGCCGTTCGACTGATCGAATCCAGCGTTTCGCCAGGTAGAGTCCCCGCATCGCGTCCTGCAGGTCGTCCGCATAAAAGCCCGGAAAACGGCGCGTGCCGCTGACGGTCTGTTTTTCGCGGACCTGCTCCACCTTCCAGGCAATTTCGCCCCACGGGGTCGGGTTGGCGAAAATGCAGGTGACGATTCGCCCCACGGTGATCCGCTTGGGCCGCGGCGATGAGGGCCGCATCGTCGCCGCTTCCGTGGCCTCGGTCAGTGAGGTGGTTGGGGGTTGCTGTCCGTTCGTGTGATGGGAACCATTCGTGTGTTGCATGGTTTTGTTTTCCAGTTTCTGCGTTAGTCATCGGCCCGTGAAGTTTCCACGGACCGCGGTTTGGCCAGAGACGCCGGGGGGCGCGTGTTTTCGCCTCGGGATGCCCCTTTTCAAAAACCTTTGAAGGGGCATCCCGAGGCGAAAACCGAAATGTCAGCCCGCCGGCGGGCGGCGGCGGAAGCGGAGCGTTCGCACCGGCCGTGACAAGCTTGAGGGGACGGGGCTGGCGGCGGCGGTGGCTTGGCGCGGCCGGTGCAGCGGAGCGCCCAGAGCCGACCAGAGGCGGGCTGTCCGCTCAGGGGGAGGCCGGCGCGCATCTTCCGCGGAGCGGAAATCGGGCGCGCCGGGCGCGGGGAGCGGGGTGTTCGTAATTCCCGCGGAGCGGGATTACGGCGGGGCCTACCAGATTTCATAGGGGAGACCGCGGTCATCGCAGTCGTCATGGAAATCCTGGAGCCGCTGTTTGCCGTAAGCCCCACCAAATTCCAACACCAGCCGCGGCTGGGCGTCGGGGGCCGTCGCCAGAATGGCGTCGGGCAATTTTTCGCCCCGACGAAACGGAGCCAGGCGATCCTCATCGATCCAATAATTGGCGAGCTGGGGACGCAGTCGCCGCAGGGCGAAATACATCTCGGCCACGCCCAAGTCGTGCGAGAGCTGAAACGGTCGCCCGATGCGACCGGATCTGCGACCGCCGAAGCGACGGGCCGCGTGGGCTGTCGCCAGAAACACAGTCGTACGTTGTGGCGGTTGCCACCATCGCCGCTTAAGCCGCCATGCGAGCGGTCCGAACGCCGAGACACACTGGCCGGGACGCCAGACCACCAACGGTTCAGACAATTCATCCAGCATGATCACGACGGCACTGACTCGACGAATCAATCCGGCACGCTCCAAGTCGCGCAGGCGACGCATTGCGGACAATTCTGCCGCATTGCAGTCGTTCCACCAGTTCCGGGCAATCTGCGCCAAGGACGCCACGCGGATCGACCGGGTGAGGGTCCGTAACACATCGTTGTCGCGGTCAGTGAGGTGCAACGTCGCGGCCATGTCGGGGCTCCCGCGAGGGACTTCCCTCGCGGGCGATTGTTCGCGCGCCGCGAATTCTCTTGGCTGCGAATGCGAGTTGGCGCGACACGTCAGCACAAGTGCCGGCATGTCAGGCCACGGGGCTGCCTCATCCAGCGGACAGTTGGTGCGAATGACAGCGAACCAAGGGTGTCAACCGCGGCTGTGGTCGTGAACCCGGCCGCGGTCGACGCTTCCCCCTACAGCAAGCCGTGATCGGCAAAGCTAAATGCGGCCTCCTTCGACAGAATGATGTGGTCCAGCACCGGAATCCGGAGCAACTGGCCCGCCTCCTTCAATCGCTGGGTGACGGCTTTGTCCTGAGCGGACGGCGAGAGATCGCCGCTCGGGTGATTGTGGGCGATGAGGATGGCCGCCGACGCCACTTGCAACGCAACGCCAAAGATCAGCCGCGGGTCGACGCTCGTGGAATCGAATCCGCCGCTGGAAACGCGGACCCAGCCCAAGGGCTCGTGGGCCGTGTTCAAACAGACCACGAAGAAATCTTCGACCAATTCCAGCGTGTCCCGATTCCAGACGGAGCGCAGATACTCTTCGGCAGTCCGCGCGGACGTAATGACGGGCGGCACACCCGGCGGCTTTGGATTCCGGGCGCGCTGGCGCTTGTACGAAACTTTTAGCTCGGCCAATCGGGGACTGCGATCAAAGGTGTTTAGGGTAATCATCGTGATCAATGCTCCATCCATCTCAGAGTGACCTCGGTCGTGAGGTCGATTGAATCATCCCCTCCCAGAAAATGTTTTCGTCCTGAGGGGGCCTTTGAGTACCGGCGGTGCGAGGCCCCCTCAGACGAAAACGATCCATTCCTGGTGCGTGGCGGTTGGTGGCGACCGAAGGGTGGGGCTGTGGGGGCGGAGCCGAAACCGTGTCCAGGTGGAGAGCGCAGCGGACCTTGACACGGGGGCGGTCCGCAACAGGTGGGGCGGGCGCCATGAACCGCCGTGCCTCCAACTGGGGGCGCGACACCGGTGGTCGCGCGGCGCGGGGCGTTTATGGAGGTCAAGTCGATAAAAAAACGAAGGTCGGACTCGTGACTACCCGTCAGGTCGCAATGCCTTGCCTGGTCGGGAAATCGAATGACAAGCGAGGCCCCGACGTGACGGACCAAGTGTCACTTTTTTGGTTTGCCATCCATTGCTCGTTTAGGCTGGCCGGCTGGCGAGCCTCATGGTGCGGCTCGCGACCTCAGTCCTGAAAGGAGCGGCGAACATGCACTGGTGGTTTCGAGGATTCCTGGATCGCTTGGCCTTCCGACTGATGTCGGTCCTCAGTGCCAAGGTGGAAGCTGAGTTGGAACTGGAGCTCGCCGAAGTGCGCGCGAACTTGCTCATGCGCGCGAACGAATATGGCGCACAATCGGACGAATTGACCGCGGTCGCGCAGACACTAACAGAGTCCAGCGCCCGGCTCGGCCAAAGCGACTATCTGCCCGCTGCCCACGAACAGGTGGCGCTTGCCCGCTTGGAACAAGCTCAGCGCGAACGGAGTTCCGAGAGCAAGCCATCGCCGGGAATGGTGGCTCCGAAAAAGCCCGTGGCTGCCAAATCCGCGGCGACGTCCAAGCGGGGTCGCGGCCGGCCGCCAAAGGCTGGAGGTCCATCAGCCATCGTTCGCAAGGAACGCGAGGTCACAGCCACCGACACGCCAGCGGGAGGACCGACCGATGGCCTCTGAACCCGCCCATGTGATTCGGCTGGGCTTGATCAAGTGCTGCATCTTCTTCCGCAGCACGCGCAGCGGCGATCGGTTCAACGTCACCGTGACCCGCCTCTTCAAGAACGGTGATGCCTGGTCCGAATCGCATTACTTCGGACGCGACGACTTGCTGCTCGCCAGCAAGGTGATGGACCTCGCCCATTCGTGGATCTTCGCGCAGTGCAGATCCGCGGCTTCCCAAGCAGACAGGAAGGAACTTCGTGAACCATGATCAAGCAAGTCCCTCTGACGGGCCTGGGTCTCCAGACGAATGCGTGCCGCCCGACGCCGGCGGACAAGTCATCCGGTTGTATCACGTCTGCGACTGGTGCAACGCGAAATGGTTTTCCCTGGAATCGTCGATGAACTGCCCACGCTGTGGAACGGCATCCCGCTCGACCGAGTGGCTGCCTGTCCCCTGGCTGCGAAGTCGCTTCGCCGGCGAGATTGTCCACGAGACGGATCGAAAGGTGCCCCATGAGTGTTGATCGACTGAATTCCTCGGCGGTGCCAGCGCCAGCCGAATCCTTGTTGCTCACCGCGGATGAGGTTGCCCAATTGTTGGGCGTCTCGACGCGGACGCTGTGGAGGTTATGCAGCGCGGGGCGGTGTCCGCCCCCGCTGCGAATCGGCGGCAACACGCGCTGGCGTCGCGCCGAAGTTGAACACTGGGTGGCTGAAGGTTGTCCCCAGTCTGACGTACTGCGAAACTCTCAGTCACAAGGAGCGCGCTGATGGCCTCGATTTACAAACGCAACAAGCGGAAGAACGAGCCCTACACCATCCAATACGCCGATCATCTTGGCAGGCGGCGGACCATCCAGGGCTTCACCGACAAAGGCTTGACGGAGCAACTCGCGGCCAAACTGGAAACGGAGGCCCGCCTGCGAGCCACGGGCATGATCGATGTCGATCAGGAACGGTTCGTCGAGCAAAAGCAGGTACCCATTGCCGATCACTTGGCGGCATTTGCGGAGAGCCTAACCGACAATACGCCGAAGCATGTCAGTCTCACGATGAGCCGTGCCCGGCGCGTCGTCGACGGCTGCGGATTCGAGACGCTGGCCGGCATTGATGCGGAGGCCGTTCAGGCATTTCTCCGCACGTTGCGAAAGGCAGAGAACCTCGGGCACCGGACCTATAACCATTATCTTCAGGCGTCCGACGCCTTCTTCAATTGGTGCGTCACGACCAAGCGGTTGCTGTCAAATCCGCTGCTCGGGACTGAGCGGCTCAACACGGAAGTCGATGTCCGCCGCAAACGCCGGGCGCTGACTCCCGATGAAGTGGGCAAACTGGTCATGGCCGCCCGCAGTTCTGGCTTTTGCGTCCAGCGATTCACGGGTGAGCAGCGGGCACGGATCTACCTGCTGTCCTACATGACTGGCGCTCGTAAGAACGAATTGGCCAGCCTGACCCCCCGGAGTTTTGCTCTGGAGACCGATCCACCGACACTCACCATCGAAGCGAAGGCCTCGAAGCATCGCCGCAAAGATGTCCTGCCGTTGCACCCGGACTTGGTGGTGATGCTGCGGGACTGGCTAAAAGGGATCGGTCCCAGCGAAAAGCTGTTTCCCAAACTGGATCGCCGCAAGACGTGGTTCATGGTCCAGAAGGACTTGGCCCTCGCCGGAATTCCGTACGACAATGAAGACGGCGTCGCCGACTTCCATGCGGCCGGTCGACACTCCCATATCACGGAGTTGTTGCGGAATGGAGCGTCCCTCCCGGAAGCGAAGGAACTGGCGCGGCATTCCGACATCAAGATGACGATGAAGTACGTTCACATCGGAATCGGTGATCAGGCGCGTGCGGTGGCTCACCTTCCAACGCCGAAGACCACTTCGGAACCCGCTACCGGTGCAGCGCTCCAACCCGGAGCCGCGCTGCACGGGCGCTGCATTTCGGGCGGCGCAGGCTGTCCCAACCTGACATCGGATGGCATCAGTAGTGGAAATGCAAAACGCCTAACTCCCCGCGTGAGCAAGGAGTTAGGCGTTAGCTGTCGCCACCTGTCGTCAGGTGACGATTTGGAGGCAACAGGACGCCAATTGAACTTTTCGGCGTTCGCGTGTCCGCGTGGGACGACCGTGTTCGATTCCTGATTGGTCTGCTTGAAGCATGATGTGAGTGATCCGGCCGAA
>Ga0163151_10005245_pt1 | contig 16701 bp, 14 predicted proteins | sample OliLakLV19MP5IB2_FD_145596 | JGI IMG/M metagenome (GOLD analysis project Ga0163151, IMG submission 145596) | Freshwater microbial mat bacterial communities from Lake Vanda, McMurdo Dry Valleys, Antarctica - Oligotrophic Lake LV.19.MP5.IB-2 | ecosystem: Environmental > Aquatic > Freshwater >...
AGCAAAACCATGATTCTTTTTTGATGATATAACAACAATTTTTTTACTTTTTAAAGACCCCGCTAAAGAGACTGTTTCGTCAGTACAACCGTCGGCATAAACAAAAATCTTCTCAATACTTACGTTTTTTTGCTCTTGTTTTAGCAAAGAACTAAGTAAGTTCTTGATGTTTAACTCCGACTGATAGGCAGGAATACCGATCGTAACAGTTGTTTTTTTCATACTAGATTATCTCTCTTAGGTACTTTACAAGATCCCGGCCAATTGATTCAGGTCTGAAGTTCTTCATAAAAGATTCATGTCCGCTTTTGGAGATGGATTTCGTCAGCTTAGGGTTATTTTTTAGATCTATAATGGCGTCAGCAATACTTTTTGGATTATTGGGTTTGCAAAGATAGACTTCTTTTTTGTTGGTAAGCATACCTTCTATAGCAGGTGAAAAGGCTGTTAGAACAACCTTTCCTAAGGATAGGCCTTGATAAACTTTATTAGGCACAACTCTTTTAACCACCGGGTGGTTTAGTAAAAAGCCGGTGAAGATATCTGATCTTCTTAAAGTTTCGAATGAATCTTTCTCAGTTAAGTCTTTATAGAAAATTACATTATTAACTTTTAAGTCTTTGGCAAGTTTAAAATTCTTTTCGTAGGCATTACCATTACCAACTAGCAGGAATTGGATATTCTTTTCTTTTTCAACAAGTTTGGCGGCTTTAATTAAGTACTCAACGCCATGAATCGGGCTAAAAAGTCCGTAGTAAACAACATTAAATTTATCTTTCTCATTCACCTTAGGAGCATATGGATAAACAGCATCATCAGCACCGATTGGGAGGACTCTAATATTTTTCTCGGAAACACCGAATTCATTCATCAAATGGGCTTTTTGGAAAGGAGTGTCTGCTAGAACTAGGTCGCAGGATTTATATATTATTCCTTCGCTAAACCTTACAAATTTGGCAAATAGCGAATTTTTCTTAACTATTTTTTGTTCCTCTGTTAGACCGGTATAAATAATAATTAAGGGATTAAAGACTAATTTTTTATTGAAAATTTTTGCTAGTAAGAAAGCCGGCAAGACATCGACATGCCCGGGGTATCCGACATATATTACATCGGATTTTCTTATTCCATCGATATTTTCTAAGATTTCATTAACTATTTTGTATTTTCTTAAAACCCTTCGGATAAAGTTAAAGAATGTTGCATCTTTGGTGCTGTCTAGCCTGGTAACCGGAGTATGCGAATTAACGACAACAACTTTAGCTCCATTTTTAATTAAGCCATTATATATAATTTTATTTGAAGTGAAATTCCGGTCATAACTTCCAAAGAAACAAACTGTTAGTTTTTTCATATTGATATTGCCTCCTTTGACGAATAAGCAATTTCCCACATACCCTTTTTAGGCATTTTGCTTCTTAATGGGAATTTTCGGATGTAAATGTTCATGAGCACAGATCCGAAAGTATAAAAAGGTGATCTAAAGAACCATTTTATGAGAGAGAAAATAAAGAGCCGTCTTGGCATGTAATATTCACTTAATATGTCTTCACCAAAGTAAGAGGCTGTGTTCGCTTTATCGGCGATTGCAGATCTGATGCCCAATATTCTCCAATCCCTAAAAGTACTTACTGTCCTGAAATAAACTTGCGCTTTCCTGACGAGTTTAAAACCTTCCTTATTCCCATACTTACTAAATCGAGTTTTTCTTGTAGCCATAGCAAAAAGTATTGTTTGATCTGCTTGGGCATATGGTGGATATTTTAGAGACTTTGAGAATTTTCTTCTCAACATATAAGCTCCCATGGAGGCATAAAAACAATTTCCTTTATTGATCTTTAAAAAGGCATCTTCAAAACTTAAATATGAAATAACAGCAAACTTTCCCATTACAGTTGGTGACTGAACTGGGATGTGGCGTGGACCGACAACATTAATAGATTTATTCTTGGTGATGACCTTTACTAATTCCTCTAGATCATTTTTATTTGCGAAAACCAGGTCTGCATCTATAGTCATGATAAAATCGCTCTTGTTAGATTTATAAATTATATTTAGAGCTTCGACCTTACCAGCTCGTTTAAGTTTCTCAGTGAGCTTTATTTGTTTATCCTTTTCAGCAAGTTTTTTAACAATTTCGACAGTATTATCCGTGCAACCATCACATACAATATAAATATTTTCTAATTTATAGGACTTTTGTTTTTGCGCTTGTATTGTTTTAATAATATTAGTGATATTTCTCTCTTCATTATGCGCCGGAATACCTAAAGATAGAGTTACTTTTTTCATATGGTCCTCTTTCTTAGCTTTTTTGAACTCTGAGAAATTTCCCAGGTAATTTTAGTACTTGTAGTTAAGGATTTTAGTTTCATGAAAGTAAATAAAGCGATATACAAGGACACATTTAGTGGTTTTTTTATAAAGAACTTGACGAGACTTATTGTCGACGAAACGAATGGCAGTCTATAATTTTTAGTAACAAAGTCTTTACCAAACTCTTCATTTAAAGCCTCTTTGGATTTGATGAAGCGGATACTTTGCTTTTTATGGTCTGAATAATTCACTGGCAGTTTATAAAAAATTTCTGTGTTAGGCACGAACTGGTATTTCATTTTTCTAGAAATACAATATAAATAAGAGTAAGCATCTTCTGCTACAGCATCTGTGAACTTAATAGACTTGTAGAGTTTCTTCGAAAAAGCGCGGGCGCGTCCGTGACAGGTATATAAGTTATTACCACCAGATATATTCTCAAAAATATACTTCTTTAACTTCATACTAGTATCTAAAATTTTCTCAAAAAAAGTTTCAGTTTCTAATTCTTCAACTCTAACTGAAGTAAGGTCGGCTTTACCAGAAATTATTGGCAGAGTAATTCTATCAAGGAAGTTTCTGTCTTTGATGAGGGTATCAGCATCAACCAGAACTAGAACTTCTGAACGGGAAAGTTTCATGATTTGATTTTGTCTTGTTGTTATACCCATTCGTCTTTTGCTATCTACTAGACTAATTTTGTTACTTTTTATTTTTTTTACTTCACTTAGAGTATTATCTGTACTCCCATCAGAGTTGACTATTATTGCTTCCAGGTTGTAGTTTTTATTATTTTGATCAAGAAGGTCTTTTATAATATGACCAATATTGGCCTCCTCGTTGAAAGCTGGGATACCGACAGTTAGTGATGCTTTTCCTTTTAATAGTTGTTTCATGAATTTGTAATTAATAAGAAACTTGAATAAATTACTTTTTTAGTGCTTTCTGCCATAGCCCAAACCGCACTTAAACGGCTTTCTTTTTTGTGAGAAATTAATCTGCAATACTGATTTATTAACAATATATACATTGCCATTAAGGGATTCTTTAAGAAATTTATAAGCAAGTACTTTGCAAGGATTAATCTAGGAATATAAGTTTCTCTATCCACTAGAGAAGGAGAAAAATGCTTTTTCATTCTTTTCGCTGCAGATTCAAATCGAACATTTTGTCTTAAATGATCTCTTAAATTAATTGGAGATCTGAAAGTAACTCTGGCAGTTTTAACATATTTGTACTTGTACCCATTTGTTATACAGCAAAAGTATGTGTACAAATCATTAGCTATCATGTCAGATGGAACTTGAATTATCTTTACTAACTCTTTCTTATAAGCAAGTAGTCTTCCGTCAACAGAGAACTTATTATTTCCGCCACGAACTTCAGGTCTTAATTTTGCGTAGACTTCAAAGGAGAGATTTATACTTTTTTCAGTAAAAGTTTCGCCCTCTGCAGGTTCTGGATGTCCCCCACACATTGCTACTTTTTTGTTTTTAATTAATGGCTGAATTAGATCATGAATAACCAGTGGGTGAGTAAAAATTACATCTGCATCTGACTGAACTAGTATATCGGTGTTTAATTTAGTATATATTGTGTTTAGTCTGTCGCTTTTGCCGATTCTTTTTTTAAAGTTAAAAACTTTGATTTTTGATGATTTAATAGAGTTTGCAACTTTTGCAGTTTTATCTGTTGAACCGTCAGAGAAAACCCAGATATTAGATATTTTAAAACCTTTTTCTTTTTGAGTTAAAACAGACTCCAAGAATCGAGCTATATTTTTTTCTTCATTATATGCACTAACTGCAACTGTGACATTTATTCTTTTCATGTTTCCAGTGACAACCTCCTTGAGTTAACTTTTTTCATATCTTTGCTTGAGACATCTTCATTAATTATTGACAGGAATTTTCCAGCACTATTAACCCAGCTAAAATTCTCCGACCATTTTCTAGCTTGAGCTGAAAGATACTCTCTGAAGTCTTTATCTTCTATCAGATTTAACATGACTTTAGTAAACATCTTTATGTCTTTTGGCTTAACTAACAAGCCAGTTCTTCCGTCGACTACTGAGTCCCTGAGACCGTTGACGTTTGAGGCAACAACTGGAGTCCCTGAGGCGTTGGCTTCGATAACTGTTATTCCCCAACCCTCGATCATTGAAGGCTGCAGCATTACCCATGATTCTGATAACAATTTATACTTAGCTTCTTCACTTACACGACCGGTAAAGATAACTGATTTATCGATATTCAATTCTCTGGACAGAGATTTTAAAGAGTTTAGACTTTCACCAAAACCGGCAATTGTTAAAATTGCATTTGGATACTTTCGAAGGACCTCAACGAAAGCATTGATAGCGACCTCTATGTTTTTATAAGGCTGTAGTCTTCCTAAATATAAGAAGGAGGGATTTTGAGTTTTTTTTGTCGTAAGGAATTTTTCAGTATGAATTCCAGGATTTACAATTTCTATAGCACCAAAGATGTCTTTACCAAGTTTTAGTATTTCTTGTTTTGAAGACTCGGAGACAGTTATTACTTTTTGATTTTTATAAACAAACGGCATTAACTTTCCTTCAAGGAATGACGCAAAAATTGCCAGAGGTAGCGACAGATGATTACGGAAAACCTCCTGATGGATGTGGTGGATTAGGAGGAGTTTTGATTTGCCCACGTAGAGCGGCGTGAAGAATGGAATGCCGTTTTCTGAGTCGACGACCAAATCATACAAACCCCGGAACCTAAATATGTAATACATTACTGCCCAAAAATAGACAGTGTAAAACCCACCTCGTCTAACTACCTGAACACCGTCTATGGTTTCATATCGTAAATTTTGACCGTCGTTGCCGCAGAAAATTGTAACTTGGTAGCCTTGTTCAACCCAAAGCTTTGATAATTCATGTAAATAATTTTCAGCTCCTCCGGCCCAGGTATGTTTTACATCACGCCAATTTAAAATTAGTATTCTCATTTTTTTGTCCTCTGGGAATTCAAATGGTAGGTTTCTGGAAAGCAGTCCGAAAAAGTCAGTTAAATTACTTTCAAAAAATCTTATAGAGCTTGAGAAATAATGAAGGGTTGCCATAACTCCTAGATTGAGGAGGCTGACTGTAAACATGCTCATTACTATCGCTTCAATATTCTGGTGATTGAAATAAATCAGGCCAAATTGGACAAGCACCAGAACAAAGGACACAACAGGAAAGGTGTATATTTTCTTTGCCAGATAATAAGAAACGAAAATTTGAGAGAGGGTAAACAGGGCCATAGCAAAAGTGAACGGTTCTAAGTATTGAATAACATCTACAGCTTTTGCTCCAAATACAATTGGCGCGGTGATGTAACCCAAGAGTCCCCAGAATATGAACCCTGAACCAGTAATTAAGGAGGTGGCAATAAAGATGTAGAGTAATAATTTTTCTGAGTCTTTACTCGCTCCTTCATTACGGCTAACAAACGGAAGAACAAGTTGATTTGACAATGCACCGACAAAGAAAATAATCTTTCCGATTGTTGAAACTAAGGCATATTTTCCTGCTTCTGCGGAGGGGAGATAATGGTTGGCCAAAAGAACATCAAGGCTTAAAAAGGCTACAGGGGATAAAACCGATAAGGCAGAAGCGAAGAAAAACTTAAAAGGGAAAGCAACTTCCTTCTTTTTTGAATTATCTATGGCTGACATGTTCAGTTGTTTATTAATAACAATGGTTGCAAGGATTGCGGAAAGAATAATGGAGATTGGTACTGCTACGTATACTATTGAGTTGTATCCAAAGTAGATAAGAATGAAAGTTGCCGCAAACTTTGCTATAGCTTCAAAAATCAACAGAATTCCTAATTTTTCGAGCTGGATATTTCCGGCTAAAAGGCCTTTAATAATTGCAAAACCTGTGCCGAAAACCCATACCGGTGTGAACAGCAGGAAGGGGAAAATATCTGAGGTATTGAAATAGTTCATAAGTACCGGAATTAAACTGATCCATAGAATTGATAATAAAACGGAAGCTATTAATGCCTTTTTAGAGGCGCCGTATAAAAAGGTCATTGCAAGACTGCCGTGCTTTTTTCCCTGAAGAAATCCAATACGATTTGTCAGGGTATTAAAAAGAGCGACTTGAGGCACACCCGCAAAGAATAGAAAGCTTGTGACAAGAGAGACTTTAGCTAAATCCTCAAACCCAACTACCCTACCTAAATAGACGCTAAAGCCTAAGTTGATTATTCCAGATATAAAGGTTGCACCGACCAGGATACCGCTGGCAACAATTAAGCGACCCTTGGTAAAAGCAATCCGAAATCTTTTGTACCAAGGCTGTTGGCCTAAAATCCCGGCAGTAATTTGAGGTAGTATTTCTTCTTTAATTTCTTCTTTCGCTTCGATTATTTTGGCTTTGCTTAGATGAAGGCCGTGGACGGTTTTTTCCCAATAGTGAGGCTTCACAATTAGTTGGTAGGCGGCTACGGCGGCGGCGTATGAGGCTACTAACCAGTAAATTGGGATCAAATAGACATATTTAACCAACGAATAATGCTCTCTTTTCATAGCTCCGATCATGTAGTTGTAGATATAGGAAAAATTACCAACCAGCAGGGAAAAGACAGCGACATAGAATATTACAGAAGGGAAGATTTCTTCGATTGCTGGACCGACATAGGCGTATAAAGCAAAGTAGGAAATCGTAGTTAACCAGAGAATTGGGTTGATCAACATGAAAGAAATACGAGCGCCGATGATTAGTTGGAAGACGAAAGCATGCCAGCCGTTTTTGAGTATGAACTCAATTGGATTACGCATATGGACCAGGTATGTTTGCATGTAGCCTTTTAACCAGCGGGAACGTTGGCGAACCCAATTGCCCCAGTTACTGTTGGCTTCTTCCAGAGTTAAGGAGTCTATAATTGCTGTTGACCAACCTCTTTTGAAGATTCGAACACCTAAGTCGCAGTCTTCTGTGACGTTAAAAGGGTCCCAACCCTGCAATTCGTGAAGGGTTTTTGTTCGGAAATGGTTTGATGTTCCTCCTAATGGAATTACAGTGTTAATAGATTGGAGACCGGGGAGCATAACGTCAAACCAAAGAGAATACTCGACAGTAAAGAATCTAGTGAGTAAATTTTGGTGAGGATTAAAGTAGTTCAATTTAGCCTGAAGACAGACTACTTTTTCACTCGAATTCCTGAATCCTAAATAGGCTTTTTTAAGTTGATCGGCATCGGGTCTATCTTCCGCATCGTAAATAACCAGGTATTCACCTTTGGCATGTGCTAAACCGTAATTACAAGCTTTTGGCTTGGTTTTAGGTTGAGAATCAGGCGTAACTAAAACCCGGACATACCAGGGGAGTTTTTGACGGCTGATTTCTTCAACGGTTTCTTTGTCGTCTTCTTCCAGAAGTAAAATAACGTCCAACTTTTCTTTCGGCCAATCGAGCTTCTCTATAGATTCCAGGAAGTTAGGCAGAACTTCTGCTTCGCGATAAAGAGGGCAAAGAATTGTATAAATAGGCAGGTCTTTATCATTTAAGCTATTAATTTCATTTGTTTGGATTTGAATTTCAGGTGGGAAGTGCAGGCTTTTTAGGACAACTCCAATATTAAAGACAACGTCAATAAAATAAATTGCACTTAAGACTCCGATAATTACGAGCGTTGTAGCTAAGGGAGTTATTATAAGTCCGGCGATCACAGCAAGAATTAATGACCAGACTATAAATTTTTGCGCTAAAGAGAAAGTTTTGAGGGCAAGGTATTTGTCATTTAGTGTGGTGTGGGTAATATAGCGCTTCCCTTTAAGAGCGATCCCCCCTCCAACCATAGAATCTGTATTTGTAGGCTTAATCGTGAACTGTCTCTTTCTAAAGAACTTAAGCTTTATGGCATTTTTACCAATTTCATAAGAAGCTCTGACCACGCTAATTTTTGAGGAACCGTTAATTCTTTTATCGAATTCGATATCTACTTCTGCTATACCTAATCCGAGATCGCGGGCGATCAGAACTAAAGATAGGTCCAGAGTCCAGGGAGTTACTTTCTTTATATCAATTTTTTCTATTATTTCTCTCTTAAAAACTTTTAGACCAGATTGAACATCAACATTGAGGTTGTGAAGTAGGCCGCCAAAAATACTACTGAAGGTGCGGCTCACGAATCTTCTTAACTTAGAACCATGGGAGACACTTCTTTTAGCGATGACTACGCCTGAGTCAGAAAGTTGTTCAAACATCTGAGGCAGAGCTTCGGGGGGATATTGTAAGTCCGCGTCAATCATGGCGATGTTGTCACTTTCTGAGTAATCAGCTCCCTCAATGATTGAGTACGCTTTGCCAGGTTTACCTTTTTTGAGATGAACTTCAATAGGATATAGAGCTTTTAGAGTTTCAAGGGCAGAGACGGTTTGGTCTGAGGAATGATCGTCTATGAAAATTAGTTTGTACTGAATACCTGAGAGAGCCATTGCCTGACTAATGCGTTGCACTAGTGGGCCTACATTGGCTTCTTCATTTTTAACCGGAATGATTATGTCTAGATTCCTCATATGGACCCATAAAAAAGCTATCTACTTCTCTATGAAAAAATTATGAGGGCCTATAATAACATACTCTATAACAAAAAGCTATCTTATAGTTTAATTTTGGAATTTTCTCAACTACGTTTCGAAAGATAACTGGAGTTAGGGGATTTTATGAAGAAAATTATATTTCGAGGCCGAGGTTTTTGAAGGAGTAGTCCAGTAATTCTTTGGCATCACCCCGGCGATTGACTGCGCCGAGTAAAACACCAATGATTTCTTTATCTCCGCGCCTGGCAAGAGTTACTAAAGTTAAACCCGCTTCAGGGGTAAAGCCGGTTTTTAATCCTAAGACCCCCGGATAAGTTGTTAATAGATTAATTCCTGTATACATTTCATAATCCTGGTGGGTTGAGGTTTTTTCTATCAGAACATAGGGCTGTGAAGAAATATCTACCACCGAGGGGTAATTTTTTATCAAATAGCGGGACATTAGGGCCACATCCAGGGCAGTTGAATATTGCCTAGCAAAATCTTCTTCCAAACCCGAGGGGTTTAGGAAAAAAGTATTATTCATGCCTAATTGCCTGGCTTTGGAATTCATTAAATTAATAAACTCTTCCCTTCTGCCCGTCGTGTTTTCGGCTATTACTTCTGCTGCATCATTTGCTGAGACTAAAAATAACCCATCCAGTAATTGTCTTAAAGTTAACTTTTCACCAGCTATTAAAAACATTTTGTCTGGTTCTTTTTCAGATGCTTCTTCAGATACTAGGAAGATATCGTCGAAACTCCTGTTTTCTAAAGCAATGATTGTTGTCATGATCTTTGTGAGGGAGGCAATGGATAATTCCTGCTGGGGATTCTTGGCATAAAGAACTTTTCCTGAATTTGTTTCGATAAAAAGCGCGGAGATTGCAGTGATTTGGGGTGCATCTTTAAAGACTATCGAGTAGTCTTTTTCAATTTTTGGGTACCAGATATTTTCGGAAATCCTGGCTTTTTTTAATCCAATTATGGGTGAAGCGAGATCTTTGCTCGCTAGAAGCTCTCCTGATTTAAAATATATAAAACCGAAAAGTAAGATTATTCCGCAGGCCGTAAGAAGTGCCTTAAAGTACATTATTTGCGACCAGCCTCCTTCGGGGGAGAAAGCAAAACATTAGGTACGGTGATGACAAACTTGTCGTACTTATCGAGGATTTTTTCTTTCATAACCACCCTAGGGTCAGGCGTTCCCCAGTAATTTGGTCCAAAAGTATAAGAGCCGTCGCAACCATTCGAGAAACTTACTAAGCCCAAGAGTACATTATCCCTGATTTTTACCTTTGTATCGCAGGCAATTTTGATTAGTGAATTTCCCGAGAAGACATTCTGAGCAATTAACCCTTCATTGCTCTGTCCACCAGAAACAAAATTAATTGCCACTCCCTGGGGCATTTCAAAAACATTATTAGTAATCTGAGGCAATGAAAGCCTTTTCGAATCAATGACAATTCCATTACCTGTGAGGTTTATAAATAAATTGTTTTTAATTTCAGGACTAGCTTTTTGTACCCAGATTGATTCTTTTAGGCTTGTCTCAAAAGAATTATTCTCAATTTTAGGATTGCCAGTGGTTAGACACAATGAACACTCCCCTGTCTCTGTAAAAACTGAATTAGCAATTGTTACATTACTGCCGACTTCAAACCGGCGATAATTGGAGAAAACCGCGTTAGTTATATTGCCTTTTCTAATTTTTATGACGTTAAAGTCATAAGGGCTTGGATCTACAGAGTTTGAAGCTATTGTTACGGGACTGCTTGGTTCGCCTAGAATAATCAGATTATTTAAGTGAATCTGAATTTTTTCACTTTCGTCCCAAAAAGGCTCCCCTCTGTTGACACCCCTGTTTGCCTCTTCAGTATTTACTCCTGATTTTTGATGCCAGGGCAGGTAATCCAGATTAGATTTATCGTCTGTGATAGATACATATATTTTCGTGCCTGGTAGGACAGTAACTGTATTATTGGTGGGCGAATAAATGTCACCGACGATTCTTATTTCTCCTGCCCAGATTTGGTCTGAAAAAATTAAACCGTAGACTTCATTACTCTCTATTCTTTGGACTGGCAATAGCTTCGGGAGACCGTAGTAAAAAATTACCCATATCAAGAAAAGAGTGGTAAAAACAAAAAGTACTTTAAAAAACCAGTGGATTTTCATAATTAATTGCAGAGTCTTGACTTATTATACTAGTTAACATCAAAATGGATATATGTGGAGATTCCTGCCTGTCCTGGCTGTTTTTACTGTAGTAATTGGTTTGGCTAATTATACCCCTTTAAAAAGGGAGGTTGCTTACGGGTTAGGTATTTCCGGTGATACTACTACTTCCTGTTGCGATGTTGATACACTATCTAAGGGCGAGTTTGATGAATCAGCAAATTTTGCTTACTTTAATAATGAGTCGATTGATTATCCAAAAAATTCTTTAGCACAAGCTATAAAAAGTGCAACGATTACCGATATTAGAGTCTTAGGCACAACTAATGCTGCTGGGGAGGAGAAATGGATTGATGTTTCATTATCTGAGCAGAAATTGAGGGCTTTTGAGGGAGACAGGGTAGTTAAAGAGTTCTTAATTTCTTCAGGCAAATGGGCGAAGACGCCTAAAGGGGATTTCCGGATATGGTATAAAACCAGGTCACAGGCGATGAAAGGCGGTTCTAAAGCTTTGGGTACATATTATTACCTTCCTAATGTTCCCCACAACATGTTTTTCTATCAAGGGTATGCGATTCATGGGGCTTATTGGCATAGTAACTTTGGAAATCCGATGAGCCATGGGTGCGTTAATTCGCCTTTAGCTGAGGTGGCAGATTTATTTGAATGGACGGGGCCGGTGCTTGAACCCGGTAAAAATGTCTTAAGGGCTAGTGTCGAGAATCCCGGAACCCGGGTGCATGTGCATTGATTCGGTTACTTTAGAATACTCACTTTAAGATTTACCCCGTCATAGTCGAGTTTAAATGCTATTTTTGAATCAAGAGTGTTTTTTATGTATAAATTTTGTTTGGCAGAGGCCTCTGGGGAGTCAGGGCTGTTGAAAATTGCTACTCCAAACTCTTTTGGAATTTCCGGGATTGGGTAAAAGTCGTGGTTGCTTGGAGCAATAGATTCTAAACCGGCATCGAGGGCAGCCCAATGCATTAATGAGGCTAAATGGCAGACGCCCATTCCGTATAAACCACCTTCAAATTTATAACCGTCGCCGGCACCAAAATTGGTGTGAACTGTCACAGCTACGTCTTTTTTATATTGATCGTCAATTAGATCGTGATAGGTGAAGATTTGGCCTGGTTCAAGAGTGAATTCACGAGATTTAGGTTGCTTTAATTTATCCCAGTTAATGTCATTTTTAGACTTAACCGAACCTGAAAGATAGGCTAAGTTGAGCAATATGTTGTCTTTGTAGACGTTTTCTGGCAAATCCACTCCACCATATCTAGTATTTAGAGACATAGTCCTTGAGCCTAAGACTATTTGAGCCTGTGTAGCTTCAGTTTTAAGCTGAGCTGAGGCTGTGGTGGGGAATTCAGCTTGAGTGAAGGCTACGTTTGAAATTAGAAGAGATGAGACTAAGATTGTTTGTATCATATTTGATCAGTTTTGAGCCTAAGTAGCTTTAACTGAGCTGAATATCATAACATACTATGGGTTAATAATCAAATCTATAGGTCTTTTTTTAGGGGTTGTTTCTGATGGCTGACAGCCTTTATGATGGATTAATGGATTTAAAAACTCAGATTCAAAAGGTAGTGCGGGGGGATGTTATTGATACGCCTGATGTGTTGGATACCTTCTCTAAAGATGCGTCCATTTTTGTAGTTAGGCCAGCTTTGGTGATTGCTCCAAAAGATTCTGAGGATATACAGGCTTTGGTTCAGTTTGTTGATGATCATCAGGAGATAGATTTGTCACTCACTCCCCGATCTGCCGGGACTTGTATGTCTGGAGGGCCTTTATCAGAGTCATTGGTTTTAGATATGACTAAGTATTTTGATAAGGTTATTAAAGTTGGGGAGGATTATGCAATTACTGAGCCTGGAGTTTATTATAGGAACTTTGAGAAGGAGACACTTAAGAAGAATCTGCTTTTGCCATGTTATACATCGTCCCGAGAATTAAATACTGTTGGCGGGATGGTGGGAAATAATTCGGCCGGAGAGAAAACTTTGAGTTATGGACAGACGGAAAGATGGGTTAAGGAGCTTAAAGTGGTCCTTTCTGATGGCGAAGAACATACAATTAAGCCTTTAACAAAGAGAGAACTTGAAGCTAAAGTTAAAGATAGGAGTTTTGAGGGGAAATTATATAAGCAGGTTTCTGGGTTAATTGAGAGGAATTGGGAATTAATTCAGAAACATAGGCCGCTGACTTCTAAGAATTCAACTGGTTTGTATCTATGGAACGTTTGGGATGCACAGAGGCAGGTTTTTGATTTGAATAAATTGATTGTAGGATCTCAAGGCACCCTCGGGATAGTTACTGAGATAAAATTTCAGCTTGTTAAGCCTAAAACTCAAAAAGCGATGCTTGAGGTTGAACTTGGGTCTTTAGATCAGCTCGATAAGGTGGTTTTGGATGTTTTACAGTTTAAGCCTGAGAGTTTTGAGTGTTTTGATGATCAGACTATTAAGTTTTCATATAGATTTATTCCGGATTTTAAAGAGGATTTTAAGAAGCATAATTCTGATCCTGTGCAACTTAAATTACTGCCCGGGTTTATGCGGGATCTTTTTAGGAAATTACCAAAGATTGTTTTGATTGCAGAATTTACCGGAGATTCGGTTGAGGAGGTTACTAACCAGGCGGAGGCGGCACATGAATCACTCAAAAAATTCAGTAAAATTACGACCAGAGTTGTGCCTGCGGGCGACTCAGATAAATATTGGATCTTAAGAAGAGACAGCTTCAATATTTTAAGGCATCACTCCGGAAAAACTTTAAGAACCGCACCTTTTATTGATGATATTGTGGTTCAGGTTGAAAAGTTACCATTATTTTTGCCCAGACTACAGAAAGTTATGGCTCAATACCGTAAGAAAATTATTTATACAATTGCCGGGCATATTGGGAATGGGAATTTTCATATTATTCCTTTGATGGATATGCATAAAAAAGAGATGAGGGATCTGATTCCTGAGATCCAGGAAAAGGTTTTTAGTTTGGTTTTTGAGTTTGGGGGATCGATGGCGGCTGAGCATAATGATGGATTGGTTAGGGGGGCATATTTGGAGAAGATGTATGGGGCTGAGATGCTCAATCTGTTTAAAGCTGTTAAGAAGATTTTTGATCCTAAGGGGATTTTTAATCCTCATAAGAAAATGAATGCAACCCATGAATATTCACAAGCACATTTGAGTGGGTCTGGGATTACAGTTAAGGATTATGCAAGGAAAGGCTAGAAATTTACTTCAAGATTACTAGGTTTAAAGCTACCCCTGTAAAGAACCCTCCGACTGCACCAGCGAGAACCCCAGGTATTTTTTCATCACCCTCTGCTAGTAAACCCAAACTGCCTCCGGCAATTGTCCCCATAATCGGGAGTATACCAAATCTATTAGACTCGCTTTTCCCAGATCCGCCTTGAGCACTAGCAGTTCTGGTAGAAACTTCATTTAGAGCTAGTAGGACGCTTGCGCTTACAGCTGATCTTAACAGAGTCCTTCTACTTAGTCTTGCGGATAACACACTCTCAGCTCTTCTTTTAATATGTTCTTCTGATATTAATTCTGGACTTGCCATTTCCTGAGTAGGATAACACCTTCCTTTTTGAAGTGCAATTATAGGATATTCTCGAAGACTACTTGTAGATTGATACTAAGTAGTCATTATTTCGGAAATGATTTTGAATCTTTGAGGTAAAGTTTCCTTTAGAAACTTTTGTTTTTCCTGCCCTTGCATGGAGCAGACTTCCTGCCAGACGGCGCGGCCGGCTAGGAAGCCTTTGCAGCCACGAATGCTGGCTTCTTTTAGTTGGGAGACGAAGTCTTCGAAGGAGGAGCCCATGGTGAGGAGGATCCAGGGGATTTCTCTTTCGGTTAGTTGAAGGGCTGCGGATATAGTCTGGCAGGCTAGTGCCCCGGCGGGGTATTCGAGCTTGTAGACATCAGGGTAAATGTCGTGCCTGAGGAACATTTTTACTGATTCGAGAATTATTTTTTCGCGCTCATCATCCTCCATTTTATCGGCTTCACGGTTGCCGTCATAAGTTCTGATTTCCAGAAAATAGGGGAAATCCAACGCTTTACAGTCATCCATAACTTTTTTAGAGATTTCCAGTTGAATTTGTGCAGATTCAACGTAGGGGTTAAACCAAACTAAGATTTTGCAGCCTGCGGCACCGGCATCTTTCAAGGCCTGAACAGAGGTGCCTAGTTCAGTTAGGCGTTCTTCGCCGGTGGTTTCGTAGCCGGTTTTTTCTATGGGTAAAAGATACGGAACATCGCGGGGCTCGTAGGCTTTGAGGCCGGTTTGTTCGTCGACTAAAATGCTTGAAAATTGGCCTCTTAGGGAATCTATTATTTCTTTTTTTAAGGAAATTGCTGCCTCATCGGTTATTGAATCAGGGTTTTCCGGATTCATCAGTTTTTTGAAACTACCGCGGTGGTCGAAGGCTAGCATTAAGAATTTTCCGTCTTTTTGGAATTTAGAGAGATCAGGCATTAATTATCAGTATATGCAAAATTTAATAGAACTTACAATAATGAATTAATGGGTTTGGGCGGAGTTCTCTACTACAACTTCATAGCCTCCCAGCCCATTATTCTCCAAATTTTGGAGTTCGTCCGTTTCTTTAAAGGTAAATACCACGACACAGGGCTTGCCGTCTTTCTCCCCTACTTCAACCTTCTCGACGCCTTCCATACCTAGAAGAGATTTTTCGTTGGCGGCTTTAACCTGCTCTACGGCTATTGTTTCGGTTACAGCTTGTTGATTTTGGGAGGGATTAACTGCCTTTTCTGATGTTTGAGTAAAGTTTAGGGCAAAATACGTGCCTGCAATAGTTAAGGCCCCTAGAAGAACAAGGCCTACTATCACTATAGGAGCTAAACCTTTTTGATTTAATATGGGCATTGAAGTTAGTGTGGCATATAATACATTTACTGTCGAGGGTATTAATTATGAAAAGCAAGATTCCGGGGCAAGCTAAAAAAGTTTTTGGTGGTATGATTTTCGATATTTATCAGTGGGAACAGCCAATGTATGACGGCACAACTCACACTTTTGAACGACTCAAACGGCCCGATACTGTGATAATTATTCCGGTAACTGAGGATGGCAAAATAATAATATGTGATCAGGAGCAACCTGCTCGCGAACCTTTTTTAAGTATGATTGGAGGGCAAATTGACGAAGGAGAGGATCCTTTAGCTGCTGGAAAACGTGAGTTACTGGAAGAAACTGGATATGCGTCAGGTGATTGGGTTTTATATGACCGTATCCAACCATTTACAAAAATGGAATGGGAGATTTTTACTTATGTGGCGCGTGGTTGTAAGAAAGTTGCTGAACAAAATTTAGATGGTGGAGAGAAAATTGAGCTTAAATTTTTGGATTTTGATGAGTTTATTGAGCTTTTAGCTACGAGGCAACTACCGGATATTCATTTAACTGTTAATGCTTTAGAGGCTAAATTAGATTCTGAGAAGATGAGGGCGTTTAAATCTCTTTTGCAATGATTTTTTTGTTTTCTTTTAGTCTCTCCTGCATTTTATTTAGGCTCAAAAGGCCGGTTGTGGAGCCCATGAACTCTACTACTGATGCGGAGTTGGCGGCGCCCCAGCGCATTGATTCTTTCAAAGAATGGCCGTGGGACATACC
>Ga0163151_10005247_pt1 | contig 16693 bp, 11 predicted proteins | sample OliLakLV19MP5IB2_FD_145596 | JGI IMG/M metagenome (GOLD analysis project Ga0163151, IMG submission 145596) | Freshwater microbial mat bacterial communities from Lake Vanda, McMurdo Dry Valleys, Antarctica - Oligotrophic Lake LV.19.MP5.IB-2 | ecosystem: Environmental > Aquatic > Freshwater >...
CCTCATAAGCGCCCGCCGCATCCCACGCCTCGGCGATACGCTTCACCTCTCTCAAGACCGGGTCCTCGGCGATCTGTTTGAGCACGGGAGCATTGGCCAGTAACTTGCCGGTGCCATCCCGACCGAGAACCGACGCCAGATCGAACCGGAAGCCATCTATATGCATCTCGACCACCCAATAGCGCAGCGCGGCCAAGATGTAATCTCGCACCACTGGATGATTGGCATTGATGGTATTGCCGGTGCCGGTGTAGTCCTTGTAGTAACGTTTATTCTCCTCCAGCGTATAGAAAATCGCGTTATCAATCCCGCGAAAAGACAGCGTGGGGCCCAGTTCATTTCCCTCAGCGGTGTGGTTGAACACGACATCGAGAATCACTTCGATGCCGGCGCGATGGAGTGCGCAGACCATTTCTTTGAACTCCAACTTCTGCTGTCCCGCGCTTTCCGAGCTGCTGTAGGAGCCTTTGGGCGCAAAGAAGGCCACGGGATCGTAGCCCCAATAATTTCCGAGTGGCTGGCGGTTTTGCGAATTAATGCCCGCCTTCAGGGATTCGTTGAACTCGTGGACTGGCATCAGCTGGACGGCCGTCACACCCAGTTCCTTCAGGTAGGATATTTTTTCCGTCAGCCCGCGGTAGGTGCCAGGGTGCTCCACGCCTGTGCTGGGGTGAATGGTGAAACCCCGAACATGCATTTCGTAAATCACGGTCTTCGACCAGGGATGCCGCGGCGGCCGGTCGTCATGCCAGTCAAAGTGGTCGTGAGTAAACACACACTTCGGCATCGCCCCGGCATCGTCTAATTTTGAAAAAGTCAGGTCTTTCTCCGGCACGGACGGATCGTATCCGCGGGCGGGGCCGAAATCCCAATCCGGCAATCGCGAGATCGCTGTCGCACAAGGGTCCAGGAGCAGCTTATTGAAATTGAAGCGATGGCCCTCCTCGGGTTGGTAGGGGCCGTCCACCCGGTAGGCGTAAAGTTGTCCGGAGCGAATCCCCTCAACCCAGACGTGCCATACGTCGCCCGTGCGGTTACGCGCGGGATCGAGATCAATCACCTTGGCCGCCGTTGCGTCCGCGGGATGATCAAACAACTCCAACCGAACATGGCTCGCGTGACGACTGAACAGGGCAAAATTAACGCCACCTTCGGATTCATGTGGTCCCAAGGGCAAGGGAACTCCCTTCCGCACCTCAGTGTGTTCCGAAACCTCTGCTCCATAATCCTGCTGCGGGGTTTCAGGGGCACCGGGCTTTGCGACGGCTTGGCCTGATGATATGGACGACATCTGGCCGCTTGGCGGTCGCCTTCCTTTCGGCCTTTTCGCCTCCGGCATTGGGTCGCTTTTTTTCATCTTTCCACCTTTCGCGGTTGAATCATCGCTGCCACAGGATGTGCGCGGCTTCCAAGGGAACTGCGACGCCGTCGTGGTATGGTATGATTCGCGCAGTATAGTCGAGCGCCGGGCGAGTCGCCGACACGGTGGCACTATAAACACCGCCGCCCGCTGCGCCGGCCAGTTGGCGGACGCGTTTCATTTCCTGGCGCACGGGCGATTCGCCACTGACGCCATCGGCGTAAAGTTCGACCCGCACGGTATTCGGATCAAGGTCATCGAGGTAAACTTGCACCTCGATTGCGTGCTGCTCGCCGTTCGTTTCCACCTTCACTTCGCCGAAGCGCAGCTTGCTCCATTTCTGATCCAGACCGTGCCGCCATTCGACGACTTGCTTGCCGGTCGCACCCTTACTGGCAATGCGCAGATGGTAAGCGGCCGCAGTTGTCAGGTAGTGTTGCTCGGTATATTCACGCACCGTGCGGTTGGCGGAGAAACGCGGGGTCAATTTCGCCATGCTTTCCCGCATTCGTGCGACCCAGGCGGCGGGAATTCCGTCGGCATCACGATCGTAAAACTCGGGAATGACCTCATTTTCGAGCCGGTCGTAAAGCATTTCGGCTTCGGCAGCATCCCAAGCCGGATCGTTGTCATGCTCATCGCCATCACCAATCGCCCATCCCAAGTCCGCCGCATAGGCCTCGGCCCACCAGCCGTCCAACTCTGAAAAATTGATTCCGCCATTCACCAGCACCTTCATGCCGCTCGTGCCGCATGCCTCCCAGGGTCGTCGCGGGGTGTTGATCCACACATCCACGCCCTGCACCAGATGGCCGGTTAAGTGCATGTCATAGTCACTGAGGAAAATCACGTGTGCGCGGGCCTGGGGCCGCCGGATAAAATGCGTCCATTCCTGAATCAGGGCCTGCCCCGCCTGATCGTCCGGATGGGCTTTGCCCGCCAGGATGAGTTGCACCGGACGCTGGGGATTGGTTAACAGGCGCAGCAATCGTTCCGGGTCGTGCAGCAGCAGATTCGGTCGCTTGTAGGTCGCGAAGCGCCGCGCGAAGCCGAGCGTCAACACGTCGGGATCAAATAAGTGTTTCGCCATTTCCACCGCCTCGGGCGACGCGCCGGAGGTGGCCAGTTGCCGGGATAATCGTTCGCGGGCGAATTCCACCAGCGACTTGCTCGCGGCGACGCGAAATTGCCAGAGCTTGGCGTCCGAAACGCGACGAATGTCCTGCTCCAGGTTTTCCGTCGTTCCCAGCCAGCGTTCTTTGCCACAGGCTTCCGTCCAAAGCTCGTCCGCTGCCGCCGAGTCCCAGGTCGGCATGTGGACTCCGTTGGTCACGTGTCCGACGGGCACTTCGTCCGCCGGCCAGTGCGGAAAGAGCGGAGCAAAGAGATGCCGGCTGACTTTCCCGTGCAAGCGACTCACGCCGTTGACCGCTCCGCTGCCGCGGATGGCCAGATAGGCCATGTTGAAACTTTCGGACGGGTCGATTGGGTTTTGGCGGCCCAGGGCCAGCAGATCGTGGAGAGTCAGGCCGAGTTTCTTCTCCGCATAGCCGCCGAGATATTGCTCGATGAGAGCCGGAGTGAAACGATCAAAGCCCGCAGCGACTGCGGTGTGCGTGGTGAAGAGGTTGCCCGCTCGCGTCGCAGCCAGCGCAACTTCGAAGGACTGCCCGGTTTCCTCCATGAAAGTTCGGGCGCGTTCCAAAGTGGCGAAGGCCGCGTGCCCTTCATTGAGGTGACAGACTTCGGGTTGGATGCCGAGGGCTCGCAGCAGCCGCCAGCCGCCGATCCCGAGGAGCAGTTCTTGTTTGAGACGCAGCTCCGGTCCACCGCCATACAGCTCGCTGGTGATCCCGCGATGAGCGGGGAAGTTCGCCGCATCATTGCTGTCGAGCAGATAAAGCTTCACGCGCCCGACCTGAACCTGCCAGGCGCGCAGCCAGACCGAGTAACCGGGCAAGTCGATTTCCAACCGCAACCACTCGCCATTCGCCTGGCGCAAAGGCGTGATCGGCAACTGTCCAGGGTCGTTATACGGGTAGAGCGCCTGTTGCGCTCCATCCTTGTCTATTACCTGACGAAAATAGCCTTGCTGGTAGAGCAGTCCCACGCCGACGACCGGCACGCCCAGATCGCTGGCGGCTTTGAGTTGATCACCCGCCACATTGCCAAGCCCGCCCGAGTATATGGGCAACGCTTCGCTCAACATAAATTCCATGCTGAAATACGCGACGCATTTCAAGGGAGACTGCGGATGCTGTTGCTGAAACCACGCGGGCGACTCCACCGCCTGACGCTTGTCTCGTATCAGGTCATCGATATTCTTGCGGAATTTCGGATCGGCCAACACGTGCATGAGTTTGTCCCGCGCGACGGTCTGCAGAACCACCCACGGGTTTTGCGTCATTTCCCACAGTTCGGGATCAAGCTGCCGCCATACTTGGTCGGTCGCATGATTCCACGACCAGTGCAGATCCAAGGCCAGCTCGGCAAGGGAATCGAACCCCTCAACTTCCTTGGGTGGAGGGCTGTATATTGAATGGCTGGCGTGCGCATGTTCGGTCATAGTTTCTCCTTTAGTTTTAGCCCGGACGGACTCTCCAGCTACTATGGAGACGCTCCCAAAGCATCATTGATAGTTGTCTGGGCTTCCGCCAGGAGGCGGCGTAGATGATCCGCTCCCCGGAAGCTCTCGGCGTAAATCTTGTAGATATTTTCAGTCCCGGACGGACGCGCCGCGAACCATCCGTTGGCCGCCACCACTTTCAACCCGCCAATAGGAGCTCCGTTGCCTGGCGCCTCGGTGAGCGCAGTCTGAATTTTTTCGCCCGCCAACTCGGTGAGCTTAACCTGCTGGGGTGAGAGTTTCGCCAACAGTTTCTTCTGTTCCGGAGTGGCTGGGGCCTCAACGCGTTCATAAACCGGCTCGCCGAACTCGTGCGCGAGTTCTTGGTAGATGACGCCGGGATCGCGGCCCATCTTGGCCGTGATCTCCGCCGCCAGCAAAGCCGGGATGATCCCGTCCTTGTCCGTCGTCCAGAGGCTGCCATCCAGACGGGAGAATGACGCGCCGGCACTTTCCTCGCCGCCGAAGCCGAGCGACCCATCGAGCAAGCCATCCACAAACCACTTGAAGCCAACCGGAACCTCGTAGAGCTTCCGGCCAAGCTTCGCCGTGACGCGATCAATCATCTGGCTGCTCACCACCGTTTTGCCGACTGCCGCTTCCTTGCGCCAATTCGGCCGGTGTTGAAAGAGGTAGAATATAGCGACGGAAAGATAATGATTGGGCGGCAGCAATCCTTTGCTTTTGGTGACAATGCCGTGGCGGTCATGGTCAGTGTCGCACCCGAAAGAGAGGTCAAAGCGGTCCTTCATCGCTATCAATCGCTGCATTGCATAGGACGAGGACGGGTCCATGCGAATCTGGCCGTCCCAATCCACCGTCATAAAACGGAAGGTCGGGTCAACGGCGTCGTTGACGACTGTCAGGTTCAGCCCGTAACGCTCGGCGATTGGTCCCCAGTAGTGAACCCCGGCGCCGCCAAGCGGATCAACCCCGAGACTGATCTTCGAGTCACGGATGACTTCCATGTCTATCACGTTACCAAGGTCGTTGACGTAGCCGTTGAGGTAGTTGTGCCGATGCGTCGTGGACGCGCGAAGTGCTCTTTCGAGAGGGATCCTTTTCACGCCTTGGAGCCCGGCTTCGATGATTTTATTCGCCTTCGTCCCAATCCAGTCAGTGACGGCGGAATCCGCCGGCCCACCGTTTGGGGGATTGTATTTGAACCCGCCGTCATGGGGCGGGTTGTGCGACGGTGTGATGACGATGCCGTCGGCGAGGCCGTCCTTGCGTCCGCGATTGTGCGTCAGGATTGCCCAGGAAATGGCTGGGGTCGGAGTATATTCGTCTCCTTCTGCGAGCATGACCTCGACGCCGTTCGCCGCCAAAACTTCCAAGGCCGTGGCGAGCGCGGGCACCGAGAGCGCGTGCGTGTCCATGCCGAGAAACAGCGGCCCGTTAATCTTCTTTTCCTGGCGATAAAGACAGATCGCTTGTGTGATCGCCAGGATGTGCCATTCGTTGAAAGCCTGCTTGAACGAGGAACCGCGATGCCCGGAAGTGCCGAAGGCCACCCGTTGCGCCGGGACGGAAGGATCGGGCACTTCGGCATAATAGGCCGTCACGAGCTTGGGCACGTTGACCAGCATCGACGGCTCGGCCGGCTTCCCGGCTAAAGGGCTCGTTTTCATTTTATCCTCATTTCTTGGCGCCCGTTTTCTTCGTCCTCGCCCGCCCAACCGCCTCGTGATATTTCCGGCGAATGGCGGCAATGTTCGCGGTTGGCTCGGGAACCTCGATGCCGAGTTTTTCCATCGTTTCGACGATGATCTGCGAAATGGCGAGATTGCGGAACCATTTATGATCGGAGGGGATCACGACCAGCCTCGCGCAATTTCCCCGCCAGATATTCCTTTAACTCATAGCCTCCGTGATCGGCGGCGAGGCCGATTAGCTTTGGCGTTTTTGGCAAGATGTTCGGGTGCTCAGACATGTTCCCTTTCGAGCAAGGCCAGCGCGCGCTGGCAGATGTTTTCGACACTGAATCCGTATTCGCTCATTACGACTGACCCCGGCGCCGAGGCGCCAAAGCGATCCACGCCGATGACATCGCCTCGATCTCCGATGTAGCGATGCCACCCTTGGGTCACCCCTGCCTCGACCGCGAGCCGTGCCCGACCCGACGGTGGCAATACCGAGTCGCGATACTCCTGGGATTGAGTCTCGAACAACTCCCAGCTCGGCATCGAAACGAGACGCACTGCAATTTTCTGTTTCTGTAATTTTTGTCGTGCTTCCACGATCAAACCGACTTCCGAACCGGTCGCGATGAGGATGAGGTTCGGTTTGCCTTCGGGAGCATCAACCAAAACATACGCCCCACGCCGCAAACCATCTGCCGGGGCAAATTGGGTGCGGTCCAGGGTGGGAATCTCCTGCCGCGTCAACACCAGAGCGACCGGGCGATTTCGTGTCTCAATCGCGACCCGCCAAGCCACGGTGGTTTCGTTCGCATCGCACGGGCGGATGACGAGTAGGTTTGGGATCGCACGCAGCGAGGCCAGTTGCTCGACCGGTTGATGCGTTGCGCCATCTTCGCCCACCGCGAGGCTGTCGTGGGTGAAAACAAAGATCACTCCCTGTTCCATCAGCGCCGCCAGTCGAATCGCGGGGCGCATGTAGTCCGAGAACGTGAAGAATGTCGCCGTGAACGGAATGACGCCGCCATGCACCGCCAGCCCATTCGCGATGGCTCCCATCGCGTGCTCGCGAACCCCGAAGTGCAGGTTGCGTCCGGCATAACTCCAGCCGCCGCCAGCCGATCCCTGGAGGTTGCCGGCCTCGTCGCACGGGTTTTCAAAATCGCCCAGCGCTTTGAGCGCCGTGTGAGTGGAAGGATCCAAATCAGCCGAGCCGCCGATCAATGCGGGAAGGTTGGCGGAAATGCCGATCAACACTTTGCCCGACGCAACCCGGGTGGCCATTCCTTTCGGGTCAGATGGAAAGATCGGGATGTCGGCGTCCCAGCCTTTGGCTAATTCGCCAGCCATCGCTCGCTGGAATTCACTGGCGAGGTCGGGAAACGCTTTCGCGTAATCCGAGAATCTGGCGTCCCATTCCGCCTCGGCCTGTTTGCCACGTTCAAGTGCGAAACGGAAATGCGCGAGCGCCTGGTCGGGAATGTAGAAGGGCGGATCGAGCGGCCAGCCCATCGCTTGTTTCGTCAGCTTCACTTCCTTGTCACCCAGCGGCGAGCCGTGCGCCCCAAAGGTGTCCTGCTTGTTCGGTGAACCATACCCGATATGCGTGCGCACGAGAATCAGCGAGGGACGCCCTTGCTCGGCTTGCGCCGAACGCAGCGCGCGGTCAATCGCTGCAAGATCGTTGCCGTTTTCAACGGTCTGCGTGTGCCAGCCATACGCTTCAAACCGCAGGGCGCGATTCTCCGTGAAGGTGATGTGAGTTCCCGCGGAGAGCGTGATGTGGTTGTCGTCGTAGAGGCACACCAGTTTGCCCAGCTTCAAATGACCGGCGAGCGACGCAGCCTCGGACGCCACGCCTTCCATCAAGTCGCCGTCGCTGACGAGCGTGTAAGTGTGATGATTGACGATCGTGTGGCCCGGACGGTTGTAGCGCGCCGCGAGATGGCTTTCCGCAATCGCGAGGCCGACGCTATTGGCGAATCCCTGGCCGAGGGGACCGGTCGTCGTCTCCACTCCCGGCGTCAGCCCGCGCTCCGGATGCCCCGGACACTTACTGCGCCACTGGCGAAATTGTTTAATTTGTTCCAGCGGCAAATCGTAGCCCGTCAGATGCAGCAAGCTGTAGAGCAACATCGAGCCGTGGCCGGCCGACAGGACGAACCGGTCTCGATTGATCCAATGCGGATTGGTCGGGTTATGCCGAAGGAACCCCGTCCACAACACATAGGCCATCGGCGCAGCGCCCATTGGCAGACCAGGGTGGCCGCTGTTGGCTTTCTCGACAGCGTCCACCGACAGGAATCGAATGGTGTTGATCGACTGCTGATCCAATTGCCCTGGATAGAGACTTAAAGCGGTTATCATACTCATGTCCTTTCCATCGCGGCACTATATTCACCACGGCGCGCAGCCCGATTGCATCGGGCCCGACGCAGCAGGGCCGCCTGAGCCGCCGCCACATTGGCTTCGTCCCCGCACCATATTTCCAACGCCGGTTGCTGGATGGCGCGGGCAAATGAAAACGCCAACGCCCAAGGCGCGCTCGACTTGAATCGAACATTCATGGCGTTCGAACGGGACGAGGCCAGTTCGGCGGATTGGCCGCCGGCCAGGAACGCAATCCCCGGAACCGCGGCCGGAACGGTTCGCAAGAGACATTGCACCGTGGCGTCGGCCACTTCGTCCACCGATACCTGCTGCGGGTAGACAGTACATTAGCGACCAATGCCCGTGCGGTATCTATAAGTCTTTCTGTGTTCATACTGGTTTTTGCCATTTCCAGTCGCGGATTTCGGGCATGTCCTGCCCGTAGCGGGTGATGTAGTGCCTGTGTTCGATGAGCTTGTCCTTGAGCTGTTGTTTCAGGTAGATGCCTTTTTCGCCGGCCTGCGGGACGCGGTCGATCGTATCCATGACGAGATGGAAACGGTCCATGTCGTTCAGCACTGTCATGTCGAAGGGCGTGGTGATGGTGCCTTCTTCCTTGTAGCCGCGGACGTGAATGTTGACGTGGTTGGTACGCCGGTAAGTCAGCCGATGGATCAACCACGGATAGCCGTGGAAGGCGAAAATGACCGGCTTGTCGCGGGTGAAGAGCCCGTCGAAATCCATGTCGCTCAAGCCGTGCGGATGCTCGGTTTTCGGCTGCAGACGCATCAAATCGACGACGTTAACGACGCGAATTTTCAGCTCGGGCAGATGCTCGCGCAGGATGGAAACGGCCGCCAGCGTTTCCAGCGTCGGCACGTCGCCCGCGCAGGCCATGACGACATCGGGCGCCGCGTTCTGATCATTGCTCGCCCACGACCAGATGCCGATACCCTTGGTGCAATGCTTGACCGCTTGATCCATCGTCAGCCACTGCGGCGCCGGGTGTTTTCCGGCGACCATCACGTTGACGTAATGGCGGCTGCGCAGGCAATGATCCATCACTGAGAGCAGGCAGTTCGCGTCCGGCGGCAGATACACCCGCACCACCTCAGCTTTCTTGGTCATGACATGATCGATAAAACCGGGGTCCTGATGGGTGAAGCCGTTGTGGTCCTGTCGCCAGACATGCGAAGCCAGCAGGTAGTTGAGCGAGGCGATCTTGCGCCGCCACGGCAGGTGCAACGTGACTTCAAGCCACTTTGCGTGCTGGTTAAACATCGAGTCGATAATGTGAATGAACGCTTCATAGCAGTTGAAGATGCCATGCCGCCCGGTCAGGAGGTAACCTTCGAGCCAGCCTTCGCATTGGTGCTCGCTCAGCATCGAGTCGAGCACGCGTCCGGCGGGCGCGAGAAATTCGTCGTTCGGCGCAGTCGCGGCGTCCCATTGGCGATTGGTCACTTCAAAAAGAGCGCCCAGCCGGTTGGAGAGCGTCTCGTCCGGCCCAAAGACGCGGAAATTTCGCCGCTCCTGGTTCAACTTCGCCACATCGCGCAGGAAAGGGCCGAGCACGCTCGTATCACCTATGCCGGGTATCCCCGGGGTGGGCACGTCGGCTGCGTAATCGCGGAAATCCGGCATCCGCAAATCGCGAAGCAGGATGCCGCCGTTGGCGTGGGGATTCGCGCCCATGCGTCGTTCGCCCGTGGGCGCCAAGTTGGCCAGTTCCGGCTTCAAGCGGCCCTGCTCATCGAAGAGTTCCTCGGGCCGGTAGCTCCGCAGCCAGTCTTCCAGCAGCTTGAGGTGTTCGGGATGCGTGGCCGGATCGGAGAGCGGCACCTGGTGCGCCCGAAAGGTGCCTTCAATCTGCAAGCCATCGACCACCTTCGGTCCGGTCCAACCTTTGGGGGATTTCAAAACGATCATCGGCCAGCGCGGACGAGTGAGGTCTCCATCGGCTCGCGCGCGTTGCTGGATTGCTTTAATCTCCTCCACTGCTGAGTCGAGCGCGGCGGCCATCGCCTCGTGCATCAGCCCAGGCTCATCGCCTTCGACGAAGATCGGCGCCCATCCATAGCCGCGAAATAACTGCTCCAATTCCTCGTGCGTAATGCGGGCGAGAATAGTCGGATTGGCGATTTTGTAACCGTTGAGGTGCAGGATTGGGAGGACCGCGCCATCGGTCGCCGCATTGAGCAACTTGTTCGAGTGCCACGCAGTCGCCAGCGGTCCTGTCTCTGCCTCGCCATCGCCCACCACGCAGGCAACAATAAGCTCCGGATTGTCGAAGACCGCTCCGAACGAGTGACTGAGTGAGTAGCCCAACTCGCCGCCTTCGTGGATCGAGCCCGGAGTCTCCGGAGACGCATGGCTGGGAATGCCGCCGGGAAACGAAAACTGAAGAAAGAGCTTTTGCAGCCCGGCTTCATCCTGGCTGATGTCGGGATAGATCTCGCTGTAAGTGCCCTCGAGATAAGTGTTGGCGACCACGGAGGGGCCGCCGTGACCGGGGCCGGACACATAGATCATGTCGAGGTCGTATTTTTTGATAACGCGGTTCAAGTGGACGTAGATGAAGTTCTGTCCCGGCGTCGTGCCCCAATGGCCGAGCAACATGTGCTTGATGTCCGCGAGCGCGAGCGGCCGTTTCAGCAGCGGATTGTCGAAAAGATAAATCTGCCCAACGGACAGGTAGTTTGCCGCTCGCCAGTAAGCATCCATCTTTTGCAGCAGTTCCGGAGTCAGTGTGTCGGTCTTCATGATTCAATTCTTTGTGTTCTTTAGTTCTGGCTTCAAAATGCGGCACACCGAGCGTGCAATCATCAGTTCTTCGTCTGTGGGGATAACGCGAACCGTGACGCGGCCGGCGTTCGCGGAAATCACCGCCTCCGTTGCAGCGTTCCGGGTTTCATCAAGTTCCATTCCGAGAATGCCGAGTCCTTCGCAAATTCGTGTGCGAACGGTCGGCGCGTTTTCGCCGATGCCGCCGGCGAAGACCAATGTGTCGAGTCCGCCAAGTGCGGCGACGTAAGCGCCAATCCACTTCTTCGCCTGATAGCAAAACAGCGCCACTGCTTCCGCCGCCCGGACATCTTGCCAATTCCACTAGGCTTGTTGAACCTTTCAACTGATGAGTGATGGGCATGTCGCGATTTAACTTCGCCTAAAATGTGCGGACGCTTTCCGCAGCAGCCTCCAGACTTTTCTCGAGCATCGCCCCGGCAGGCGCGGACAGAAACGTTTGCCGGCAGTGGTCGCTGCAAAAGCAAAACCTCTCTCCATCGCGTTCGTCGTAGAACGCGATGGCTTTGTCCACGGTCATGCCGCAGATGGGGTCGATGGCTTCGGTTTTGGATGGGGTCATGTTCGTTGTTTTTTCCAGTTTTGTTTTAATAATGCTTTCGATTTCGGTTGCCCGTGGGCTCGAGAGATTCAAACGGCCGTATTGTCTCGCGTGCTGGTCATGGCTCCCCATTGCCCCCAGCGCGGAATAAACATCGGCACGCGTTCCCGGTAGGCGCGGTATTCATCACCGAATTTTCCCTCCACTTTGCGCTCCTCGCTTCGCGCCAGCAGATAATAGGCGAGAACGATGACAGGGAATAGCGCGACGGAGAAGACCGTAGGCCAATGTACAATCCCCTCGCCGAAAAGTGCGATGAAAAGTCCGGTGTATTGTGGGTGCCGCACCAAACCATAGAGACGGTCCGTGACGAGCCGGCCTTCCTTGCGGGCGCGGTGAACTTCCCGCCATCCTTCCATAAATATTCCAAAGCCGGCGAACAAAAGAATATAGCCGATAATCATCGAGATCATCATGCCGGTCTCGCCGTAACCCAGCAGCGTGGACCACAGGTTGGCGTTGAGGTTGGTCGCATCGAGACCGAAGAACCGGACGAGCAAATAAATGGTGAGCGGAAAGCCATACATCTCCGCATAGAGGGCAATGATGAACGCCTGGATCACCCCGGCACCCGCCCATTCCTTCCACGTCTTGGGCGCGAGGTAGCGGTAGAGAAACCATGAGGCCACCACGATCACGATCAGGGCGATTCCCCAGGCTCCGGAATGTGCAATGTGTTCTTTCATAGTTTTGTTTCCGTCCTGGTTGTTGTGGTCTCTGTCTATTGATTCCGGCTTTCACGGTGTTTCGTATTATAATCAAAAGTCCTGTTCTCGTTGATTAACAGATTGGTCATTTTTGGGTTTCAGGCGGAGGTTCGGCTTTGGGTTTATCTTTCTGAATCTCACGCTCCGACTTCTCCCAGTCCTGAACTGCTTGAACGTCCTCGCGACCTAGCTCCTCGTAGAGTTCATGGACTCGCTTGACGATCTGCGGCGTCACATTGGACGGTGTCTCAGCTTTGGCTTCAGGTTTGGGCTCGGCTTCGACTCCATTTTTTTGGAGCTCTCGCTTTGCCTGCTCCCAGTCCTGAACGGCTGAATCGCCCTGGCGGCCTCCCTTCTCGTAGAGTTCATACGCTCGCTTGGTGATCTGCGACGTTAAATCGGATGGTGTCTTGGCTTCGGCCTGCGGCTCGGCCTTCGCTTCAGGTTTTGTCTCAGTTTTGAGTTCGGGCGCAGGCTCGGGTTTAACTTCCGGCTTCGGCTCAGGTTTAGGTTCGGGCTTGGCGTCGGATTTGGCTTCAGCTTTAGGCTCTGGTTCGGGCTTCGATTGAGTTTTTGGCTCAACCTTGGTTTCAGGTTTAGTCTTTTCTTTCGCCTCGGGTTTAACGTCCGGTTTCGGCTCGGCTTTGGCCTCAGGTTTAACCTTGGCTTTGACTTCAGGTTTAGGCCCAGCTTTGGCGTCAGGCTTGGGGTCGGTTTTGATTTTCAGCATTCGGGCATTGATGGCCACAATCACCGTGCTCGCCGCCATCAGCACCGCGCCCAGCGCGGGAGTGAGCAGCACGCCCCACGCATAAAGCGCTCCGGCCGCCAGCGGTATGGCGACGACGTTGTAGCCCGTGGCCCAAACCAGGTTCTGAATCATCTTCCGATAGGTGGCGCGGGAAAGCTTCAGGATGGCCACGACATCCAGCGGATTGCTCCGCACCAGAATCACGTCAGCGGTTTCGACGGCGACATCCGAGCCGGCCCCAATCGCGATGCCCAAGTCAGCCTGCGCCAGCGCCGGCGCATCGTTCACGCCATCGCCGGTCATGGCCACCAACTGGCCGCGGGCTTGGACCTCTTTCACTTTGGCGGCTTTATCCTGCGGCAGGACTTCAGCGAAGTACTCATCCAGTTCGATCTGGTCCGAAACCCATTTGGCGGTCGCTTCGTTATCGCCGGTAAGCATCATGCAGCGAATACCCATCTCCTTGAGGGTCGCGACGGCCTGCTTCGATTCGGGCCGGATGATGTCGGCCAGGGCCATCGCGCCTTTCAGCGCTCCGTCCACGAGGACAAATACCACCGTCTTGCCCTGCCCTTGCAGTTGTTCGACGCGTTTGTCCGTCATCTCGATGTTCTGTTCGCGCAGAAAGCCCGGACTCACCACCTTGATCTCTTTGCCCTCAACCCGGCCTTCAGCGCCTTTGCCGGCAATGCCTCTGAAGTTTTCCACCGGCGACTTTTTCTCGGAAGCGTCGGCAATCGCTTTGGCAATGGGATGTTCAGAATTCGCATCCACCGAAGCCGCGTAGCGGCGCAGCGTTTCTTCATCGATGTCCTGCGAAAGCAGGAGCGTTTCCGTGACCCCAAAGCGTCCTTCCGTGAGTGTGCCGGTCTTGTCGAAGATAATGGCCTGCAATTTTCGCGCGCCTTCGAACGCCACGCGGCTGCGAATCAAAAGCCCGTTTTTTGCGGCGAGGGCAGTGGAAACAGCCACGACTAACGGCACGGCGAGCCCCAGCGCATGCGGACAGGCGATGACCATCACCGTCACGGTGCGTTCGATGGCGAATGCAAAATCTTTGCCCATCAGAGCCATCCAAATAATCAAGGTGATCGCGCCACCACCCAGCGCCACGACGGTGAGCCACATCGCCGCGGAGTTGGCGAGGTCCTGGGTTTTCGATTTGCTTTCCTGGGCTTGTTTTACCAAGTCGATGACCTGCGACAGGAAGGAATCCTTACCCGTGCCTTTCACCTCGATGGTGAGAGAGCCTTCGCCGTTGATGGCCCCGCCAATTACCTTGCCGCCCGTCTTCTTGGCGACAGGCGTTGATTCCCCGGTGAGCATCGCTTCATCGACGGAGCTCTCGCCGGCGACGATGACGCCGTCGGCGGGAATCTTTTCGCCAGGCTTGATCAGAACTTTGTCATCCACGGCCAGTTCGCCCAGCGGCACGTCCTTCACACTGCCGTCGGGCATGAGTTTGTGGGCGTCGGACGGCATAAGCTTTGCCAGTTCCTCCAGAGCCTTTGAAGCGCCCATCACGGATTTCATTTCAATCCAGTGTCCGAGCAACATGATATCGACGAGGGTGGCGAGCTCCCAGAAGAACATCTCGCCGGCCAGGCCGAACACGACTGCGCCGCTGTAGACATAAGCTGTCCCGACGGCGACGGAGATGAGCACGTTCATCCCGGGCTCGCGGGCCTTGATCTCCCCGACGAATCCCTTAAGGAAGGGCCAGCCGCCATACCAAAAGACGGCGGTGGAAAACCCGAACAGGACATAAATATCGCCGGGAAAATGGATCGCTTCCCCCAGACCGACCAATCTTTGTAGCATCGGCGAAAGGACAAGGATCGGCAGGGTCAGAACCAGCGAGATCCAGAAGCGTTTCCGGAAATCCGCCGCCATCTGAGCATGGTCGTCGTGGTGGTCATGGCCGTCCGGATGGTCGGAGCCGGGATCCTTGGCCACCTCGTCTCGTGCCGGCTTCGTTTCGGCCTTATTTGTGCCTGCGTGTTCGTGTTCCTTCATAGGGCTCCTGTCATTTTGTGGTGGTTCTTCCATCAACGCTGGCCGCGTTTGGTCTTTGCTCAGTGGCCCCAGGCGATGGAGTGATCGGGATGCCAGATATAGTGGCAAAAAATGACCACCGCCAAAGAGACAGTGAGAAGCCTAAGCAGTCACCGGAATACACCGGGGAGTCTTTGCTGACGCGGGAATATGAAACCGGCCTCCATTGGTATTACGATCGCCAAGGATACTGGGACGACGAAGAGGTCGCCACTGGCAAAACCGGCGACGCCAATGGTTCTGTTCGATCCTGGCACAAGGACGATGGCACTTTCTGTTTTCATACCTACGGTGTTCGATTTTTTATAGTGATATCTATTTTGTTTAATTTTAGGCAATCAGCCCAAACGGCGGGATCGGACAATCCAGCGTGTCGGCGATGGCGCGGAGCAATTCGGCTTGGCGTTCCTGGATCAAGCCATCTGCGCTGACGGCCAACACGCAGGCTTCGAGCACATTTTTGTTTGATTGAGTTTGTATCGTTTCCTTCAGTGCCCGGGTTTGGGTCGCCCAAAAGGGGGGAGTGCGGCGAAGAATTCGCTGGAAGAACCGCAATAAATATTACGCCCTCCCGGAACGATTCGCTATAGAGTAAACCCAGCTTTGAACTCTCTCAGATGGATTGAAACCCTATGGGGGATCGTCGGCGCGGTGTTTCTCAAGACCGCGGCGGCCGAGCTCCGCCATCATGCCCTCGACCTTGGCCGGAGCTTCCCAACGGATTCTTTAACGTGACGAAAATTACGGCTTCAGTCAGTTCCCTGCCAGTTTTTCGCTTGAGGGTGGCATTGTAGTCCGCGTCAGTCATTCACCTGCGCTTCTTCTGGCCCCGCTCTGTTTCACACGGTTTTGTCCGTGGTCGTCGCGCCCCATTTCCAATTTCAAATCTCCGGCAGGTCCTGGCCGTTTTTGTCGATGTAATGCCGGTGCTCGATCAGCTTATCGCTGAGCTGCTGCTTCACGGCTGCGCAGGCAATGATCGATCACGGAGAGCAGGCCGTTGGCATCGGGCGGCCGATAGACGCGCACGACCAAGGCCTTTTTGTTCAAGACGTGATCGATGAATCCGGGATCCTGATGCGTCAAACCGTTGTGATCCTGCCGCGACACATGCGACGCCAGCAGGTAGTTCAATGACGCGATCGGCCGCCGTCACGGCAGATGCGAGGTGACCTTCAGCCACTTCGCGTGCCGGTTGAACATCGAATCGACGATGTGGATGAACGCCTCGTAGCAGTTGAAAAGCCCGTGCCGACCGGTGAGCAGGTAGCCTTCGAGCCATCCTTCGCATTGGTGCTCGCTGAGCATCGACTCGAGCACGCGTCCGGCCGGGGCAAGGAATTCGTCGTTCGGTAGCGTGGCGGCAGCCCTCTGCCGGTCGGTGGCTTCAAAGATCGCGCCCAATCCGTTAGAGAGCGTCTCGTCCGGGCCGAAGACCCGGAAATTCCGCTCTGCCTGGTTCAGTTTGGCCACTTCGCGCAGGAAGGGTCCGAGCTCCCGCGTGATCAGCCATCGTTTGGTCTCCTTCATAGCCAACCGTTCGTAAATCCCGCGCGACGTAACCCCGCGACGATGTAGGGGCAACGCCCGGTCATTCGCCAGAGCAAGCCTGAGCGGAAGTTCTCACACGCCAGGACGACTGGCCCCACGTTGATCCCGTAATGGAATCCCGAGGTCCAGCCGGGCTGACCCGGCGACTGTTGCGGGAAGGTCAAATTGAAGCTGCACTTGAAGCAATACTTGCCCGTGATCGGCGGGTACACCTCCTGGAAATGCCG
>Ga0163151_10005248_pt1 | contig 16685 bp, 24 predicted proteins | sample OliLakLV19MP5IB2_FD_145596 | JGI IMG/M metagenome (GOLD analysis project Ga0163151, IMG submission 145596) | Freshwater microbial mat bacterial communities from Lake Vanda, McMurdo Dry Valleys, Antarctica - Oligotrophic Lake LV.19.MP5.IB-2 | ecosystem: Environmental > Aquatic > Freshwater >...
GGCCCGGCGCACGGCTTCGTAGCTTAACACCTTGTACATCCCCGGCCTCTCGAACCGCAAAACCGGCCGAAAGGATTAATGGCGAGGTATTTTTACTCCGCCCGCGGACGACAAAACGACGCCGCTTAAGTGATGTAGTTTTGCACCGGCGCACACACCGTCTGTGACTGGATTGAGGTCAGTCGCTGAGGCGTTGTTCCAAACAGCGTTGCTTAGGGCTGGAACGCACCGCCGCGAGTTTTGGCTTACCTCCATGGTCGCACTTGCGCCAGACGCGCCTCGCTTAGCGTGTTCAACTCGATTTAGCACTGTTGAGAGCGACCGGAATGGGCCAGCACCGGGCCCCGTCGTCATTTTTCGCGAATGACCGAGGCACTCAAAAGCTACCGCTGGTTCCACCTGCCGCAATGCGGCGCGAGCTCGCCGAACTGCGACATCAGGGCCCGGAGATGCAGAACTGTATTTCGCCCGCGTCGGCGGCGGTCACGGCGCCGTCTTGGATCGCGCGACGCCAAGCCTCTTTGAAGTATTCCTGAGCAGACGAGACGTCGTTCTTGGTCGTCCCGTCGACAAGCCCGCGCCACACGATGACGCCGTTGCGCTTCATGAAGATTTCCCGTTCCACTTGCGTCGTTCCAATCTGCCCACTGGCAAGGTCTATAGATCGAATTGCTCGATCTTGTGACCGAATGCGACGGGGCGGTCACGATGCGACGCGGTTGCGCCGAAGGTCGATGTCGGACGGTCCTCGGGCTACGACCATGCCGAGCGCGAAGTCTGAAGCTTGCCGCATTGCCTCATTCAACCGAGGCTTCGTCTTAAGTATTCAAGTGCTTGCCAGGACTCCAGCCATTGTCCTTCAGGCGCCGTTCGCCGGCGGCTTCCGCGCCTTGCTCAAGCGATGTTCCCATGCCGTCATTCCAGCGGTTGAGAAAGCCGAACAAGGCGATAACGCCCATGAGTTCGACAATCTCGCCATCGTCCCAATGCGCGCGTACGCGCTCAACGAGTTCGGGATCGATTGCACTTGGCTGCGCCGCGCCCGCCAACGCGAGATCCAAGGCAGCTTTCTCGCCCTCGGAAAACAACGGACTGGTTTGATAGGTCCAAACTGCAGCTAGCCGTTCATCAGTTGCGCCGAAGCGCTCTGCAGCTAACGCCGCGTGGGCCTGACAATAGCGACAACCGGCCGCCGTCGAGGCAATCAGTGCGACCAACCGTTTTTGCTCACTCGTCACCCGTCCGTGATTTGTCATGACGGCGCGATTGAGAGCGATGAACGCACGCGCGATCTCTGGCCGCCGCTGCATTGTCAGCACGCTGTTTGGGGGAAAGCCCAGCGTCGTGTTGAAGAACGCGGCAAGCTCAGCGACATCTGGATCAGCGCCAAGCGGCAAAGGTGAGACCAACGCCATGAGGACTCTTTCTCAAAACTGAATTTTGGATCGTTCGCGCGCCGGGGGCTGTCCAGGGCTTTACTCGGCCATCTTCTACAAATGACTGACGTCCGCAAGATCTGCCGTCGAACCCAACCACCGCGCTACAACACGCCGTCGCCGGAAAGCGGCATTGGGGTCAGTGCGGCCGACGTCTCGTGTTTTGCTAGACCGAGATAAGTCGTCTCGCTTGCACGCGCGCCGCCTCACGGGTTTCGGTTGCCAGCGCTGAGCTCGGCAAGGTGCGCGCCAGCACCATGCCGCCGACGCACAAGGCAGCCACCGCGAGCGCTTTTTGCCGGGCCGCTTTCGACGTTGATTTGAGGCTTCCTTGAAACAGACCAACCATAGCCTCTAACAAGCGCGCGTAGCCCGCCTGCACCTCGGCGTTTGCGCGCGCTACGTCGGATGGCAACGCGATCAACGGACACTGCCCGTCGATGTCGCCGAGATGTTCATTGGAAAGATAGCTTGCGATCATGCGCTCGGCCATGACGGGGGCGGGACGAGAGGCGTCCACACCGGCTTCCGCGCGCCAACGAGCGCCGCGCCCCATGAGAAAGCTTGAGACTGCAGCTGCAAACAAGTCCTCCTTGCTAGTGAAATGGTTGTAGAAGCCGCCGCGCGTCAGTTTCGCGCGCGACATCACCATGTCGATTGTGACCCCTTCATAGCCGTGTCGATTGAAGAGCATGCGGGCGCATTCCACGATTCTGTTGCGGGTCTTCAGCTTGTGCTGAGCGGTGTACGGCATTGCCCGTCCTCGAAATGACCAAGGTGCAAGTTAGGTCCTACTCGGCTTCTAAATATGTTCTTGCTCATATTTAGAAGCGCGCCACAAGAGCCGTAGCGACTAAGGGAGGTTGACGCATGGCAAAGTTCGTATTCGCCTATCATGGCGGCAAGCGATTTAACTCGAAGGAAGAGGGCCAAGCCCACATGGTGCGCTGGCGTCAATGGACCGCGGCTCTTGGCGCAGCCATGGTCGATCCAGGCGCGTGGCAGTTGGAAAATCGATCACCGTCAGCGCCGCCGGCGTTGAGCATAATGGCGGTTCCAACCCAATCTCTGGCGTGTCGACGGTCGAGGCCGAGAGCATCGAAGCCGCGACCGAGATGGCGCGCCAGTGCCCGCATCTCGACATTGATGGTTCGATAGAGATCGCCGAAGTGATGCAAATGGAGATGTGAAGCGTTTCCCCCGATTTCGAGTATCGCGTTCACTCGAATTCGGGCGGCGCTTGCGTCATCAGCACAATCAGTGAGATCGCATGAACTACGACATCACAATTCTCTTCGTCGCCCTCTTAGCCATTCTGCAGGTGCCGGCGACCTTCTTCGTGGGGTTCAGGCGTATTGAAACCAAGATCTTGATCTCGGACGGCGGCGACCAAACCTTGTTGCGCCGCATCCGCGCACACGCCAACTTCACCGAGACGGTTCCGATCACCTTGCTGGCCATGGCCGCCGCGGATGTCGCGGGCGCACCCGACGTCGTGCTTTGGGCGGGCGGCAGTGCGCTATTGATCGGTCGCACCATGCATTATTTCACCATTGCGCTTACCAAGGGCGATAGCTTATTGCGCGCCGCCGGCATGCTGCTGACCTTTGCTGCAATGCTGACGTTCTCTGGCTTCGCCCTCATGCAAGTTTGGCCGTCATAGGCTGCGCAGCGCGATCGAAACCCAATGACAGCTAACGAGCCACGCAATGCCCCACGACCCTCATCTCGCCGACCTGATGCGCTCGGCTATGTCAAAGCGCAGAGGCGTCATCGAAAGGAAAATGTTTGGCGGGCCGTGCTGGATGCTAAACGGCAACATGCTGTGCGGCGTCGAGGTCGGCCGGTTCATGTTTCGCGTGGGTAAGGAACTGGAGGCCGAGGCGCTGTCGCGCGCGGGCGCTTTTCCCATGGATATCACAGGTAAGCCGATGCGCGGCATCATATGGGTCGATGCCGACGCCGCCATCGACGCGGGGCTCGACGAATGGATCAGCTTCGCTGCCCGCTTTGTCGGCGCGCTCGCCTCAAAGTAGGCGAGCGACCACCCACCCCCGCTCGACCGTTACTCCTTCGAGCCGCCGAACAGGCGGGGTCGCCCAACATGTCCTGGCCTCGCTGTAAATGCGGGCGCGGGAACTACATCCCATCTATCAGCGAGTTCGCTGCTCACGCGCAAACTGCGCACGCCTGATTACCGCTCCGCAAACGCGGCCAAGCCATCCAAGCAACCGACCCAACCGCGCTTGTGCTCCGCTGCGACTTCTGCGGAGGCAATGCGCTCATGCGTGACCACGACTTCAGTCTCATCGCCCTCCAAAGGAAGGAAAGTGACGACGACGCGCGATCCGGGCGCAGCGCCAGGGTGGACATGCCAAGTATAGGCGATGCGCCCAGGCGGCTCGATCAACTCGAACGCGCCGCTGATCGTAACCAGTCGCCCATCATCCAAACGATTGGCGATCGAATATGCGCCGCCAACGCGCAGATCTATGTCGGCGCGTTCGCAGATCACGCCACGAGGGCCCCACCAGCGGACAAATTCCTGCGCCTCGGTCCACGCCCTGAACAGCCGCTCGGGCCTGGCCCTGATGCGCCGTCGCACCACTAGCCTCAAGCGCCCCGGATCGTCCGCGTCGCTGCTCATCATCGAGACCCATCGTCCTCGGCGTACCGCGCCAGGCCTTCGAGCGCGCTTTCCCAGAGCGACCTGTGCGTCTCCAGCCATACGGACGCAGACTCGAACGCCGCCGGAGTGAGCGCACATTGTTGCACGCTGCCGACCGGCTTACGCGTCACCAACTTTGCTCGCTCAAGCACACGAATGTGCTTCGAGACACCGGGCAGCGTCATGGCGAAAGGCGCCGCCAACTCACTGACCGACGCAGGCCCCTGCATCAGCCGGCTCAGCATGGTCCGCCGCGTGCGATCGGCGAGCGCATGGAACACCAAGTCAAGCTTGTGCTCGGTTTGCGCCGTTGGCTTTCTTATCGCGCGTGGACGCATCTCGTCATGTTTCCGTTGCACTATACCGTTTGGTTTAGTACGGCAGACCGCCAGTTTGGTCAAGGAGATCACACAATGTCGGACACAATCCATCAAGAGGTTATGGTCCCGGCCTCGCCGGCTGAAGTCTATGACGCCCTCACCAAGGCCAAGACATTTTGCGCATTCACTGGCGGCGCGCCGGCAGAGATCGATGCACGCGCCGGGGGAGCAATTTCTTTGTTTGGCGGACGCGTCACTGGACTCAATGTGGAACTCGAACCGAATGTTCGCGTGGTGCAAGCTTGGCGCGCCGGCAATTGGGGGCCTGGAGAGCACTCACTTGTCCGCTTTGAACTGAAACCTGAAGGCGCCGGAACGTTGATAATGTTCGATCAATCAGGACACCCACCGAGCGCTGCGGACCATCTCGCGTCGGGCTGGGAGCAAATGTATTGGGCGCCGATGCGCGCCCATTTCGGCTAGTGGATCCGGGTAAAGTCGCGGAGCCGAGCGGCGGCGCCACGTGATCGCCAAGGTCAGAAAACGAGCGGGCTCCGGAATTTGAACTTAAATGGCCAGCGCAGTCATCCCTTGGTGTCGGACGAAGCAGACTGGTATGAAACGTAAAAGGATGCGGCGCTCCGACAATCAATCCTGTGGCCCGTAACCACGTCCCGGCTCGCCCCGAACCCGCGATCATGGCTAGTCTCAAAGTAACGTTCAAAGGCGCTCTCGGCGCGCATATCGCGGCGCGGTTGGAGCTTCCGCCTGGCGACGCTCCCTCGGCCTACGCGCTCTTCGCCCATTGTTTCACTTGCGGCAAGGATTCCGCGGCCGCTGTTCGCATCGCGCGCGCGCTCGCTGAACGCGGCATCGGCGTGCTGCGCTTCGACTTCTCCGGGCTCGGCGAAAGCGGCGGCGAGTTCGCAGATTCGAGCTTTTCCACCAATGTCGCCGACCTCGTCGCCGCAGCCGACTTCCTGCGCGAAAATTATGACGCGCCACAGCTCCTGATCGGACACAGCCTCGGCGGCGCGGCCGTGATCGCGGCGGCTCATCTTATCGGCGAGGCGAAAGCTGTTGCGACGATCGGCGCGCCAAGCGACGTCACTCATCTCGCGCATCATTTCGCCGATCAGCAAGACGAAATCGAGCACCACGGCGAGGCCGAGGTTTCGCTGGCGGGACGCCCCTTCTGGATCCGCAAGGGGTTCCTGGAGGACTTGCGGCAGCACGATCAAGCCGAGCGCGTATCGCACTTGAAGCGCCCCTTGCTCGTCCTGCATTCTCCGACTGACGCCGTGGTCGGCATAGACAGCGCCTCGCAAATTTTCCTCGCCGCCAAGCATCCCAAGAGCTTCGTGTCCCTGGATGGCGCCGATCATTTGCTGACACGCCCGGCCGACGCCGCCTTCGCCGCCGATATGATCGCGGCGTGGGCAGCGCGTTATCTTCCAGGCGCGGCAGCGGCGCCGGATGCGCCCGAGCAAGGCGTCATTGCCGAGGAAACCGGCGCCGGTCGTTTTCAACAACTCCTCAGTATTGGGCGCCACAGTCTGTTCGCCGACGAGCCAATCGCGCTGGGCGGCGACGACAGCGGGCCGAACCCATACGAACTGGTGGCCGCAGGTCTCGCGGCATGCAAGTCGATGACAGTGCGTCTCTATGCAGCGCGCAAAAATCTTCCGCTAGATGGAATTTCGGTACGCGTAAATCATGACCGCGTTCACGCCAAGGATTGCGCGGACTGTGAGGAGCGAGGCGAAAAGATCGATCGCTTCCAAGCCGAACTGCAACTGGTCGGCGATCTTAATGCCGAGCACCGTGCGCGCCTGCTCGAGATCGCCGATCGATGCCCTGTGCATCGAACATTGTCGCACGCCGCGCTTGTTGAAACTGCGCTGAAGGAGAGTTCGGCTCCATAGACTCGATCACGTGCCCGCACCTCCATTGCGGCGCTCCGCGCAGTCCTCCGTGTAACCGATCGCGGGACGGCCCGAAGCCTAATACGAGTGCAAGGAGGCTGCGGCGCGATGCGCCCAACAAGTGAATTTCCGATCGTGTCCTGCCCGTCTGCCGGCCTGGGTCGCGCCTATCCTGCCCCAAATCGGCTTGGATGGGCGCCACGGCACGTTATGCGTGCGCGCTATCCTCTGCGCCCCCGACCCAGACTGAGCGCCCAAGCGTTCGCCTCTCAATCCGTCCGCTATTGCGCCGCCTCCGCTCAAGCCTGTAACGATATGTTGCCGTGGAAAATGCCGGGGGCTCGTGCGCGCTTGAGCGACGTCGAAGCAGAATTACATGACCTGATGACACGCGGCTTGGCGGGCGACGCTACCGCTCACCGCAAATTGCTGGAAGTTCTAAGCGGACGTTTCCGGGTATTTTATCGCAACCGCCTGCGCGGCGGCGACCCCGCCGACGCAGAGGATCTCGTGCAGGAGACGTTGCTCGCCATCCATACGCGCCGCGACAGCTATAATCCGTCCCAGCCGGTGACGGCCTGGGTATACGCCATCGCGCGCTACAAGATGATCGATCACTTCCGACGCACGCGCACACGTGGGGTCTCGGTACCGGTGGATGACGTCGCCAATCTTTTCTCGGATGATCGCGCCGATTCTTGCGAACCGACACATGACGTCGCCGCGCTCCTGCAACATCTACCCGCGAAGCAACGTACCGCAATTCAGCTCGTGAAGCTCGACGAGCTGTCCGTTCGCGAAGCCGCCGCTAAAACAGGCATGTCTGAGTCTGACATCAAGGTCAGCATTCACCGCGGATTGAAGAAACTTTCAGCCCTGGTCGCCAGGGAGCAACCCTCATGAAGACCGACAACCTCATCGATGCCCTGGCGCAAGATCTGGCGCCTACGCCCTCTCGTCCAATCTGGCCGCGGCTGCTGCTCGCAAGTCTTGTGGGCGCCGCGCTTGCCACGGCGATCGTCGTTTTCGGCTACGGCATCCGCACTGACTTTGGCGCCGCGATCAACGCCGTACTTGCGAAGACTGCGCTCAGCCTCGCGGCGGTCCTAATCGCCGCACCACTCGCCTACAAGCTTGCGCGCCCGAATACGGGCATAAGGAGCTGGCTCTGGCCGGCGTTCGGGCTCGTCGTAGCCAGCTTCAGCGTCGCGGCCTTCGCACTCGCTCAAACGGCGCCCGACGCGCGCCTATCGGCGTGGCTAGCGGGGGGCGGTTTGCCAGAATGCCTCAAGCGTATTCCCGTTCTCGCCGTACCCGTCGCAATCGCGCTTGTATTTGTGGTGCGCGGACTGTCACCCACGCGCCTGACATTGGCTGGCGCCGCGATCGGCGGTTTGTCTGCAGCGGTTGGGGCGGTGGCGTATAGCCTGTTCTGCCCGATCGACTCTGTCGCCTATGTCGCGACTTGGTACGTCGCCGCCATCCTGCTTTGCGCCGGCATCGGCGCAGTGCTCGGGCGCTGGCTGCTTCGGTGGTGACCGTTTAGCGCTCGCCGACTGACCCACTTGCGGACGCGGTAGCGTCACAATTTATCAGCGATTTCGAGAATGCCGCACTGGGCGGCAATAAGGAGCTATGCCTATGACCAAACTCGTCGTGCACACGTTGCAGTCAGCCCCCGAGGGCGCGCGAGCAGCCCTTGAGCAATCGCAAAAGGCGCTTGGGTTTGTACCCCATCTCTATGGCGTGCTGGCGGAAAATCCCGTGGTGCTTGAAGCCTACCAGGCTATGGCGGGCTACTTTGCCAAAGCGGGATTCTCTCGCACGGAGCAGGAACTCGTTCCCTTGATCGTGGCAGTCGAGAACCGCTGCACGTTCTGTGTCGCCGCCCACAGCGCTCTTGCGAGCATGCAAAAAGTAGCGCCGGAAATTATCGAAGCCGTTCGCACCAATAGGCCCATTGAAGACGCGAAACTTGAAGCACTGCGTGTGTTCACCAAGCAAGTCGTGCATGAGCGCGGGTTTGTGGCCGACGCCGATGTCGAGCGCTTTCTGCAGGCCGGTTATACCAAGGCGCATGTGCTGGGCGTCGTGTTGGGTGCGGCGTGGAAGACAATCTCCAACTACGCCAACCATCTAGCCGACACGCCAATCAACGAAGCTTTCGCGCGTTTCGCGTGGACGCCTCCCGAATGATCAGTCTCGGGGTGTAACCACCCGCATCTTCGTCGCGAAGCCGTTCATGAGCCCTTCATGAGAGTGCGCTCGAACATCACAGGAGAATTCAATGAAACGCACCACCCCGATCGCCGCTGCTTTGATCATGGGCCTATCGCTCGCCGCCGCTCCGGCGATGGCTAAACCGAACAGCCAGCTTACCGTTTCTGCGGAAGCACCGGCCGCTGTGCGCACAGCATTCTCCACTTGGATGGAAAGCGACCGCATTCAGGGCCGCCGTGACCAATGCTACGGCATCGCGCTCGCTGGTGAAAACGATTGCCGCGCTGGCGCAGGCACTACGTGTGCGGGCACCTCGACGCACAACTTCCAAGGCAACGCCTGGACCTACACACCGGCCGGCACGTGCGCGTTTATTCAAACGCCCGATGGCGCCGCCTCGCTCACCGAGCTCGCGCGCAACAACAGCTAAGCGCGAAACGCCAGAGGACCGCGCGATGGCAAAAGCCTCGTCCCCTCCCCTTCCCCACCGGGCAGGCATCGGGCTCAAGCCCGAGCACTATCGTGCGGTCCTCGACAGCGCAGCCGAAGAGCTGTGGTTGGAAGTTCACCCCGAAAACTACATGGTGGCGGGTGGTCCGCGCCTAGCTTGGCTCGAAGCCATCCGCGCGCGCCATCCGGTTAGCTTCCACGGTGTCGGCGCCTCGTTGGGCGGACCCGACCCGTTCGATGCCGATCATCTGCGCGCGCTGAAGGAGCTTGTCGCGCGTTTCGAGCCCGCGATCGTTTCCGAGCACGTCGCTTGGTCGGCCGCGCGCGGTCGCTATTTCGCCGATCTGTTTCCCCTGCCACGCACGGACGAGGCGCTCTGCTGGCTCGCGAACCGCATCGATGCATTCCAGACCGCTCTGGGCCGCCGCATCCTGATCGAAAACCCATCCGTTTATCTGCCGCTCAAGTCAGAGATGGACGAGCCTGACTTTCTTGTTGAACTGTGCGCACGAACCGGATGCGGGCTGCTGCTGGACGTCAACAATGTCTATGTCAGCGCCAACAACACCGGTTTTGACGCCAACGCCTATATCGACGCCATCCCGAGCCACCTCATCGGCGAAGTGCACTTGGCCGGCCATGAAGCGGATGCGCGCAAGGGCGAGGCTCTGCTGATAGATACCCATGGCGCGCCGGTTTCGCCGCCCGTGTGGGCGTTGTTTCGGCGTTTGATCGAACGCGTCGGCTCGCGCGCCACACTAATCGAACGCGACGCCAACATTCCACCGATCGAGGAATTGATGGCCGAGCGCGAGCAAGCGAATGTCGTGCTGCAGCGGCAATTGGAGCTGGCGCAGTGAACGCGCTCGCCGCCTTCTATGACGCCTTTCTCGACGCGGTTGTGGAGCAGCGCCCCAGAGCGCTCCAATATTGCCTCGACGATCCCGCGCGCGCCGACGATGCTATCGTCTATCGCAACACGATATTTCGCGGCAGCGCTGACGCGCTCGCGACCGCCTATCCCACCGTCGCGCGCATGGTGGGCGCCGCGTTCTTCGATACCCTCGCAGTGGCCTATGTCACTAGCGCTCCGCCGCGCACCCGCTCGCTCGTCGGCTACGGCCAAGACCTGGCGGCATTCCTATCGGAGTTTCCAGGGGCGGACGCCGCGCCCTATCTCGCCGACGCCGCGCGACTCGATCGCGCTTGGCTGGAAGCGCACCTGGCTCCCGACGCCCCCTCACTGACAGCGTCGGATCTAAGCGCATCGGCGCCGGAAGACATCGCCGCGTTGAAGCTCGCGCTGCATCCAAGCGTGCACATCGTATCGCTCACCTGGAACGTCTACGACGCTTGGGTGGCGAACCGGCGCGCAGACGGAAGCGAACAACAAGCGCGCACCGTTGATCGGAGCGACACTTGGGTCTTGCTTTGGCGCCTCGATAACGAAGTGCAGCATCGCCGGCTGGGTCAGGGTGAAGCGACTTTCCTAAGCGCGCTGCAGAGCGCCCAGGCGCTGGGCGAAGCCGCGATAACGGCGCTAGAGGCGGCGGACGATTTTGACACAAGCTCGACTTTTGCCGGAGCGCTCAATGCCGGTGTGCTGGCAAACTCTAAGAACCCAAGGGCGGAGGGCGCAACGTGACCAATCAAGAAACAGCACCATCAAACAGCGCAAGCAATCCACTTATCCGCGCGCGTGGCGCATATAACGGCGTCGTCGCCAGCGTCGCCCGCTTTCAATGGCTTGCACTGTTATTGGCCCGCATCGTCGTCGCGCGTGTCTTCTTCATGTCTGGACTGACCAAGTGGAACGGGCTGACTATCCGCGACGACACCTACTACCTCTTCGCTTACGAATATTTCGGCGACTACAATTTGCCGGAGGCGGCGACGAACCTGTTTGCGGTTGGCGCGGCCTTCGCGGAGATTATTCTTCCTGTACTGCTGGTGTTGGGTCTTTTCACTCGCGCCTCTGCGCTCGCCTTGCTGGCGATGACCCTGGTCATTCAGATCTTCGTCTATCCCGACGCGTGGTGGAACGTGCACGCTTGGTGGACGGCCGTTTTGGTCATTCTGGTTGCATATGGCGCAGGCGCCGCCTCTGTTGATCGACGGGTCGGCCTGCACTGAGCCAACAAGGGCAAGGAAACCTCGGCATGGGCGCTTTTCTCCGCAAATGGTTCTGGTTCGGCTGCGGCTCGGTCGGACTGGGCACGATTTTGATCGCGTTGTTGAGTTCAGGCTGGCTCGGCTTTCGTTTGTTCCAATTGGAATGAACGCCGCAGGGTCAAACTGATCTTCGCTTTGAGCAAGTAGCGCTGCCGTTTGAGAACGCCACCGATATCACGGCGGAGACCGGCTCGTTGCCGTTCATGGCCGGCATCGTTATCGACGTCGATGGCGACGGTGCCGACGAGGTTTTCTTAGGCGGCGGACGCGAGCAAGCCGATGGTCTCTTCGCGTTCGACCAACAGGCAGGGGCCTTTCGCGACGTGAGCGCCGAACACGACCTCGGCAAAGCTGAACACGACGCTACCATGGGCGGCGTCTCAGTAGATGTTGACCGCGACGGCTGGACCGATCTCATCGTGGCGCGCGAGAGCGGCTTATGGCTCTATCGCAATGAAGCAGGCCGCCTTTCGGGCGGCAAGCTGCCAATCGAGCTAGAAGCCTCCACCGCTTTGTCGATCGCACCCGGCGACGTGAACGGCGATGGCGCGGTCGATGTCTATGTTTCTGGCTACATCCGCAACGCTCTGGTCGAAGGCCAGACCGTCTTCACCCGCCCGTATGGCGGCTACAGCTATCTTCTCATCAACGATGGCAGCGGCGCGTTCCGCGATGCATCGCAAGAATACGGTGTCTGGCGTCAACACAACACCTTCACGGCCGTCTTTGCCGACATCGACAATGACCGCGACCCTGATCTCGTTGTCGCGCAGGACACGGGCCGCGTAGAAACCTATCGCAATGACGGCGTCGCTCCGCTGACGCCAGTCGATAATCCATCGGTCAGTTCCTACCCGATGGGCATCGCCGCTGGCGACTTCACCGGCGACGGCGTTCTCGACTTCTACTTTTCCAATGTCGGCCACACCCTTCCCCAGGCATTGCTACGCGGCGACCTTGCCGCCGATGCGCCCTTCAATCCGATGTACATGCTGTTCCGCGGCGACGGCAGCGGCGCCTTCAGCGATATCGCCGAAGACATGCACGCTGCGCGTCTGGGCTTTGGCTGGGGCGTCGTGGCGGCCGATTTCAATCTCGATGGCTGGGAAGATATCGCGGTCGCGCAGAATTACGCCAAGTTCGGCCAGCCAGCGATCATCCACCGTTATGCTGGGAAGATCCTGCAAAACTACGGCGGGCTGCGCTTTAGGCCAGTCGAGAAACGCGCTGGCGCGGAGAACCGCTTGTTCGCCATCTCGCCATTGGTTGGCGACTTCAATGGCGACCACCTGCCCGATCTCATCTGGGCCAATCTACGCGGCCCGGCGCGCGCGTTCATCAACGTTACGCCGAACCCAAATTGGATCGCTATCCGGCTGGATGATTCCGTGTCGGCCTATAACGCTCGCATCGAGATCGAAGCCGGCGGACGCACGATGGTGCGCCAAGTCGTACCGGCGCAAGGACTTGGGTCCGATCAAACCGCAACGATGATGGTTGGATTAGGGGGTGACACTTCAGCTGAGACTGTCCGCGTCGTTTTTCGCGATGGCGAAACCCGCGAGGCAACTAACGTCGCCGCCGGCAGCGTGCTCGACTGGCGGCGGGACGCACGATGACCGCACCGCCCAATGTCGGCAATGATCGGTACCTCGCGCTCGGCCTTCTCGGCCTCGCGGGCGCGCTGCTGACCGGCCTCGGCGAAGGCTTGCTGCAACTCGTGCCGCACGCCGACTACACCGACGTCAACTACGGCTATTTCGCCTCGGTTCCCGATGCACGCCAATCGCTTGGCCACTTTCTCGCGATCCTGGCCGCGCCGCTTTACCTGCCAGGATACTGGCATCTAACGCGCAATCTGGCGCCCACGCGTCCGCGCCTCGCCACAGCCCTTTTTGGGCTCACCTCGTACGCGTTTATCCTCGGTGCAGTTTGGATAGGGCAACGATATTTTTTGGCGGCGACGGTAAAGGCGATCGCGGCGGGGGATGCGAACAACGCTCTGCTGCACGATCTCGCCGCGCACAACGAGCCGTTGGTGAACGCGCTTCGCTTGGCGATGGTCGTCTTCTCTATCGCCTGGGTTTGGCTGATCGCATCCGGCCAAAGCCGGTATCCGCGCTGGATGGCGCTCTTTAGTCCCGCACTGTTGTTGGGCGCGATCTTCGCGCTCTATTTTTCGCGACCAGACCTCGGCTGGATCGTCCTTCCCACAGCCATGAACACCGCTCATGTCGTCGTGTTCACGCTGTCGCTTCTCGCACTGTCGACCGGACGCAAGCGGTCCGACCAATGATCTGGCGCATCCTCCTCACGCTGACCGCTGGCGTCGGCGCAATAGCGGGCTTGGTCCTCTCAGTTCAACACCTCCAAACCGGCGAGACTTGCCCACAGCTTGGATCCGTGCCGGCCTGCTATCTTGTGTTTGCCGGTTATGTGCTGGTGCTGACTTCCGCCTGGCTGCCTATACGCCGCGCCGCGTGGGCATTTTGGATGGGGTGGACGCCGATCGCCTCACTTGCCTCAGCAGGGACAGTCTTCGAACTCGTCGAGGGCAATGTATGTCCGCGCACGGACAGCGGCATTCCTCAGTGCTTCATTTCGCTCGGCATCGCAATTGCTCTGCTTGTGCTGTGGCTGGCGCTCGATCAACACTCGAAGAGGCTTCGCCACCAAAGCTAACGCTGAAGCATGCCCTTTGCTGTATCAATTAGCGTTTTGGCATCCTTGCCGTCTTGATGCGCGAGCGCCTGGAGGTCGACGGGCACGCGCAATCCGCGCTGCGACGCAGGGCGGCGCTCCATTGCTGCGAGCCAGCGCTGCAGGTGCTCAAGCCCATCAACCGATATTCCCGACCACGGAAACGTGCGCACCCAGGCCCAATTGGCGATGTCGGCGATCGAGAATTCGTCGGCAAGATATTCCGCTTGTTCCAATCGCCCATCTAGCACCTCAAAAAGACGGCGGCCTTCATTCTGGTAGCGGTCGATGACGGCCGGAAATTTCTCCTGCCAATAGCGGAAGAATACGTTCGCCTGCCCCATCATCGGACCGACACCGCCGACTTGAAACATCAGCCATTGCAGTGCGATGGACCGGCGCTTGGGATCGCGGGGGATCAATCGACCGGCCTTATCCGCCAAATAGATCATGATCGCGCCGGATTCGAACACGGCAAAATTATCGGCCTCGCGATCAACGATGGCGGGGATGCGCCCGTTCGGGTTGATCTTCAGATACCAAGCTTCCTTCTGCTGCTTGGCGCCGAGATTGATCGCGTTCACCTCGTAGGGAAGACCAAGCTCTTCAAGCGTCACGGACGCTTTCCATCCGTTCGGTGTCGCGGCGGTGTAAAGATCAATCATCGGGTATTTCCATTGAGTAGCAGCGAAACACGCACCCTCTTCGCTTTGGCGATCAGGCGAAGACAAACATCAACGCGATTCCCGCGAACGCGGCGACCGCACCGGCAAGGGGCAAGATTCCATCGCAAAGGGCTGACATACGGCAGAGCAGATCATTGTTCATCGTGGGCTCTCTCAACCGCGCGACATGAACGTCGCGCATGCCAGAGGCTTCGGTCCGGCCGCTCAAAGGTTACGGGCACGCTCAGGCTTGTCGTCGCCACGGTGCAATCCGGGTGCGGCTCTAAAGATTAGCCGTGGATTATGATGTCTGCTTGCCTGATTTGCCTGCGCCGCTGAGGCCGCGCTCCAACCAGATGATCGCAAGCGCCATGACCAAGAACGCCAACGCGGTCATGAACAACGCCCCGCCATCACTGGGCAGGCGCATAGCGTCGATCTCGGCGACGCTCTTGCCTTGCGCGAGCAAGGTCGTGAGTTGGGTCATATCGGGCACGCGTACGCCGAGCCAAGGTGACAAATGAAAACCGATCGCACCTGTGGTGATCGCCGCCGCTAACAATGCTCCGAAGCGCCGGCTCGCCGGCCAAAGAAGCAAGAGCGCCGCGCCGATTTCGGCAAAACCGGTAGCGTAACGTACATAGGGCTCGAACAAGGCGATGCCGGAACGCGCCGCGATGATCGCGAAGATCGGATTGGGGCTTGATCCGATCAGTTTGGGCAGCCCAACCATGAAGGCAAGCGCCGCAGCAAGGGCCAATGCCAAAGCCCAACTCGCGATACGATCTATCCGCATGAATGTAACTCCGCCTGCTCCGTTCGGGCTTCGGGCTCGCCCGGGCCGCGGTTACACAAACGGGCTAACTATCGAGACCCTAGGATAGATCAACGCAATGCTCAGGTCGACCCAACCTCGTGGATCGGCGAAATAGGCAGGCCGTCAAACGCGACACGACACTACTTCTAGCGAGGTCGCCACTGACTCAGTGTCTGCAATGAGGTGATGCGTGACAATGTCGAGCGCGCCCGCCTGGTGGTTTCAGAGCTTGCCCGCGCGCTTAGCGCGGCGGCGCGCACGCCCTCACCGATCGACACCTGTCTCGACAGCGCCATCATCACCGCGCCGGAGCAATGGGACCAGGATTTGGTGCGCAAGCTCGATGCGATCGGCGCACGGCGCGCTTCGCGCGCACTTAGACTGGCGATGGAATAGTTTCAGTGCGGCGCGCCAGGCGTTTCTCGCGAATGACGGCGAGATCATTCCCCAGCCGAGCTGCGAAGAAAACGTCACACCCAACACAGACATTGGCGAACGGGCGCCCCTTTGGATCGGTCACCGCGGAAGCGGCGCGATAATCTTCACGGCTCCATCCAACGCTGAGTCCCATCGCTTCGGGGTCGCCGGCATTGATTGCCTCAAACGCCGGATGACCCTTCAAGCTGTCCAAGATATCGATCAGCCGCTCCTCGGCAACACTGCCGAGCGGCGCCTTGGTCTTGAGACAGCACGGATACACCGAGCCATCCGGCTCGATCGCCACTTCCGATCCGGCGTGGCCATAATTCAGGAAGTTCTTTCCGCCGCTCCAGCGCGCGCAGAAATTTGTCTCGTAAGTCGCGTTGGAGAGGCCGTTGGCCCAAGCGCGTCCGCGCGGCCACAATTCACCGATCCAGAGATCGGGCTGAGCGCCGAAGAAAAGAAAGAACGGGCCAAGGTCATCATCGGCGGGGCGATCTGTCGGCGATTTCAGGCGCGGATCGCGAGCGCCGCCCAATCCGACCTCGCGGGCGCCGAACGGCGCCATCATGGCGCGGATCTTGTCCATCAGCGCGAATTTCTTGTCGCCTTCCAATCCCACGTGAAAGTCGTCAATCGATGCGATGGCCATAGTGCGAACGCCGCGCCCGACCATGCCCTCGATGTGTTCGGGCTTGAGAATGTCGCCCGTGGTCTGGATGGAGAGGTGCGGCGCGCTATCGCCCCAACGAGCGCGGACTGCCTCGAGCACGGGAAAGAACAGTTCCTCGCGCACGCCATCGAGCAGAAGCTCTCCGCCCGCCATCACCAGCATTGATCGCTTGCGCACACCCTTCGCGTCGAGAAAGCTCATATCGTCAGGCAGGTTGGC
>Ga0163151_10005249_pt1 | contig 16677 bp, 10 predicted proteins | sample OliLakLV19MP5IB2_FD_145596 | JGI IMG/M metagenome (GOLD analysis project Ga0163151, IMG submission 145596) | Freshwater microbial mat bacterial communities from Lake Vanda, McMurdo Dry Valleys, Antarctica - Oligotrophic Lake LV.19.MP5.IB-2 | ecosystem: Environmental > Aquatic > Freshwater >...
GTAAGTCTGTTTTAGCCTACCTTGCCTTTGGTTATCTGTCCAGCGTTGATAGATTAGCCTGACTTCCGATCGGATTTGCTCAGCGTCCGCCTCGCGAGGCTCGCCCGAAATTGGATAAAGTCGAGCTAAGAAAGAACCTAATGAAAAACATATTCAAAATTGGGATTTGACAGGGAGGGCTCTCATAGCTGACCGGGATTTGCCGGGGTTTGAAAACCGGCCAACATGCTGTGGTACGCTTACTCCCGATGCCGGATCCGGATGGCGACCGTTTGCACTCGTGGAAAGAGATCGCCGCCTTTCTAGGTTGTGAGCCCCGGACCGCCCAGCGCTATGAGGCGCTACGCGGACTCCCCGTGCATCGCATCCCGGGTGGAGGAATTCCCAGGGTCTTCGCTTATACCAGCGAGTTGCAAGATTGGCTCGACAATAGTTCGCAGGTTCCATCCACGGCCATTCCCGCAGATCCTATTTCCCCCCCTTCTGCCAGACGGTATGTCGTGGCGGCTGCCAGCATCGGAACAGCGCTTGCCGCCCTCGCCCTAATTGTCGTCCTCGGCGCACCTACCGTTTCCCTGGCCCCGAATCCGGTACGGATCTCAACCTTACCTGGCGCTAAATTGCCGCCGCTGTTGACCGATGGCAAGGTAGTCTACTTCCAGGAATTCGACAACTCCAGACTTCGCATGGCCTCCGCTACCCTCGCCGGTGGCCCCTCGAGGCCTCTCTCAATACCCTTGATGAATGCGGACCCGGGCGTCCTCTCTGCGGATGGAACGGCTTTGCTACTCCGCGGGGTTGAAACTAGCAAGGACGGCGACGAGCCCTTGTATGTGCAGACACTCCCCAACGCTCCGCCCAAACGGCTTGGCGATATTCGCGCCTATGATTCGGCTTGGCTGCCCACCCGGGGAGGCATTATTTTCAGCCGCCTCCATTCCGTCTATTTCGCCAGCAACGATGGTTCTTCGGTCCGTAAACTATTCGACGTACCCGGCCGGGCCTACTGGTTTCGCTGGACTCCCGATGGCAGGACGATGCGATTCACCGTCTACGATTCCAAGCTGGCGACTTATTCGATCTGGCAGACGGCTTCATTGGATTCGCCTCCCGCTCCCGTATCCTTCGGCTTGGAGGCCACTCCGCAACAATGCTGCGGATCGTGGTCGCCCGATGGCGCCACGTACTTCTTTCAGGCATCGGTGAATGGGTTTTTTCACGTTTTCGCGCATTCCGAGCGCTTTCGGTTCTTGCGCGGTCCGGCTGTCCAATTGACACAAGGGGCCACGAACTACCGGTCGCCGGTTGCGATTCCTTCCGGCGATCGCCTGCTCACGCTCGCCCAGACGCCAAAGGCCGAAGTGGTTCAGTTCGACACAAAGCTCAATCGCTGGCTCCCTATTATGGACGGCGTCGCCGCAGCAACGATGGCTTTTTCACCGGATGGTAAATCGGTGGCGTATACCCGGCTACCCGATCACTCTCTGTGGCGTTGCGACTTGCCCAACTGTTCCGACGCCGTTCAACTGATCGCTGCCCCGGCCCGGGTCACAATGCCACGCTGGTCTCCGGACAGCACCCGCATTGCCTGCATGGTCAAGAACGCCGGCGGCAAATGGCGCGCGAGTATTGTCTCGGTGAATCCCGCCTCCGGCTGGGAACCCCTTCCTGATACACTAGCCGAGGCGGACCCCGGCTGGTCTCCGCAAGGCGACCGTGTCGTCTTCGGCGTCACTCCTAACCCGGATAGCGGCGCCGACGCCTCGCTGAAGCTTTTCGACCTCCACTCGCGCATATCATCCATTGTGCCGGGTTCAATCGGCCTTCATTCTCCCGCCTGGTCGCCCGACGGTCAGATGCTCGCCGCCATTCGCGCCGACACACGGGAAATCACCCTTCATGACTTCAAGCAAGGAACTTGGACGCAGCCACTGCCGGGCGTTCCGGCCGGCTACCTTCACTGGACTGGCGACGGGCGACGACTCTTTTTTCTCGCCAGCCTCGCCAAAGGAGCGCAGCATGTCATGGTTTTCGATCGTTCCTCGGGCCGGTTCACAAAGTGGGCCGATTTTTCAACTCTACGGCGTCCGTCATTTTCCTTCGGCGACTGGATCGGCATTGGTCCCGGCGACACTCCCCTTGCGCTTCGGGACTTAAACACCGCGGAGATCCTCTCCTGGAAACTGCTCCGCGACTAGCGCGCGGGCTCCACCCGGTACTCCCTCCGGAGCCGCGCCAACTCCTTTTCCGGCATCAGCATATCCAGTTTTTCGCGCATTTGCAGCCGGCGACTACCCTCCAGAAACGCTGCCGACATCGTAATGTCATGGACGCGTAGGCCCGGCAGAAACTCGTATATCAGAGTCCCTTCCCGCATTTGAATGCTTTCGTAGACGTGCGCCTGCAGATGCCCATTTACCAGGTTCAGGACGGCTACCCAATTGATGGTACCCAACTGCCTGGTAAGCTGTGAGCGGGCGATAAAAGCCGTCCACTTTTCCGAACTGGGTCCCTGATTCAGAATCGCGCGAGGATGGTTGGCAGGTATCGTATTCGCCCCGGAAACGCGGCTAGGATCAAATGCCACCAGGACTGCTTGTTCAACCCCATGCCGCATCCCGCCAGCGACGATTTCCGGTTTGCCGTCCCTGTTTGCGTCGAACATCCGGACCGCCTCCAGATGTCCGGTGTGCCAGTAGATTCCACGCCTCTTACCCTGGCTGTCGACAACCACCAACGCGGAAATCACATCATTCACATGAACGAATACCGCCGCCGTCCACTGCGTACCGTCATTCTCAGGAGAACCGAACAAGGTGTAATCACGAATTACAAACGGCGGTCCCACCTTTTTCCCCGACGCGGTATTTATTTTGTCCTCTAGATTAAGGAACCAGCGAACCGTTCCATCCGGCGAGATGCAGTGCAGTCCCCATCCGGTGCTGTCCCGGTGTATGTGTTGCCAGACCAAGACTGTATCCAGTTTTCCGTCGCCGTCCAAGTCGGTGATGGAGGACGAAATCCTCGCTGATTGCTCCTGTCTGAAAATTGGCGGGTCGAATTGGTGCTGCCAGACCTGACGGCCCTTCCGATCCCGCATGATCGCCAGCGAGCCATCCAAATGCAAGGATGCCGGCACGTCTGGCCGCTGGGATAAATAGTACCCAGCGGCGCCAAATAGTCCCACTGCCGCCAGCACACCTGAAATCGCCAGCCCGATTTGGAGGGTCATGACGTTCGTCCACCAGGGGTTGGCTTTTGTATTCCTTTCCTGCCAATACGTGAGCTCGGCCAGCGAGATTGAGACCCGGCCACCCAACCGTTTCACGGGCAACCCAAGTTCCGATTCGAAGCGCTGGGCCGTTTTCACGCTGACTTGCAGGTGGGTGGCGATCTCTTTCCAAGAGGACAGCAAGGCCTTCGCGCCGTCAGTGGCGGGCGGCTGACGGTCCGTTTCGCTCGACGGCATAAGAAGTTTGGATTCATTATGGCACTAAACCATGCGACAACTTGCGAAATGCGCCGGAACCACACGGTATTTTTGCGAATTCGCGTAGTGTCGCTTGCCGATCCGTCCTCGACCTCTTAACGTCGAAAGACAATCGGACAAATCTATGGTGAATACTTTGTCGCTCCTCTGCCTACTCGTTCTCGTCGCGGGCATTCCCGCAGCCGCTCAGTTCTGGGATAAGATGTCCAATCCCCGAATTGCGATTACCCAAACTCATCCACCCCGCCTCGGCCTGAATCTGAAGAAACTAGCCATCGCTCAGCCATCCGGTGAGTGCGCCGAAGAAATCGCCGATGGCTTGGCCGCTCATATTGTCAATCGGGGCATGGAGGTACTGGACCGGCAGAACCTGCAATCGGTTCTCGCGGAGCACAAGTTTTCGCTTAGTGGATTCGTCGATGCCAATACCACCGCCAAGCTCGGCCGGATGCTTGGACCGACCGTCCTGGTCTTCATTAAGGTCACGCGCTGCCGCGTCGAAAACAAACGGACGTATAAAGATTACAAGACAACCCAGGGCGGCGTGGTGCGGCATCATTACGCCACCACTGAAGTCCACCTCCGTGGGACGTTTCAGACTATCGAACTCGCCACCGGGAAAATTTTCGCAGTCAGTCCGTTGACCGCGGATCAATCCCTTACAAACAACTCCGATCAAGGCTTCCCCGAGTACCCATCCGAGGACACTATCCGGGATGCCGCGGTCAAGGCTGCCGTCCTCAACTCGGCGAGCTATTTGCTGCCTTGGTCCGAACGCCGCGAGGTCTACTTCTTCAACGATAAGGAATGCGGCCTGAACCTGGCCTACGCCGCACTTAAGGCAGACGATATCCCGCGGACGCTGGAGCGCTCGGAACAGAACCTCACGGATTGCAAAGTCGCGGCCAATCGCAAGACAAATACGATGGCTCACGCCTACTACAACGCTGGCTTGGCCAATCTCCTTGTCAACGAACATACCAAGGCCATGGCCTACCTGGAAGAGTCGGAGAAAATGCGCGGCGGTGAGATCGTCACAAGGACGATTGCCGAAGCGGAGCGCTCCGCGCAACTCGCCGCCGCCGCCCAGCGTGTCGAGCAGAAAACGGCGCAATATGAGAAGTTGTCCGCAGCACGTTCGGAAAAAGCAGCGGCCCCGCCAGCGGAAGCTGCGCCGCCCTCGGCCAACCCCCGGGTCGAACCTCTCGAAGACCGTCTGCGCAAGCTTGATGCGCTTTTCAAAAAAGGGTTGATTACGAAGGACGAATTTGAACAGAAGAAGACGGCGCTGCTCAAGGAGCTTTAATATGCGAGCATCTCTGTTTGCTGTCTTCGTCGTCCAGTCCCTCTTTGCGCAAACCATCCCAGAACCCCCAATCGCGAATACCTTATTCTTCCTGCCTCCAGGCAAGACTGAATTACTCCGCTTGGAAGAGCAACCGGGGACGGCACGCAAGCAGGGAAATCTCGCCATAGTAGAATTCCATGGCCGAACCAGCCCTTTTCGCGTCACAACCACACAACCGGCCTTTGTTATCAACAGCACGGTCCCGCCTAACAAGCTTACCGACACGCTCATTCGGCTTGAATCCGTGAGCGGCAAACGAACGGTGATGTTGATTCCTGGTCCGGGAAACGTCGGGATCCCACGTCCCAGTAAGACTATTGAAGTCGAGTATAAGTCCATAAGGCCGAAAATCTACCTCGTGCGCCCGGTTAGCCCCCTTGCGCCTGGGGAGTACGGAATCAGCTTCGGCAAGTCGAAAGGGGTGGCTCTGTTCGGCGTCGAGGCCGATGCGACCACGCCCGAAGAACCGGCTGTCGAACCCCGCAGCGCTACTGAGCCGCAGTCGGCCCCCACCGATGACAGGCGCAAAACGCTGGAGAGCCTTCTGCAGAAAAAACTGATCACGGAGGCCGACTATCGAGCCAAGCTGGCGGAAATCGCCGCGCCACCTGGGCCTCCTTCCGTCGAGGACCGTCTCCGCAAACTCGACGAGCTTCTTAAAAAGGGGCTGATCACGAAGTCCGATTACCAAATAAAGCGAGCGCAAATCCTCTCCGAACTCTGACCAGGACCTGAATCAAATGCTCAACAAATTGAACGACCCCATCCGCGCCCGCCGCCGTTTCCTGTCGCTGCTGCTTCCCCTCGCGGCAAGCGCCCAAGCGCCAAGCTTTACCCAAGAGCCGACCGTAACCGTGAAGGATATCGAGATGCTGCTCTCGGTGAAGATGTCGGACGACGTCATCATCGCCCGCGCCAAACGCTCCGGCAAACCGATGGATCTGACGACCGAGGAAATGATTAAGCTCAAGCAAGCTGGCGCTTCGGACAATCTCATCCGGCAACTCCTCACCACTTCTCCGGCATCGAATCCCTCCCCGGGCCCAGCAACGACCCAAGTCAATCCGCCTTCCGATCGACGCGAGGTCGGCGTCTACTACAAGCGCGCGGAAGAGTGGACAGAACTATTGGCCGAGGTTGTCAACTTCAAGACAGGCGGCGGATTGAAGAGCTTTGCGTCGGGCGGAATCGTGAGCAAGGATTTGAATGGATTATTGACGGGCCAACACAGTCGAAACTCGGTGAAGACACCGCTCGAGCTTCTTATTGTTGCCCCTGAGGGTATCGGGGCCACCGAATATCAACTAGTTCGACTTCGCGAGAACAAAGGAAATCGAGAATTCCGTTCCGTGACTGGGGGGATTATGAATTCCCAAAGCGGCGCGATGCGCGACATGGTGCCTTTTGAAGGCAAGAGGATTGGACCGCGGATGTTCGCTGTGGTGCTACCGGCCAATATTGGCGCGGGGGAATACGGGTTTTTGCCTCCTGGGGGGGCTTCTGGCGGCGGCGGCGTGGTGGGGTCCCCCACGGGTGCGCAGGGTCGGATGTATACGTTTAGGATTGTTGAGTAGATGGAACCGCGGAAAGCGGCTGAAGAGATCGAAAACAGGAGAATCGCAAAATGGCAGTACTTCGGAGACTTTCTATATTGTCGAAACCCGCCGCGTTGGCGGCTACATTCGTGATCGGCGCCACGTTGACCTGGGTCACTGTCGTTCGCGCGCAAAGCGCGAACGGGCCGTACTCGCTCTTTCAGTTTGCGACTCTGACCGGGTCCGGCAATACGATAACGGCGACGCGGGTCCCGGTGGTTACTGCCGCGGGGGCCACACTTTACAAGGACGTGACGATTCAATTCGAAGTGGACTCGGACGGCAATTTGAGGCTCGCGCCCGATAACCCGCAGGTGTTGGATGCTCCGGCCCTGGTGGTGTCCTCTTTTAGGGCGGGCAGTTACGTGGGGCCGGGTTCGGTTCTGAACGGGAAAACACCGGTGTTCGTTGATGGCCCCGGCGCCACTGATGGCGGAGCGACATCGTGGTCTCTCAGCGCCGGGAGCGGTGCTGACAAATGCACCTATCCAAGTAGCGCGACCTGGTACGCCGGGCCGATTGCAAACAGTCCGGTAGCGGCGCGGCTCAAGAAAGCTGGGATAACGTCGACTGCCTGGAGTTATGGTGTCGCCAGCGGCCCCTCGGCGTATGATCGCTGTACCGATGGCAGCTTGTTTCCCAACGCCGGGTGGGGTGTGGGCACCTTGATCGGGGTCAGCCAATCCGGGAGCGCAATCACTATTGCGAGCTTCACCAACCACCTGTCCGGGAACGATTTTAGCGCCCCAATAGCGCAGATTACGTTTCGCGTCGCGCCTTAGCGTCGCTGATCAAGCCTAACGGTTTGAATGGTTCAACCCTGTGAACTTACTCAAGTTGTATGGAAGGTCCCGAGGATGCTAGCCCAGACGCGGGTAATATTGCTCGCAGGTTTAGGTGTTCTTGCTGGGCAGTTGAGCCAAGCGGCACCAACAACGCCCTCCAATCCCAATCCCGGTTCAACGAGCAGTCCGGGGCCGACGACCGCCGTCAGTAGCGTTGTCCTGAGTTGGAGCGCTTCCAGCGGTACCACATTGTACGGGCTTGGCGTGAGAGACATGGTCAGCAACACGCTGGTGGTCGACACAACGCTGAGCGGAACCTCCTTCACCGCGAATCTGAGTCCAGGCAAGCAGTACCGCTGGAACGTCAACGCCTGCAACGGCACCGGTTGCTCAAGCTATACAACTCCGCTGTACTTTCAGACACCCACGAGCCCGCCAGCGATCACGGGAGTGAGTCCGAGTTCGCCGACCGGGTCCGATAACGCACAGCCGTTTACGATCAATGGAAGTAACTTCGTGGCCGGCGCCAACGTGACGCTGCGGAACGTGACGACGGGGTTGAGCTATCCGAACCGCGCGGCGAGTTCGTTCAGCGGCACGCAGATCGTGATCAATCCGGTGTTCGGCACGCCGGCGCACACATGGTCGGTGCAAGTAATTAATCCGAACGGGCAGGCATCGAACACGCTTAACTTTCAGGTGCAAGGGCAGGTTATTGCCCCGCCGTCGATCACAGGGGTGAGCCCGAATCCAGTGACGGGTTCGAGCACGGATCAGACGATCACGATCAACGGAACCGGATTCGTGAACACGCCAACGGTGTCGCTGACTTGGACCGGGGGATCAGCGACATTGACGCCAGGGCAGGTGACGTTCGTTAGCGGCACCCAACTGCAGATGTTGATCAAGACACAAACGAACGCGGATAGCTGGACGGTGCGGGTGACGAATCCCAATGGACAGGGTTCGAATGTCTATGGGTTTCAGGTGGTGGCGCCTGCGGCGGTGGCGCCAGCGATCACGGGAGTGAGTCCGAGTTCGCCGACCGGGTCCGATAACGCACAGCCGTTTACGATCAATGGAAGTAACTTCGTGGCCGGCGCCAACGTGACGCTGCGGAACGTGACGACGGGGTTGAGCTATCCGAACCGCGCGGCGAGTTCGTTCAGCGGCACGCAGATCGTGATCAATCCGGTGTTCGGCACGCCGGCGCACACATGGTCGGTGCAAGTAATTAATCCGAACGGGCAGGCATCGAACACGCTCAGTTTCCAGCTTCGAACAGTTGCTCCAAACGCCGGCGGCCAAATTACGATTGCTCCGAGCCCTTGCACGATCGCTTCACCGGGAGGAACCTGCGCCGTTAACGTCAGTTGGACGACAACTTCCGTACAAGCCGCCCAAATCTGGATGGAGGATACGCAACGGCCGGAGCAGCGCCTTTTCGACGGACCTACCGGTTCGCAGACGGTACCCGGCCTGTTGGCGCTGCCGCAGCGGTATGAGTTCCGGCTCTACGACTACAGCGGCGGGTCGCGTGGGAGGATGCTACACAGCGTCCGCGTGGAAGTGCCGGCGTCAAGGGAAAGCACGACCGACACGGCAGACCTCGCGCGAGAATTGCCACTAGACGGTACTGAAGTGAATGGAGGCACCAATCTCGTCAAGTCATGGACGCTGCTCAATAGTGGAACCAGCACATGGGGCGCCGGGTACACATTGAGATACGTCAGTGGGCAAGCTGGGTCTTCGCGAAATCCCATCGCGCTACCGACGAGCGTGCCGCCTGGTTCGTCCTATACGTTCCGGCTGCCACTGGTAACTTCTGCCCAAACTGGCGAGTACCGGGAAGACTGGCAATTCCTCTCCGCAAAAGGCTCCGTTATCCCCGTGGGCCGGTCCCAGACGGTGTGGATTAGCTATCGAGTCGCCGGGGCTGAAACCGCCGAATTAGGCGCTGAGCTCTTCGACGAGACAATCCCCAAAGGCACTGTCTTCCGGCCAGGTGAACGATTCCGTAAAGTATGGCGCGTCCGAAATAACGGCAGATCATCTTGGAGTCAGACGACCCTGCGGTGGGCGGCTGCCCCCCCTTCCGTGAATCTCATCGCGACCGGAACTATGACGCTGGCAGTTCCACCCACTGCTCCGGGGCAACTGGCCGAGTTGCAGTTGGAGATGCAGGCTCCGCAGCAGGCGGGTACGAAACAGAGCCTCTGGCAATTGCAGTCGGCCACTGGCCAAGCGTTTGGCCCCGTTCTTTCCGCAGTGATTGAGGTGCGGCAAGAAAGCCGGACGGCCACACTGATAACCTCGGAGAATTACGACAGCGGATCACGCCAGTTGCAACTCGAAGCGACGGTGCGCGACGACGCTGGACGCGTCCTGAATCAGGGACGGCTTGAGTGGCGGTTGCTGAACAGCGCCCGTGAATTGAAAGCCAATGGAGTCCTGCTGAATGACAGTGCGCGTTGGGTTGCGACCTACCGCCCTTCATCCCCGCTGGAGGCTGGAGTATACATTGTCGACTATCAATACTTCGGCGAATCCGGACAGACCGGTACGGCTCAGGGCCGGTTCTTAGTCAACCAGCGATTCCTGGTGAGCGGCAAGGTCACGGACGGGGCAACCAAAAAGGCCATCGGCGGAGTGCTCGTCAGCGCCAGCGGCCAAACGTCTCGCAGCGACGAGAATGGCGAGTATTCGCTTGGCGGGCTAGAGACGGCAGAAACACCGGTTTTGACTGCTGCGAGGGCGGGCTACCAGAGCTATTCTGAACAACTTGCCGGGCCCGGCACCGCCACGCGGCTCGTTAAAGATATCGTTCTGCAGCCCGCGGGTGGCGGGACCAAACCCGTCATCACGAAGATCGACACGGAGCCCGGATCTCTGTACATCATGGGCATTAGCACCCTCCGCCGCTATACGGTGATCGTCAATTGGAATGGTAGTCCCGGACACGTCGACTTCATGCTTAACGACGCAACCCCGAAGCGAGTTTCCGCCGATGAGAACGAAGTCAAGACCGAGCTAGCACTTGACTGGGCTGTTCGTGTCTCCCAGACCGTCAAGATCATTGCGGTGAATCGCGCGGGGGTGGCGTCGGATCCAGTCACCCGAACCTACCAGGCGACGCGCCTGCCCAAGTTTTTGCGTGGGTTCACCGGCGAGTTCCAGACCGAGACAAACGGATACGACACCTACTTCATTCACGATTTGGCCCTGGCGGTTCCACCCTGGCTTTCGAAAACGCTGGATGTTCCGATGATCGGGAAGTTGGGTGCGGAACTCGGAATAGACGCACATTTCGACTACCGGTTGTCGGACAGTTCATTCTTCGCCAGTGTCGGCGCTGGCCTCGACTGGGAAAGCGGCATCAAAAAGAGAATCCCCTTCGGACGCCGCTATCCGCAGCAAGGCCGCATGAAGATCTTCTTCGGCGACAAGTCCCTGAACGTCAACTTCAAGGCGAGCACCTCCGGCACTGCCCCCCCGATCACCTTCAACGAGGCTTCAGGCGAGTTATCGGCCGGGGGCGAGTTCTCTCTGCCAAAAGTGGGACTGCTTGACTTGAAAGCTCCCGGCTTGACCAACCAGTTGAACCGAATCCCAGCACTACGCCCGTTTGTGAACCAGATATCCCTTCAGCCTCGTGTCAACATCCTCGCAACTGGAAGTGGCGACGTTTCGTTCGATCCAGAGTTCCGGTTCAAACAGATCCGCTTGGATGCAGGTGCGGGCTTGAGCGTGTACTACAGTCCCCTCATTTTCGACTTCTGGATAAAAGGCACCACAACGCTCGGCTTCCAGTACCCTGGCGAGTTCTTCCGCGAACTCCGCTTCGAAGGAGAGGCGGGATGGAAGGCCAATGCCTGGATCCTGAAACTTGAGCCAGAAACTTTAAATATTGGGTGGACTTACACTCCCGGCGGAGGCATTAGGTGGAATTCCGTTCCTCCATCGCCGATGGCGTGGAGTTGGAAGGCGGATGATCGCGGCCAACGAATTCTCGGCGCGCCTCAGTTCGTGGCTTACTCCCCGAAGAGCACAGCCCGTTCGGCGAATACGTTCAACGGCTTCCGCGCCCTCGGACAGAGAGTCCGCGGCGCTAGGACGAACACTGCTCAGTCAGCGATGACCCTGGTAGAGAATCTCTATTCACAGGGTGGTTCCGCCATGGCCGGTCGTGGCAACGAACTCATGTTGGTGTACGGAAGTGACAGCGGTTCACCGAGCACACTGCAGTTTACGGACTTGTATTACACGCGGTTCGACGGAGAGAACTGGAGCGCACCGGAACCCATTTCTAACGACCCTCGCGGCGAGGCCGCACCGCAAGTCGCCTATGACGGGAACGGGGACGCCATCGTTATGTTTCAACGGTTTCGGGATGCCGCGTTCGAGACCGTCGATCTGAAGCAAATCGCAGCACAAATGGAGATCGCCTGGACGCGCTGGGACCACACGACGGGACGTTGGACCACTGCCCAGTCCTTAACGAACAACGCGGTCTTCGATGGCGACGTGAAGCTGGCCGGACCGCTCGCCGATGGCACTGTTGTCGCAACCTGGACGACGACGCCCTCCAATGACTGGTTCGGTATGGATGATCAGGGCCAGCCAGTGGAGCAAATCGTCATGACCGCGGCGTGGAACCCTGGACAAGCCCGCTGGACGCAACCGGTCCCGCTGGTCTCCATGCGTGGCCGGCTGTCTCAGCAGTTTGTTGCGCGAGGGAACCGCGTCGTTTATGCCTGGACTGAAGATCGGGACGGCAATTTCGACACCTCCTCAGATCGGGAGGTTATGTTAATGGGATGGAACGGCCAGTCCTGGAGCGCGGCCCGGCAGGTCACCGAACACACGAAGACCGACGAAGAGGTACGGATCGCTCTCGGGGAGAACGGCGAACTGTTTGTCTTTTGGCTCAAGGATGGGGACCTGGTCTTCTCTCGCGAGGGCCAGGGTGAACCGAGCATTGTCCGCCGGGATTCCGGCACTCTGGGATTCCGCGACTCCGCTCTCACTGCCGGACCCGGCAATCTGCTGGCGTTGATCTGGCAGGAGCAGACCGCCAAAGGGCCGAACGCGCTGGCGCGCGTCTTCGATCCTGCTTCCTCAACATGGAGCCAGGATCTGGCTCTCTTTGAGGACGACACGCTCAAGAGGCGATTCTCGCCCGTTTGGGATGAATCCGGCAACCTGACGATGGCTTATCAGCAAGTGGAACTGCTCCCGAATGGCGGGTTTGGCCGGGTCGATCTGGGCGTCCTCAAACGGGCTCTGGTGAAGGATCTGACGATATTGCCTGGCGACTTCCTCGCTTCGGCGGACCGCTTTCTGCCGGGCGCGCCATTGACGCTCAAAGCGACAATACGCAACCGAGGCGGCCTGGCCGTCGAGAATGCCGTCGTCGGCTTCGGAGTGCTTAGCCCGCAGGGTGATTATGTGGAACTCGGCCGGCAGGCGATTTCCGGTTGGCTGGAAGGCGGAGGAACGGCGACGGTTCAACTGCAAACATACGTTCCGGTTGTTGTTGGAGGCAGGCTTCTTGCCATCGCCGATCCGGACAAGTTGCAGGGAGAATTGGACGAGAGCAACAACTCCCAGCAGTTGAGCTTGGGCAGCCCCCAACTCGCGCTCTCTCTCCGTTCGGCCCAGGTAGCAGCCGATGGTTCAGCGAGGATTGTGGTGGAGGTACGCAACGACGGGATGCCGGAATCTGCGACGGCTAGCGTCCAGATACGTGCCGCGAACGGCACGGTGTCCGCGTCTACAACAGTCGATCCAGTGGCGCCAGGGTCTTCGGCGCAGTTGGCGCTCTCGATGGGCGTGGGAAACGTTCCTGCCACCGGGTCGTACTTTGACCTTCTCCTCGACGAGCCGTCCACTACGCAGGGCGGACTTCGCGAGAGTAACCGCCTGAAATTGTGGCTAGCTCCCGACACCGGGCTTCAGAACAAGGTCGGATCGCCAGTTCTCAGCCCGGACGGTGGGGCGTTCGATGGTGAGGTGTTTATTCGTGTCTCCTGCCCGACCGAAGGCGCGGTCATTCACTATACGACGACTGGGGATGAACCCGACGAATCGGCCCCGGTCATTGCTCCCGGCGCTGTCTTGCGCCTCGGGGCTACTGGAAAACTCCGAACCAAAGCCTGGAAAACCGGTTGGATTCCGAGCGAAGAAAAGTCTGCTGGTTTCGAGATTCTGAGCAAGTAACCACCCGCGTTCGCATCACAGAGTGAGAAGACAAACATGTACAAAGTCATCCCCTTCCAAAGTTACATTTCCTACCAGGGCAACGCCCAGCAGGTCTCCGGCGAACTCCAAAACATCATCAATACCGAAGCAGCAAACGGCTGGATGTTCATACAGATCCAGGAATTGACGACGTTCAAAGCGGGCACGGCGGGTTGCTTCGGCTTCGGCGCCGCACCGGACCGGCAGCTTGCCATGGCCGTGCTGGGCTTCAGGCACGTATGAAGTGGTCGCTGCTTGCCGCTATCTCACTGTATTGGCGCTTGACAAATCCGGATGGCCGCCGACATTGCCTTTTCCGCCAGAGTTGCTCCCGCCACGTTTTTGAAATGACCGCGGAGAACGGCGCCAGGGCCGGACTCCGCGCCCTTGTCCGACGCATTCGGCAATGCCGCCCCCGGGCCGGCGCTGCGGTAAGCGCCGGATCGCAATGCCTTCTTATGCTCGCCGATGGTTCGACGGCCTCACCAGCCGAACTCTCCGCCGTTGGCCTGACTATCCTGCAGCAGTGGTTGACCATTCCGCACCAGCCCCTTACTATCACCCTCCAACTTTCGGAGCGAAATCTATGATGCGATTCTTAAGTTTGATTGCCCTGTGCGGCACATTCTTTCCCGCCGCGTTTTCGCAAACGCTGATTTACGCTACCCTGACCTCGGAAACACCCGGGCCAAATTGCGCGGTGCCGGGTACCGGAGAAACCGTCCCTTCATTCCCAATTGATACGCCACGACTCTATACATGGTTCCGCTTCAACAACGTCGTCGAGGGAGATCGCTTCCGAGTGCAATGGGTCCAGCCCGATGGGGTGGTTTTCTCGACCACGGACTGGGAACCATCCCGGTCCGGGTCGTACTGTTTCTCCACGTTCATGGAGCCAGCGAAAGCGCAACTATCCCAGCGGACTGGGCGTTGGGGCGCTTTCATATTGCGCAACGCCAACGTCATCCACACGCTCTTTTTTAACTTCACATCAGCCGGAAACCGCGCTCCGGAAGTAACCGCCGACGGAATCGTCGAGCCGTGGACGTACCAAAAGGGAATTTCCCCTGGCGGCTGGGTCAGCATCTACGGCGCAAACCTCGCCCGCGCCGAAGAATCCTGGCGCCCGGCCCCGGACGCTCCCCTGCCCACTTCCCTTGGTGGGGTCTCGGTGCAGATCGGCGGTATTCCGGCGGCGATCGCGTATGTCAGCGGCGGCGTCATCAATGTCCTGGCTCCTGGCGGTACGCCAAACGGAACCGCGCCAGTGGCGATACAACGCGACGGTGTGCAGAGCCAGCCCATCGCAGTCGAAGTCCGCCGAATCCTGCCCTCTATTTACAGCCTTCCCGACACAACCAAATCGCCCATCTCCTATTTCGTAACCGGCGCCCTGGCAGGCACCGCCGATCTCATCGGTACCCGCCGCGTCGATAGCCGCGTTCTTCGCGCCGCCCGGCCGGGCGAGTCGATCGACCTCTACGTGACCGGACTCGGCCGGACCTCCGGCGGATTTCCGACCGATCGCATGTTCTCCGGCGCCTATCCGGTCGTCGAACCGCTGGAAGTCGACCTGGGAGGCACCCGTATCACACCCCAATTTGCAGGGCTCATTTCTCCCGGCCTCTATCTCCTGCGCTTTCCCGTCCCAGCAAGCTCACCGCCCGGCGACACATTAATCCGGATCGTATCCGACGAATTCGCGAGCAGTCCGAATGTCTATTTGACGGTCGACTCCGGGCAGCCGGAACTTACTCTCGAAAGCATCACACTCTCGCCCGCGACAATTACCGCCGGACAGTCAACCAGTGGAACGGTTACACTCTCCGGTCCCGCGCCGACCGGGGGTGTCGAAATAGCCGTGAGCATCGATTCAGGCGCAGCCACACCGTTTCGGGTGCAGGCGGGGGCCCGTTCCGTACGCTTTTCATTCAGTACTATTGCGGGATCTCCCGCCAGAGTGCTGAAGTTCTTTGCGCGCTGGAACGGGATGGAACGTTCCGCTTCCCTCAATATCCTGGCAACTCCCGGAGGCTCCGCGCTCCGTGATTATGAGACGACGGTTACGGGTTCAGCCATGATCGAGGGCAAACGCGTGGCGATAAAGATTCTCCTCAGCATCCCTAACGTAATCTCCTATGCGCAAGTCGACACTTTCCAGGATTTGTCTTCGGGCATCATTCTGTACGCCTACTATTTGAATCCTGTCATCTCTGGAGATTCCGCCACCTTCTCCGTTGGGAACGGTCTTGGATCCTACACGAACAGTTCCGGTGGAGCAATTGGTCAAGCAATTACCGCAGGCAGGCTGACCGTAAATCTTTCGTCCGCCGCTCCAGGGTCTCCCGTAACTGGGACCATTCAGTTTCAAACGGCGACTAAGAATATCTCGACTCCATTCACTGGGACCGTTTCGTCCAGCGAGAAAGTGAAATAGGATATGTCTCTGGTACTGCCGCCCTACTGGATCGAGAGCCTCCAGGAAAGAAGAGTCAACTACTCAAAAAGAAATCAAAGGCCGGGGGCCGTCGCCGTGCGTCTCGTGGCCTGAGGCCGGTTTCAGACGCTGGCTGGAAGCTGTCATGGCTGCTAGAACGGCGATAACGTCTAGTGCTGGATCGACCGTGATATCGCCGTTTGGAATCCGTTCGGCGGGACATACTCCACTTCAGAACGCTAACGAAGAAATCCTGGGAGGACCGAGATTGTTCAGACAACCAACTGGACGCGGTCCAAACTGAGATGGCGGTCTGTCGACCAACAGCAGCCGATCCAGAGCGTCTGAAGCGCAACAAAGCCTTGCCCGACGATCGCGGTATTTCTTTGGCGATTGTGGACGGCCACGAAAGCCATACCAGCTATCGCCGCCATTGCCAGGGGTGTATAGAACGGACCATCCATTTCGCGCAAGGAGAGCGCATTCAGTATTACCACCGGCAGGTGACGCTGATGCTGGTGACCGGCGCCCCGGCCGGACGCCCACCCCTGCGGATCCCGTTGGATCATGAACCGCAACGCCCCGGCGAAGATGAAGTTGCTACCGCTCGCCCGTTTGCTCCAGCGCGTGCTGATCGACTATCCGCGCGCGTTCTATTCGGTGCTGGCCGACGGGCTGTACTTGCGGGCCGACTTTTTCAACTTCTTGGGCGGCCACCGCAAACACGTCCTGGTAGTCCTCAAGGACGAACGCCGGAACCTCTTTCAAGATGCCGCCGGCAC
>Ga0163151_10005250_pt1 | contig 16676 bp, 14 predicted proteins | sample OliLakLV19MP5IB2_FD_145596 | JGI IMG/M metagenome (GOLD analysis project Ga0163151, IMG submission 145596) | Freshwater microbial mat bacterial communities from Lake Vanda, McMurdo Dry Valleys, Antarctica - Oligotrophic Lake LV.19.MP5.IB-2 | ecosystem: Environmental > Aquatic > Freshwater >...
GAGATATGCTGATGCTGATGCATAAATACACTGCAGCGCTGGAGGCCTATGAAGAGAATCTTAAAAACCATCCCAACCGGTTTAATGGTCTTTTCGGTGCAGGATTAGCAGCAGAAAAGTCCAACAACGGGGAAAAAACAAAGACCTATTATAGTCACCTACTGAAAATCGTTGATTCAACGAGCGCCCGGTCAGAGCTTGAACATGCCAGGTTATTTTTGAGTACTTTCATCAAATCGATATAGGGTTCAGTCAATACTTCTACGACAATTTCCTAAGGAGAACGTAAAACACAAATTAAGGAATGGATTCCAGAATTGATTTTTCGAAGCCACCTCAGCTGCGTAGTAGGATATCTGTGAGGAGTTGAATGAATTACCTGCCACCAGGGCAAAAAAAATTATAATCCAACTTACTTCTGTTATTTTTAAATTATGAAAACACAAATTGCCTTTTTTTGTGCGGTGTCAGTGGCTTTATTTTATTGCTGCAAAGGGTCAACCATAAAGGACAAGGAAACCCCATCGACGCTTCATTCCCATTCAAACCAAGACACTACACCTGGAATAGATGTGGATTATTTGGCCATGGGGCAGCGTATAGTAACCGAAGCTCAAGCGGTACTGGCCAAAAACCTGATGGGGGCTATCGGCGAGGGTGGGTCAGTACATGCCTTGGAATTTTGTAACTCAAAGGCGAGTTTATTAACCGATAGTATGTCCCGGGTATTAAATTCCAGCATTAAACGAGTATCGGACAAACCCAGGAATCCAGGGAACCTGGCCACTGAATTGGAATTGGCCCACATTCTATCCCTCAAAGATCAAATGGGAAAAGGAGAAGCTCCGGCAGGTGAAGTCCATACCATTGATGACAAAATAATCGGGTTATACCCAATAGTTACCAATGCCATGTGTTTGCAATGTCACGGTAAAAAAAATACAGACATTAACACGGCTACCCTTCGAAAAATTCAAAAATTATATCCCGGTGATAAAGCAACAGGATATGAGATCAATGAGCTGCGGGGACTTTGGGTGGTTGAAATGAATAAAAAATGAGGCTCAAATGAACATCAAAGATTTACATACCCCTGAAAAATCAGTTTCGGCAATCCCGATTTTTAAAAACGAGGGGTCACATTCAATTTCCCTAAGGATTTTGAAAGGTGAAATATTGAAGGAACACATTACTAAAGTACCTGCATTGCTCATCTGTTTTGAAGGAAACGCCCTTTTTGAAAATGAGGCGGGATTAAGTGAAACATTATTGCCAGGCGACTATATCCATATTGAACCGTTTCTGAAACATTGGGTTAAGGGAATTGAAGAAAGTCAGCTTTTGCTCCTTAAATAAGAACTTTTTTATTCGATATGACATATCTATGAAAAGCATTTAAAATCGATAATATGAAATCAGGTTCAATCGCTTCTAAAGCAGAAGAAGTCCTACACCTGGATTACAAAGAAAAAGACACCATCTGGTTGACCCGGCAGGATTCTCTCCGTAAACTGGTGGGTATCCTGGGTGTATTATTGCCCATATTATTGTTTCTTTTTTTATGGTTTGATACAGGGTATTCCAACCCTTTGGAGTCCATCAGCCATTATTATTACACCCGGGTGAGCGGAATTTTTGTCATTACAGTAAGCTTGCTCGCCATTTTTTTATTGGTTTATAAAGGGGAAGAACCCATTGATTTTTACAGTTCTGCCCTGGCGGGTATTTTCGCCTTATTTGTAGTCCTTTTCCCTACCAGTAATATTACCGATATCTGTTTTGACCAGGATAAACCGTATTCGGTGACCGTCCTTCCTGAAAACGCTTTCCGTTATTATTTTCATTATGCGTCGGCGGCCGTGTTTTTACTTTCGCTCGCTTTTATGTCATTGTTTTTATTTACTAAATCAGACAAACTGGCTGCACAACGAACCGATGGAAAAAAGAACCGTAATCGGGTATACAGGACCTGTGGGGTAATTATGGTTCTAGCCTTGATAACCATATTTGCTGGTTTCCTCCATTTGATTAACGATGAGTTTTATACCAGTCATCATTTGACGTTTTGGATGGAATCCATGGCGGTGGAGAGTTTTGGAATTGCATGGCTGACTAAGGCTGAAGTATTTTTTAAAGACTGATGTCCGTTATTCAACTTTTTAAGTTGAAACATGATAATCCTTACAAGAGTCAAGTTATATATAATTCACTTTGCCTTATTTTCCCACAATGACAGCGCAGCGCAAAGACCACAAAGAGCAAAACGAGCGAAGAAAAATCGGCGTGGGGTTGTAACAAGACCATATCATTTCGCAACATATCGGGTCACTATGTTCGTTGCTCTGAGCCGCTATGCCGCTAAGCCGCTGCGCTGTCGTTATGGTATATTTTTTCCTTCATAACTTGACTAACTTTACTCTAGTTAAAACTCGATAGTAGGAGCGTAAAATAAATTCACTTCATACTATAATATTTTAGAGTGATAAGCACTTTTTTTAAATTATGCTCCAAATTGATGACCATGGGAAAATTGATATTTTTAGCGGGATTAGCGGCCTCTTTATTTTTAGGCGTATTGGCTGGGGCACAGGATCTAAACCATAAGTTAAATCATATCCCGTGGTGGAAGAAGAATAACCTCCGCGTCATTCAAACCAATTTACCGGCCTATGAAGCTGCCACCCTGGATCCCGATTCCCTGGTGCAGGACCTGATCACATACTCCGCAAACACACTGATCATCAATGCTGGCGGGATCATGGCTTTTTATCCATCCAAGCTGGATTTTCACTATATCAATCCCTACATGAAATCCGATATGCTGGGCAGGGTAGTGGAAAAATGCCACCAACATCAGATCAAAGTCATCGTCCGTTTTGATTTTAGCCGTCTGGATAAAACTATATACGAAGCCCATCCCGACTGGGTGTATGTCGATAAAAATGGCCAGCACATGATCAATACGGATAAATATGTGACCGGTATCAATGCGCCTTACGTACAACAGAAAGCATTTGATATCATGGCTGAAGTCATGGATCTATATCCTATCGACGGTATATTTCTAAACATGCCGGGCTACCAGGTAAACAATGCCTATGAAGGGAAATATCACGGTATTGATCAGAATGAACACGATAAAAAGAGGTTTTCAGAATACAGTGGTGGCCTGACTTTGCCGGTTGAAGAAAATCGGGCTGATCCGGTCTACCTCAAATACCTGGCGTTTAAAAAGATGACCACCGATGAATGGCAATATAAACTACATCAACTCGTCAAATCTAAGAACCCCAATATCGCAATATGCACATATTCCGCAGAACATGTTGACATCATACGGCATGAATCCCAGACCAACAGCCTGCCCTATTTTCCTTACAATGCTTCAGATAATGTAAACAGTATGATCACCTCGTATCCGGAGCATATCGTCAGCAATGCCAGTATTCAGCAGATCTCTTTTCAAAGCCGGTACAATGCTATTGAACCGGAAGAAATTGAAATCCGGCTATGGGAAAATATTGCCAATGGTTCGGGACTTGATCTTAGCCTGATGGGAGATATGCGGGATTATGAGGATGAACGGAATTATGGGGTGATTAAAAAAGTCTACGGACATCATAAGAGAAATGAAAAATATTATGGTCGATATAAATCTGTTTCAAAGATTGCAGTGGTAGCCCCGGGTTGGTGGCCCAGTGGCCCTACTATGCAAGAGTTCCGGGGAATCCAGCTGATGCTTAAAGAAGCCCATATTCCGTTTGATATTATCGAAGACAGCCAGATCGGGGTGCGGTCGGAAGGTCTGAAAAAATATAAGCTCATTATACTCCCGGATATCTATACATTAAATACTTCTTCCATTCAGGTTCTTGATTCCCTGGCCATGAATGGAGTATCTCTCCTGGCTACCAACTCGAGTCTGAAAGATCAACCCGGATTGTTGACCAAATGGTTTGGGGTAAAATCGGGTCAATTTTTGGCGGATTGCAGTGGCCAATACCTCGGCATTTCAGATTACAAACAATATCCCTCGCTCGCCGGCCAAAAGATGATTTTCTTAAAATTTAATCTCATGGAATATGATATGTCGGGTTGTGATCTTACAGCCCTGCCCTTATTGGCTAAAGGCCGGCCTGGTCCACCGGAGATGATAGGGGGCCATGATCCAACAGGCAATTACGGACTGGGATTAAAAAAGTATGGGAGCAGTTGGAATGCTATTTTGCCCGTCAACCTGGGCAAACTGTATTATTTGCATGGATATGAACAGCATAAAAACATCGTTCTTGATCTTATCCATCAGCTATTGCCATCAGACCGTGATTTGATTCAGACCTCTGCCCATCCGCGAGTGGAGACGATTTTGCAAGAATTTGATTTTAATGAACCAAACACCTATAGTCGACCCTTCAAATCAAGAGGACTAATACTTCACCTGGTCAATCTCACAGGATTTAGTGGTAATACTTATTTTACACCATTGCCCGGCTATCAGATTAAATTCAGTATTCTATCCGCTTTTAAGCCAAGCCGGGTATGGGGTATAAATAAGAATACCCTTGCTTTTATATACAAAAGTGGAAGAGTTGAATTTACTTTGCCCAAATTGGAATCTTATGAAGCAGTGGTGATGGAGAGGTAATGGTGGGTTGAAACTTCAGGCGGAGACGCCTGAAGTAACCGCGGAGACGCCGGTTCTTTTAGTCGTCCTCGCCTAAAACTAACCGCGAGGCGCCGGTTCTTTTAGTCGTCCTCGCCTAAAACTAACCGCGGAGACGCCGGTTCTTTTAGTCGTCCTCGCCTAAAACTAACCGCGAGGCGCCGGTTCTTTTAGTCGTCCTCGCCTAAAATGACTGATGCATCCTCGCCTAAAACTCAGCATGAACCGCACGTTGCCCTTAAGACAGCGACTGAAGTCGCCGCTACATAATCTGCCTCAAATGATGCTCCTGATGCCCCCAATAATCATGGATCAAAAATTCCAGGGTATGCAGTTTAGGTTCATGGCTGCCCGTATCACAAGTCAGTTGTAAGGATGCTGCCGGTAAATCAGAAGCCGTTCTATGATATTGTTGATTAATCAGCTTCCACAAGGTGATAATGTCCTGGATCGAGGCATGCTGATATTGTTGATAACCGACCCATTCATTCTGGCGGTATAAGATCTTGGTATTAGGTTGATATTGAGTAACTACCAGCCGGCGGAGGTTAGTCATGGCACTATCAATTAAATGACCCAGGATTTCTTTTTTTGACCATATATTGGGATCGGGTTTGTATTCCCATTCCGTGTCTTCGATACTGTTGAACTTCAAAACAGTTTGGTCAATAAATTCGGGGATGGAAGTGGTGATGGTGTTGGGGTACATGGAGTAGGGTTGAGGTTAAGGCCTGTCCGAATTCCGGTAAGGAAGGCGGATTGAGGAATGAGGGGTGAGGGTTGAGGAATTGAGGGGTGAGGGGTTTGAGGAATTCAGGTAACTGACCGCTGATAGCTGATTGCCGACTGCTGATCGCTGATACCTTAATCATGTCTTTTACCATCCCTGATTTTAAAAACATGGAGTACAGCGGGGAATAAAGCATCGATGGTTTCTTTTGTGGCAGCGGGGGAACCGGGCGAGGTTATTACTAAAGCTCCACCGATAAACCCAGCTACTCCTCTGGACAGCATGGCAAATGGTGTACGTTGTTGGCCGTAATGGCGTATAGTTTCCGGGATGCCGGGGATTTCGCGTTCGAGTAGCGGTTTGATGGCATCCGGGGTAAGATCCCTTGGAGAGAGACCAGTGCCCCCAATAAAGAAAATGAGGTCGACATCCTGACTGCAGGATTTGGCCATATTTTGGATGATATCAAAATTATCCGGTATGACTTGAATAGAAATGTTTTGTAATCCGTAATCCTTTAATTTTTCCACTGCAATCTTTCCGGAAGTGTCCTCTGATTTCCCTTCTGAAACACTATCGGAACAAACTAATACTGCTACCTGCAGGTGTTGGTATTTGTTTTTTTTCAAATCCGACTTCCCTCCTTGTTTAGATAAAAGTCTGATATTTTTTATCTCAACGCCTTTGTCAAGGGGTTTAAGCATATCATAGATAGTCAGTGCGACTAAGGATGCTCCATGCATGGCTTCTACTTCGACCCCCGTTTTATAGATGGTGTGCACTTCCACCAGAATGTGGATTTCGAGATCCATTAGCTCATAGGTGATGCCGGTATACTCAATCGGCAAAGGATGGCAATCCGGAATCAAATCACTGGTCTTTTTTACTGCGAGCAAACCGGCTGCCCTTGAAAATTCGAAAATGTCACCTTTGGGTACGGCTTTATTCCGGATGCTATCCATCGTTTCCGGTAACGAAACACTGACAATGGCAGCTGCTACTGCTTTTCTGAGCGTATGATTTTTATGAGTGATGTCTACCATGTTTTGAGTTGAAATGTTCAGGGTTTATTTGTTCTCTTTCCATACATGGGTTTGATCGGAAAGGATCTCCTTCCCCCACACCGGTAGTTCTTTTTTGATGCGCTCTACGATTTCAGAACAAGCATCAATTGCAGGTTTTCGATGAATCGATGAAGTAAATACAAAGAGTGAAATTTCACCAGCCTTTACTGTTCCAAGACTATGATAAATATGCAGGCAGGTCAATTCGTATTGATCAAATATTTCCTGCCGTATTTTATGCATAACGTCCAGTGCCATTTCTTCATACGTAGTATATTCAATGCAGAGGACTTCCTGATTTTCTTTTTGATCAGCCCTGACCTGTCCAAGGAAAATACTATGCCCTCCAATATTTAATTTAACGGCATGGGCCGCAATTTTTTCTGCGATGAACGCCGCTGAAATGGGGCCTTGAATGAAGATATTTCTGATCCGGTGCGAATTCATAGTCATTTTCCTGTTTTAGCCCCCGGCGTAAGGAGGTAATAACGCTAAGGTATGATTCCCTTTTAAAGGTATATTCTCATGAATGATTTCCCGGTCGAGCGCCAATAAATAGGGTGTCTGACCAAGTTTTGGGAATAGGTCTTTTAAGATTTCCTGCGCTGCAAGCGTGTCTTCAATGCCACTCAATTCAAGTTCGGTCTTGCCGGTTAGTTCAGTCAATTGACCAAAAAACAGAATTGAAATTTTATTGGTATTCATTGAACAACAAAAATACGGATTTTAGGGAGGGCTTTTTTTGTTTCTTAATGAACGATTCACATGCGGGTATTGGGTTCGCAACACAAATGTCGAATCCGGAAAGCCTTCACCCGGCGAAGCGGCTAGCGACGCAGAGGAGTCGCGGAGCGGAGAAAGATGTAGTTGGTGTATTTTTATTTACTTCTCCGTGCGATACTTCTTTCCTCATTTCCTCTTAAATTCCAGATCGTGAAAGTCAAAACTAAAATCAGTCAATGGAGAGATCGCCTTCATCGTCATACCAGAAGCCTTTCCTTCAGTATCCAGAGAAAAAACAACATACGCATCGGCATCCAGGCTACGGTCATCCCATTTGGCAATCCAGGTACTCCCTTTGTATGGGAATAATGGTCCGGTGATACGTGGTGATTTCCTGGAGGTGAACCAAAGATTTCCGCTTTTTTCGGTCAGGTCAACTTCGCCAAACCATTTATCTGTGTAGGTGCCTGTAAATAAAGCAGTATTGGGTTTTGCCGGATTGGCTTTTTGGGTAGAGTCAATGGCCTTCCAGATATTATCCGTAATTTTTTTGGCTTCCGCCTCATTCCTAACCACATTGTCATGATACTGCCTGACCCGGTCTTTACCGGTGATCCCAAAATAGACGTCCTTGATGGTATTGGTGATCGCAGTAAATGCAGCTCCACTTTGCTGATTGGTCAAAACGATAATACCCAGTTTCAGTTCAGGGATCATGGTCACCTGGGTTACCGTACCCAATAAGCCTCCGGTATGAGATACTTGTTTATAACCTTGCACATCGCTCAGGGCCCATCCCAGGCCATAACCAGCAAAATGAGTATTGTAAGCTCCCGGTCCACCGACTTTGATGGGTGTTTGAACCGACCACATTTCATGATGAACTTCTTCGCTGAATAATTTTTTGTTCAAACCGGTTCCGTATTTACCCTTGTTCATTTGAAGGATTACCCATTTGCTCAGATCAGTCAGGTTGCTCATGATGCCCCCGGCTGCATTGGCATTTTCCGACCAATCATGTTCGATAGCCTGCACCTTTCCATTGAATGGTACGTGGGCATCAATCATATTAGGATTGTTTTTTACACGGCCCCAGGAGGCTTTGCTTTGAATAAATCCAATAGGTTTCATGATGCTGTCTTCAATAAATTCCTCCCAGCTTTTTCCAACAACTCTGACCAGGACTTCACCGGCCACGATATACATATTATTGTCGTAGTCGTATTGGGTGCGAAACCCGGATACTTGTTTCAAATACCGGATATTAGTTATGATTTCTTCTTTGGTAAAATTATTCCCATCCGGAAAAAACATCAGATCGCCTGCCCCCAGGCCAAGGCCACTCCGATGGGTCAATAAGTCCCGGATCGTAAAGGCATCCGTTACATAGGGATCGTACATCCTGAACCCCGGGATAAAATCGATCACCTTATCATCCCAGTTTAATTTGCCACGATCTACCATCATTGCCAGGCCTGCAGCAGTAAAGGCCTTAGAATTTGAGGCAATGCCAAACAACGTATTTTCATCTACCGGAAGGTTGTTTCTAAGCGAACGGACCCCATATCCTTTAGAATGGATGACCTTTTCATCTTTAATCACAGCTACTGCAATCCCGGGCACATCAAAAGTTTTTAAGGTAAGGGCTACCAACGAATCTATTCGGGTTGAAGTGATGGACTGAGCCAGGACCTTCAAAAGGCTAAAAAAAATTAAAAAACTAAGCAGGGTTATTCTTTTCATTAGGTTGAATTTTGGAGACCGAATATAAATAATCCATGAGTGAATTGAGGACCAGGTTTCTGCGATCTCATTAATTTTGAAATTGTACATGAACCTTAATCATAATCAGTATTCGCTTTCATAGGAATAGTCTCCCGATCCGGTTTCGACAATGGCATATCCATTTTTGTAAACTACCTTGGTGACGGGATTCCCGTTTTCTTTTAGTGGTCCATTTTCTTTACATCTGATCCACACCTCTGCTTTTATATTCGCAGGGATACTAACTTTTAGACTATACTTCTTGCCCTGGATTTTCCAGTCGCTAATTATGTTGCCGCGAATCGAATTATAAGAGCCCTTCGCCCAGGTCAGGTCACCCGCAGGTTGTGGTTTTATCTGTATGGAAGCAAAACCTGGTGCGGTGGGGTTGATTCCCAAGATCGAGCGGTAAAACCATTCATCAATAGAACCAAACATGGGATGATTTTGGGAAGGTGCCCGTTCAGGATAAGCCCAGGTTTCCCATAAGGTGGTAGCCCCTTCGTTTAACATATGTCCCCATCCCGGATAATCCCGCTGGTTGGCCAATTGATAGGCCAATTCATTTTGATCCTCCTCCCTCAAAACATCAAACAGGTATTTAGTAGAAAATATACCGGTGGATATATGCATGTCATGTCTTTCAAATTCCTGCCACAGGGTTTGCAAGGCAGCTGGGCGATCCGGAGCCAGTTGGTACCAGAGTGCAAACAATTGGGCAGATTGGGTACCATTATCAAATCGCCCGGTACCGTTGACCAGGTATTTACGTATCAGCGCTTTTTTAATATTGTCGGCGAGTTTGGTATACTTATCACTGTTTTCCTTTTTTCCTAAAATAGTTGAAAATTCAGCCATTAACAGCGCATGGTGGTAATAAAATGCCCCAGCGGTCAAGGCTTCCGGCTTGGTATCCAAAGCCTCGTGATCACTGATGTCCCAATAAAAAAGGTAGTTGACTGCCTTGGATTGTAAAAAATCCATTTGACGGAGGAAAGCTTCATAATTATTTTCAATGATACGTTTGTCTCCGTAAAATTCATATAGTTTCTTTTGTAAAAACGGAAAACCCAATTGCCAACCGAGCGGCCCGGATTGATCTCCATAACCACGGTCAGCTATGCCGGTAAAAGGGGCAATTTCTGTAATACCTCCTTCCGGTCTTTGTTCATTGGCAAAATCGCGAACCGCTTTAGCGTAAAACTGGGCCATATCATAATTGTACATAAATGCCTCTGTGCTGACCACCATATCTGCACCATACCCCATTTTTTCCCTTGCGGGACAATCCGATTGTACACTGAAGACATTGCTTAAAAAAGTCCATTGAATCACCTGATGCAATTGGTTAAACATAGTATTGGAACATTGAAATTTGCCGTTGGAAACCAAATCGGAATTCATCCGCAATCCGGTGAAGTCATCTACGGTCGGAATACCCGGCCAACCAACCACTTCAATATATCGAAAACCATGAAAGGTAAATGAAGGTGCCCAGTTTTCAATTCCACCTCCTTTGAGGATAAACTCATCTTTCTGGAAGGCTGTTTTCGGTGCCCCCGGACCACCTTTCAGGCCCCACGCTTCTTTGATTTGACCCGCCACGGTGGTCCACCAGTTTAAGCGGCCATCTTTAAGGGTATCCTCGCCAAATCGCATAGTGATTCGTGTACCCGTCGGGCCATTTACTCTAATCTTCGCCACTCCTGCAAAATTCTGACCCATATCGACTATAAAGGTGTCCCGTCCTGAAGGTTTGACAAGGATTGGTTTAATATATTTCGTTATTCGGATTGGAGGCAACATTTGTGCAGTCAATACACCGCTCGGACCTGAAGTCAGACTTGAATTTTTCCAAATGGCAGGGTCATCAAAGGATTTTTCCAGGCGGGCATCATACTTTTCTCCCAGGTAGACATTGTTTTGCAAAACCGGGCCTGGAGCTACCTCCCAGGTGGTATTACTTGGAATGTTTTCCAGTTGACCATCCTCGTAACGGATATGAACCTCGGCCCTCAAGCACGGCCTTCCGGATTCCTGAAATTCGCGTAAATCCCATCGGCCAAACATACGCAGGGGCAGGGGGTTCCACCATCCGCTGCCAAGACGAACCCCTATTACATTTTCGCCGTTTTTTAAGTGTGAAGTGATGTCATGGACCACATAATAGACTTGTTTCCGGTAAGTCGTAAATCCCGGATCCAAGACATGATCGCCGATTTTTTGACCATTTAAATATGCTTCACTATATCCTAAACCGCTCAGGTATAACCTTGCCGATACGATGTTCTTATTGGATAAAAACTTTTTTCTGAATAAAGGCATTGGGTCATCGAGGTAATACAAGGAATCTGTCGAAGGGCTGGTGCTCCCATCATTGATCCATTGTCCATGCCAGTCTGAAGCCTTCAACATGGCCGTTTCAAACCAGGCTGTATTGCTCCATTCCGACACCTGGCCTTCGTGATTATAGACCCTGATTTTCCAATAATATCGGGTAAAAGATTTTAAAGGAGTACCTGTATATTCAATCTGTATATTTTGAGTATCGGTGATTTTTCCTGTTGACCAATTGTTCCCTTTGTTTTGTTCCAGGTCATTTAAATTTTCACTGACTAAAATTTCATAAGCCGATTGAAATTGATTTCTGGATGTGTTATTAAATGTCCATGAAAACCGTGGTTTTGTGACGTCAATGCCCAGAGGATTTTCCATGTATTCACATGTTGTTTGTGCGATCTGGAGTGGAGATGCTCCCTGACTTGAAAGGGATAAAAAGATAAGAATACTAAATGACAAAACCTGTTTAACCATCGGTGTATTGAATTATAGCCTGGTAAGATAGAGTTTCGCACGGAGTCCACGGAGATGCACGGAGTGAATGTGTGTATGACAAAATGCAGGTTATTGGATTTTTTTACAAGACCTGGAAGCCCGCCTGTCGGCGGACAGGGTTTGAAACCTCATTAAACCAACGTGCGAACCATTACACAATTAATTTTTAATTTCTCCGTGCGAGACATTGGCGCAATTAAATTTCTCTCCTCCTCATCCCCCAGTCAACAACTTAAATGCCGCCAGCATCAGCACAGCCGCTAAGATATATTTCAATACTTTCTGATCAAATCGCAGTGATCCTAAAAAAGCCCCGCACAGCCCGCCAACGAATGCTACCACGACTAATAAAAACATCCCTGAACTGATCTGAATGCCTTTGGTCCATTGCCCGATTAATCCGGAGGCTGAATTGATAAGGATAAACAAAGCGCTGATCGCTGCGGTTTGTTTTTGATCCGTCCATTTCAACAAAAGCAAAACCGGAGAAAGCAAAATGCCTCCGCCGATTCCAATCAACCCAGATAAAAAACCAATCATAGCCCCTATGCCAAGAGAAAACACCGGACTCGCTTTTTTTAATTCTTCGATGGATGGGTTGGGATAAAATATAAAACGAATGATCGGAACCAGCAGCAGTATCCCTAATAGTTGTTTGTAGAAAGCATCATCTATGTCGATGCGGCCACCCCAGAAGGCCATCGGGATGGAAGCCAGGATAAACGGCCAAAAGATCCTTAGCTTGAAATGGCCTCCCCGGTAATATTGAATAAAGGAAGTGGCGGATACAAAAAGATTGAGGATTAAAGCGGTGGGCCTCATCTCAGCAGGGGCAAAGCCCGCAAGGGCCATCAGAGCCAGGTAACCGCTGGCACCCCCGTGTCCGACAGATGCATATAAAAATGCAACGATGAATAAGAGGATATAGAACCACCAATAAAAATCCATTGCCGGAATTATACCGGTAAGATATGAACTTCTACTTCCTCACCTACGGACACCGAAGTAGTATTTTCATCGATTGCAATCAGTGCATTGGCCCGGGCAAAGGACTTCAAACGGAAGGATTCCTGGGCATCCAAAGGGGTGACTCGACTGCCATCAAAATAGGCTTTTAAAAAATGGGTCAGTCCTGCGGGTTTGTCGTATTCAGCAGTAATTGGAGCCCGTGCTATTTTAATACTGCTCGGCTTACCCATCATTTTTTGAATGGCAGGTTCGATGTATTCATAAAAACAAGTCAATGAAGAAGCGGGGTTGCCAGGCAGGCCAAACACATATTTGCCCTCTTTTACTCCGAAATAAAAAGGTTTACCAGGCTTTTGTTTTATTTTATGAAACACTTGCTGCACACCGCAATGCCTGGTGGCTTCAATTACAAAATCAAAATCCCCCACACTGACGCCTCCGGTAAGGATCACGACATCATGCTTATCCAATGCACCGTGAAGTGCCTCGATCAACAGTGCTACCTGATCAGTTACCTTTAAAATAGAAATCTCCCGAATGCCAATTTGTTGAAATGCAGATTTAAAGGTAAAAGAATTGGAATCATATACTTTACCATAGGGGAGCGCATGTCCGGGTGACTCCAGTTCATTCCCCGTGATGAGTATACCTAAAGTAGGCCTGGCATAAACGCTCACCTTGGTCAATCCCATACTGGCCAGAAATCCAATCGCAGCAGGGTTTAAGAGGCTGTCCTTGGTTAATGCCGGGTCACCTTTTTTGATTTCAGAACCCATAGAGCGCAAATGGGTACCAGGAATCAATGCTCGATCTTTTATAAATAGTCTTTTATCCCTGATTTCCGTTTTTTCCTGCATGATGATGGTATCAGCTCCTTCGGGGACAGCAGCGCCCGTAAATATCCTCACCGCTTGACCGGGTTGAATTTGAATGGACGTTGAATCACCGGCGGCTATCTGGTCGACAATCTCCAGACCTTCTGGATTATTCAAATCAGCATATGAAAATGCATAACCATCCATAGAAGATTGGGGGAAGGGGGGAAGGTCCAATGGGGAGAATATATCTAAGGCTGATAGCTGACCCAATGATTCTTCAATGGGTACTTCAATAACGGCTGATTGTCGAATATACTCTAGAATTATTTTTTTTGCCTCTTGTGCAGATATCATTCCCTTCATTTTTTCACTCACCCTCCAATCGTAATCATACTCCGGTTGTGAATGTCCTCGGAATGGATCTGATTGATATTGGCCTCAAACTGCCCTCCCAGGGCCTTTGCTTTTAAACTGATGTTGTGATGAATCAATGACACTACATCTTCACCCTGTCGCAGGGCGGTCAACAGATCAGTCTCCTGTTTGGAAAACAAACAGTTTTTTATTTTGCCATCTGCGGTTAGCCGGATCCGGTTGCAGCCTTCACAGAAAGGGGCACTCATGGTGCTGATCACGGCGAATGTGCCCATATGTCCTTTAGCCCTGAATTTTTTATCAGTGTCGTGGATGCCATTGTACAGGGATTCAATTTCGTATTTGGTTTGAATGGAGTCCAGCATTTCTTGCAGGGTCACTACTTTATTGCTGGACCAGCGATTGCCTTCAAAAGGCATGAATTCAATAAAACGGACATGGATAGGATGATCCTTTGTCCAGGCTACGAAATCCAGAAGTTCCGCCTCATTTAACCCCTTCATAACCACCATATTGATCTTGACATGGAATCCCCGGTCGATCAATAAATTGATATTGTCCAGGGTGCGCTGAAACTGGTCCCTTCTGGTCATGAACATAAAGCGGTCTTTATCCAGGGTATCCAGGCTGACATTAAGTGAGGTCAGGTCTGCTTTTTCAAAGACCTCCATAAAATCATGCACCCGGGTGGCATTGGTGGTAAGGGTCAGTTTGACGGGTAGTTTGGATAAACGCAGGATGATATCACCGGCATCTTTTCTGACCAGGGGCTCCCCTCCGGTCAACCTGATTTTATTAACACCCAGGTCGACAAATATTTTTGCCAGTTCTTCAATCTCTCCAGCCTGCATGAGTTTGGAGGCGGGCGTAAACTCATAATCCTCCTCAGGCATACAATAGAAGCAGCGCAGATTACAGTTGTCGGTAAGTGAAATCCGCAGATAAGTATGCTGGCGGCCGTAGGTATCCTGGATCATGCCGATAGTCGGTTTCTTTTGGTTCGTTTAGTATACAACTTAAGGTAAAAGTATTGGAATTCCACCCAATCTGATAATTAAACATAAGATCCCACGATGCTTACTCCGCCAGCGCAAGTTTTTGAATCATTCCGTTAAATATAAAGCTATGAAAGGGGAGGACTGTATACCAATACAACCTGCCTAATATCCCCAATGGCCTGAAGGTAGCCGTTTGAATAAGTTCATCGTTGTCGTTAATTTTAAATTCTAACCAGGCCTCACCCGGCAACTTCATTTCGGCATACAACAACAACCTTTTTTCTTTCTTGTTTGCAATCAGCACTCTCCAGAAATCCAGGGTTTCACCCGTTGCAATTTCTGTGTCCCTTTTCCTGCCCCTGCGCATGCCTACCCCTCCTAGGATTTGGTCGATAATCCCTCTGATCTCCCAAAGCCAGTTGCCATAATACCACCCATTCCTGCCGCCGATGGACCAGATTTTATTCAGCGTGTTTTCACTATTCCGGGTTTGTATTTTTCGGGTATCTGTAAAACATCCATGAACGGGCACTTCCAGGTATTGGGATATTCCCTTTTTGAAAATTGCACTGGTCTGAGCATCTTTCCAACTAGATAATACCTGATTTTGTTCTATTTTATCAAAAGCAAGCCGGATAGAAGTATCATAATCGATCAGTAAAATTCCCAGCAGGGAAGCCAACTGGTTGGGTTTACAAATGACCTCTACTTTCATGCTGTTTACCAGGTTTTGGGCCAGAGAATAAGAAGTTGCGGTGACAAAATATAACCAATACGAAGATATTTTTGGAGTCATGACAGGCACCACAATAATTCTTCTGTGCAATCCCCTGATCTTGGCAAAACGCAGCAACATATCTTTATAACTAAGGATATCGGGGCCACCGATGTCGTAATTTTGGTTATAGGTGTCGGTACGACCAGCTACCCCACTTAAAAACTCGACCACATTCCGGACAGCAATAGGCTGGCACTTTGTTTTTACCCATCTTGGGGTAATCATAAATGGCAATTTTTCAACCAGATCGCGAATGATTTCAAAAGAAGCACTCCCGGAACCAACTATAATACCCGCCCTCAAGGTGGTCAGGGCAAAAGAGGAGTGGCTTAAAATGTCTTCTACTTTTTTACGGGAAGCCAGGTGTTTGGACAATTCCGTTTCATTTACAATCCCACTTAGATAGATGACCTGGGTTGCCCTGGTTTTTTCAATTCTTTCTCTGAAATTGTTGGCACAAATTTGTTCCATACGTTCAAAATCACCCGATTGCGTCGACATGGAATGAATAAGATAATAAGCGACGTCGATATCGTTTGGAATCAGGCTTAAACTTTCTTTTTCCAAAAAATCAACTTCAATGACACTAAGATTATTTTTTGGGTATGCCTGAGCATTAAACCTGTTTTTATCCCTGACGCAACCAACTACCTGGTGGCCGTTCTGAATCAAGACCGGCAACAACCTTTGGGCAATGTATCCTGTAATACCGGTGAGTAAGATTTTCATAATTAGACGTTTAGCGAGTATAATCCGCCCTCGGCAGAATGGCATCCATAATCTGGTAATCGGTCATCATTCATAAGATCATTTGAGGTAAACCTTAAAAGATTCGTCACTTTTGTCTGATTATCCAACTTAAAACAGAAATGGCCGGCAAAGGTTGTAAGCTAGAAAAATTAAAAAAATCTTGTGATGAAATTACTCAATTTATCCTGCTTAACTGGAAATCCCTCAAT
>Ga0163151_10005251_pt1 | contig 16672 bp, 15 predicted proteins | sample OliLakLV19MP5IB2_FD_145596 | JGI IMG/M metagenome (GOLD analysis project Ga0163151, IMG submission 145596) | Freshwater microbial mat bacterial communities from Lake Vanda, McMurdo Dry Valleys, Antarctica - Oligotrophic Lake LV.19.MP5.IB-2 | ecosystem: Environmental > Aquatic > Freshwater >...
GCGGCGCGACTATTACGCACGCTGGAGAATCAGCCTGAAACCTGAGCCGAGTGGTTAATTCAACCAGCTAAACTTAATTGAGCTCCCACTAAAAAAGGAGAGAGACAAATACCTGTCTACTTTTTTTGTAGCTCCCCAGGGATTGTGACCGGTTAAGTACCCAGCGATTTTGACCGATCCTTGGCGTTATCGGTTATGCTGCATTTTTCTTCACTTTAATTTGCACATAGTTTAAATCCCTGCCGGCAAATATTGCCCGCATCTTTGAGTCTTTATCGATTCTAATTTCAATGTCATGATTGTAAATTGAGTATTTTAAGTCCGTGGTAATGAGGTATTTTTCTCCTTCGTAACTGAACGTATGGTCTTTGGCGATTCGTCTTTTTTCTTTGATACAAAAAATGTCTTCTAGATTTTGATTTAACGGGATTGGCCGCCAAGCTGATTGCGAATTTTCAGCCTGTACCCCGAAGCGTGGGTTATGCATGTGTGGTATGTATTTTTCTTTTAAATATTTGTTTGCAGCCTCGTAGGTGGTGATACCTGCCAACCTCAGTTCAGGAATTAAGCGATCTTGAAGTGTTCGAAAGAGTCGCTCTATTCGCCCTTTGCCCTCTGGAGAATTGGCGTAAATTATTTGAATGTTTAGCTCTTCAAGAGCTCTTACAAGCTGCGAAAAGTTCGTTCTCTTTTGACCCCCGTACATTCCTGCGCGATCGACGTAAATGACGCTTGGTAAGCCACGTTTTATAAAAATATCTGAGAGTATTTTAAAACACGCGAACATTGATTCTGTTTTGAAAAACTCAGCTCCCATAACTTGGCTGGTGGCATCGTCGATTGCTGCTACCATGCAGCTCTCCGTCTCACCAAACCAACGATGAGGGCTTCCGTCAAGCTGAAGCATAAAACCTTCCTGGCTAAACCGTTGACGGCGGTAGCGTGCCTTACCACGGCGTTTCTGGTGAGCTTGCTTTACCATTCCGCTTTGGTGGCACCATCTGCGAAATGTTTCTCGAGCGAGTTTGATATTAAATTTCTCGGTTATTTTTTCAAGCGCGTGCAGCATATTAAAATCGTAAAGCTCAGCCTCAACAAATTTAATTATCTGTGCTTTGAACTCATCAGTTTTTTTATTCTTGGGCTTTCTTCCGCAATTACCGTGACGAATAAAAGCCAAACCTTTTTGTTCGTAAGCGCGGAGCCAACGACGCAAAGTACTCTCACTTGCGCCTAACAAAACTAGGCTTCTTTAAATTTCAACTTTCCCGAAGACACTTTCGAAACTGTGTGAATTCGTAACTGTTCTCGTGTGCTAACCACTAATGCTCCCATGCCAACTTTCTCCATGATGTAAGTGCTTGAGATCACATCAAGTGACGTAGCAAATTGATACGTTTAGTCGGTCAAAGTCGCTGGGTAATTAGAAACGGTCAGAATCGCTGGGTAGTTACATACCTGTCTACTTTTTTTACACCTGCTATCGCAAAATGTCGCTGTCTCAGAGTAAGACACATTCATTTTGCCAATTTGAAATAAAGCGTTCTGGGCCCAAAAACCTTGGCATGCGAGTTGCTCTTATAGGAGTTATACAAATTAAACGGGGGACCAAATGAATAACTTAACTCGTACCCAAAATAGAATTAACAAAGCGTTACTATTAGGACTTATCTTAGTCCTACTCTCAGCCTGCGGCGCTAAAAAGACTGTGCGCTTTGACCAACAAGTGGGAACTGGCTTCGGTGGATTCGGCAGTCAATCATCCCTCGCCTATTGCAGCAATTTTTCTAACGGTAACTTAGCAGGCGATGTCAAAGTTTACACCAACGAATATGGTATGATGGTCGATCAGAGTTTAGAGATATTGTTTTCTACCGATGCCGCAAATCACCTAAACGGTAGCACTAAAGCCATCAAGTTTTATAAATGGTACGCCAGACCCGATGGCTCTACCTACCTAAATCCTACGCCCATTCAGATCACTGTTAAGAGTTTACAATCTAACTCGCTAGTTACCGGCCTTTGGAATGAATTATCGGTAACAAGAATTCAAGAGTTTATCACTTACAATGCCTTAGGCAACATGACGGTCGCCGACTTTTTAAATAACTTCGCGATTGTAATAACTCAGGTTGAACTAGAGTATGATGTGATCAGAGCAGTGGTCACCGATAGCGCTAACATAGTAACTCAAGTAGATTTTTTAGCACCCGCTTTTGCATCTGATCCCAACACGTATATGGCTTCACACCCTGCCGTGCTTCACCCCATTCATCCTAATTACGGCATTCGTCAACTGGGTTTCAATGTTGAACAATATTTTCAAAGACTCGCCGGATTTTGTTTTTAATGATTGGTCTTAATGACTGGGCTCTTGAGTCACTTCGTCGGCATGCATGTTTTCGCCATGGCGATAGCGCTCTAACAAAGTCTTATCTCTCGTCGGAAACGAGAATAAAAGCAAATGACTTTCGGTTTGAGGATCTTCTTGAGTCACAGCAATATAGAATACATCATCGCCCTCTGTTTCTGACGCCGAATATTCTTTAATAAAATTTACTAAAACATTTCCGTAAGAATCAGCGCCTCGCCAGATCTCGTCGGGCTCTTCTATTGTAGGCTCACGCATTTCAAAATATTCAGAAAAATCTTCCTCAGGAATATCAGATTCAGCCCTGAGTTTAAGCATGGCATCATACAGGCCAGTCGCCAGCGGTTCCTTTTCACTTAAGGCATCACCTTCAAAGGCCCCAAGTGGAATTTCTAACTGACTTCGATCATAGATTCTTTCGCCAGACCTTAGATGGGCTAGCAGTGCCTCATCGTTAGTCGGAAAGTGCATATATACAAATGTCGGCACATTATTATTTATGAATACTTGAGCTACATAATAAAATTTGTTCTTTGTCTTTTGATCGCCCTCATCTTCTTCTTCAAACTCAGCAATAAAATTACTGACTTCCTTGCCGGGAAGTACGGTTCGATCCACCCAAATTTCATCGGGATCAGCCAAGATAGTCGTCAAACAATCTTCATATTCAGAAAAATCCTCGACGGGAATATCCGTTTTTGATCTTTGAGCAAAATAAGTATTTTCTAAGACCTGAATGTCTTTTTCAAAATGCTTAAAAAGGTCGTCTTCTGACGAAAAAACTAGCCCTTTGTCCTCATCGATGACTATTTTTTCTCCACTGATTTTTTTTAGATTAGCTTTCTTTGCGGTCTTTTTGCCCATACTACTTTAATGATCTAACTCGCGTGATCCTTTGCCAACATAAAAACAAGTTGATGAAACAAGCACGACTAAAGGTCGTGACCCAAACCGTCAACCTAATGAAGATTTTATCTTGCACCCCTTTAAAGGTTTAGCTCAGAATTGAGATAGAGGATAATTATTAAGATGAGCGTGCAAGATTCGAAGTTATTATACATAGAACCAAAACAGCTCGAGCAACTCGAATACTTACTGGCCCAATCCGCTCAAGGTATACATTTGCTATTTAAGAATACCGAGGTAGCAAAAGTTTTAAGTACGCCTACTGAAAACCTAGATTTTTTTACTTTCGAGAATATTACCAAGGTGCAAAGTATTTTCTCCAAATTTGTACAAAAGAATACACTTATGGAAAAACAAATTTTTGTAGAGGGCCTAGACACTACTAATCATGACCTATTGCTAAGGGCTTATTTTCAAATACTTGAAAATGCGATTTTGTCGAACAAACCATTAAAGCACTAGTCTGAATGCTCTTCTTCAACTTCAAATGGTTCGGGTACTTGTTCAGGCAATTGTTCGGGTTCGTCTACAGGTACTTGAAGTGCTTCTTCAAGGGTATTTAGCTGGTCATTTATTTGCTCATTGGTTTCTTCACTCTTTTCGTCTATCCAGCCTACCACCCCAAGATATTCAGCAGCCGCATCCCTATCTTCGCCCGAGATCCTGCCAAAGCGAAACATTGTGCGAATAATCTGCTGCAGTCGCTTGCGGGCAAATTCTGTTAGATCTTTTTTTTCAAAACTCTTTTGATACTCCTTTGGATTTGGTAAGACGAAGGCCAAAAAAGCAGCTTCGACTAAGTTAACTTCGCTAGGTGCTTTAGCGAAATAATATTTAGCGCCCGCCTTGACCCCATAGATGTTAGGACCAAATTCGATAACGTTAAGGTATTTTTCTAAAATTATACTTTTAGAGAACTGTTTTTCTAATTCTACCGTAAGGTAGGCCTCTCGCAACTTACGCAACATGGATTTTTCGGGACTCAAAAATACATTTTTAGCGAGCTGTTGGGTAATGGTCGAAGCCCCCCGCGCATATTTCATGGCCGTCATATTTTTTTGCAGACTTTTTTGAATTTCATACCAGTCAAATCCCTGGTGGTCAAAAAAGCTGCCGTCTTCGCTCAAGACTATGGCATCCACTACAACCTTAGAAATATCTCGAAGTGGGACGTAATTATCGGACTGCTCACAAAGCCAGTAGTTGTTCATTTTAGCCGTCAGGCAGCCCCTAAGAGGCGTCACGCTGGGAAGATACTGCTTCAGAGCCATGACCAACACCAAAACGGAGGTTGCGAAAGTTATCAATATTACGGGCCACTTCAATCCAAGCATATTTAAAAGCTTCCTAATGATCTATTAGATCTATTTTATCTTTTCCCGCCTGACTAGGTTTTTTTCACTTCAAAAAACTAGGCAACTCTACGTTTGTTGAGTCCTTGCTAATACTTAGAACTGAATTTCGATTTGACCTGTAAAGAGAATATGCAGAATATCAATTCGGGAATATACTAAGCACCTGAAATAACGTGAATTTTTGTGACACCCACTTGGCATTGGCTTTGTATTACAAGTGTATAGGGGGAATCTAAATGAAATTCAGACTTCCGCTTTTATTTAAAGGCAAACGGCCACAATTATTAATGTGGCTTGGTCTTATTTCAGTTTCTTTATTTGGGTATAATAACTGTAGTAATGATGTAGAGTTCAGCACTTCGTCGTTCAAACCGGGCCCATTTAATTACGATTTAGACATTCCAGGAACGCCACCCAGACTAGATCAAATTATCAGAGATTGTTCTAATCCAAACTTGCCTCACCAATCCCTCAGAAAAAATATTGAGTTTATCGAACCCTCAAATATTGTCGGCATTAATACCAATAACCTGTGTGGCTTCAACCCCGTTGGCCTTAATGATAACCTCAGTGAATTGAATGGTTATTTTCGAGCTCGTTTAGATCAAGTTCAAAACTTTCCGTTACCTGCAAACGCAGTGTTGTGTGGTCTGTCGTTTGGTTCTTCGGCGGCACAGAATATGTTTTATGACGACGAAATGATTCTCTCGTTTGACAATATCGTGATCTCTTCGACCTTTGATCTCAAAGACGGTAACAGTAGGGATGTGTTTTACAACATTCCCTCATTAAATCTATTTGTCTATTCTTGGAATCCCTTTGAAGGAGCCACGGGTTTAAAAGGACAACTTTGGTCAAATGCCGCAGACGACTCATACTGTTTGGGTGCGGGCTCGACCTGCGCGTGGCCCCAGACACAGACTCTAGGAGCTGTTCAATTAAACTTTGACTCTAGAGTATTTAAAAGCATCACTGCTTTAGCAGCAACGCCAAATCCCAATCACGAATTCAAACTCACTACGACTGGCGATGACAATCCCATCAAAACCCTCAGAGGTGGCGCAGTGGATTCCTATGACTGTTACCATTCAGCTATAGCGTTTGAGGTCACCGCGGATTATGTGACCAAATAGGTTTTTACCTATTTCCTACTTACCGCATTTAAGCCCAGAAAAATACTTAGCGAGATCTTCAATATCGGCATCAGACAGAGCGGCGGCTTGTGGAGACATCACCGGATCTTTTCTGTTGCCCGTCTTGAAGTCCTTCAACTGTTTAACCAAATAATCCTTCTTTTGACCAGCTAGATTAGGCCACATAGGGGTAGTGCTGACGCCTCCATCTCCATGGCAAGCTGCGCATTGGACCGCCCTTTGCTTTCCATCCCCAAGACTTAAAGCAGGAAGTAATACAACCAACGAAACTAAAATAACCTTCAAGGCCAACTCCTTTTAAATAATATGTGCACTAGTCCTGTTTTTTCGACTTTCTAAGAAAATAGTATAACATGCTGAAAAAATAATTAATAAGGCACCTGACCACTGAGTTGTCCCAAGCCGCTCGCCCAAGTACCAAAACGCAAAAATGGCAGCGAAAGGTGACTCCAGCAAGCATAGTAGGCTCGCCGTCGTGGAACTCAAGACTTTTTGTGCCCGCACTTGAATAAAAAAGGCGATCAAAGTTGAACCAAAGAGCAAAGAACTAAAACCGATAATTGCTTTTTCATTAATATTGTCGAAGCGAAATGGCTCAAAAACCAGTGCTAAAATACAACCTATGAGTCCACACCAAAAACTTTGAAAATTATTAAAACTAAATGGAGATTTAATTTTAGTGGCCACACGAGAAATCCAAACTATTTGGCCGGCACCGGCCAAAGCACAAAGGAGAGTCAGAAAATCCCCTTTGTTCCAGGCGCTTGCGCTCCAATTACAAATGAGTGCAGTACCAATTAAGGCAATCGCCACCAATACAAAATGCGCCAGTTCTAACTTTTTCTTAAAAAAAATCGCCTCAATCATAGGGACAAACAAAACATAGAGAGTCGTTATAAAGCCGCTGTTTGTAGCTGTGGTATATAGTAAGCCCCAAGTCTGAAAGACGATTGTTAGGGCCAAAAATATTCCTGGTATAAATGCGAGTCGCAGATTTTCTTTCATGTTAATGAGGTCTGACCTTTTTGCCATCAGAATCATAATGGGCAAGGTAAGTAGAAAAGCTAAAGTAAATCTTAGCCCCGTCAGCCAAAGCGGGCCCATCGACACCAGCGCCCAACGGGCTCCAACAAAACCAAAGCCCCAAAAAACGGAGGCTAGCGTAAGCTCTAAAGTGGCGCGCCGAATTGAAGGTTGAGACTCATGCCTAAGCATGAACTAATTTCGTGAGTCCGGTAATACTTTAAGCGACAAATCTTTCCCGGATCGAATTACCCGCACCTTAATCTCTTCGCCGGGTTTTAAAAGCCGTAGGAGATCTGAGTACTCATATATATTAGAAATTTTCTTTCCGGCTAGCTCAACAATCACATCATCTTTTTGCAGCCCCGCCTTTTCGGCTGGCGAACCTGGCTTTACACCCGATAGCTTTACGCCTTTAGTGTCAGGCGACTGCACATAATCCGGGAGCGTGCCGAGACTTACTCTAAAATCACTACGTGCCATCATTTGAGATTTACCCGAAAAAACCTTATACTCGGGCAGCTTTTTTTCTCGCATCATTTGCATCGATAAATCCGAAATAAAGCGTGTGATGTCATAAACCCCGTCATAGTTAATTTTGTCGGCACTATCGGTAGGACTATGATAATCCGTGTGGCTTCCGGTAAAAAAGCTAATCACTGGCACGTGCTTGGTGTAAAGGGTCATCGCATCTGTTGGAAGATAAGGATCCTCTTGCAAAAAGAGCGGCAATTTAGAAACCGGGGCCATGCGCTCGACTATTTCTAACCAATAGGGACTTGAACCCACGCCTTGAGCATATAGTTGGCCGATGTAGCGACCCACCATATCTAGATTTATGTAAGATTCAATTTTAGGCTGTAGAGAGTGACCTTTCGCTTGTGACACAAAATGGTTGGAACCCAGAAGTCCTAGCTCCTCGCCGGACCAAGCGGCGAATACTATATCTTTTTGTGCGTCTTTTAAACGTCCTTCTTTTAACCGGCCCATTACTTCTCGGGCAATCTCGATAATTGAGGCCACACCTGAAGCATTGTCGTCAGCTCCTGGATGATACATTCCTTGCTGTTTTTCGTTGGCGCGAGAAGTATTCGTTTCTCCCAATCCTAAATGATCGAGATGTCCTCCGATTAAAATTGCCGAACCTGAGGGATTTTTTCCGACCACAAAGCGTCCGATGACGTTTCGGCCTTTTTCTTTTTTCTTGATGAGGTCCACCATCCCGTTCATTCCCAGTTTAAGCGTCAAATTTGGTGCCGTCTTTAATTCATCCAAATCACTTTGCAATTTCGCTAAGTCGAGACTTGGTTCTGTTGCTTTGAGCCAACCCTTAAAAACTTCATCGCTAATGCTCACGGCAAAAATTCCTAAATCAGTTGAGTTTTTGCCCAATGGAACCAACTGATTTTTAACGGCCGAACTAGGTCCGCTCACAAAGATAATTCCTTTGGCTCCTTTCTCTTTGGCCTTGCGCGCTTTAAAGGGTAAGTCGCTAAAGCGCCCCAGATGTATTCGATATTTTTCGTCGGCCTTTTCGGGTAAGAATCGAAAGCTGACAACCCACTTGTCTTTGACATCGATTCCTTCATAAGAATCAAAGGCCTTCATTTGTGGCCCCGAAGGAGCAACAATGCCATACCCTACGAAAATGGCATCCTTGAGCATGTAGTGTCCCGATGACGAAAATGATAACGGCCGCCAGTCTTGTTCAAGCTTCAAAACACTATCACGACTTTGTGCCAAATAGTTTTTTTCACCTAACTCGACACCTGAGTAAAATTCAAAATCTTGAAAATAGGAATCATTGTCACCCTCAGGCTTTAGGCCAATTTGGCGAAATTGATTAGCCACGTATTCAGCCGCTAATCTTTCTCCTGATGATCCCGCAAGGCGCCCGCCGAGATCGGGTGAGCTTAGGTACTCTATATGTTTTTTCAATTCTTGTGTGGGTTGTGCGATCTTTAGCTCCGCAGATTTTGAATGAGAAAGTCCTAACAGCTTTCGCGCTGCCTGATCATCCCAATCAGAAATAAAAATCTGCGCCTTGCCATCCCAAGAACGATGACTGGTCCATGCCATCTCCACCCCATTTGGCAAAAACACCGGCAAGCTGTCGAATTTCTCAAAACTGGTCACTCTTTGCGGCTCTCCCTTGCCATCACTTCGAACCAAAAATAATTCAAAATTATGATGACCAAAAACGGATGTGCCAAAAATAATATACTCGCCAGAGGGATGAAAATAGGGTGCCCATGACATCGAATTTAAATGCGTAATTTGTTTTTTATCGCTGCCATCAACATTCATTGTGTAGACTTCGGCTATGTCACCGCTCGGATTGAATTTTCGCCAAGTAATTTTTTTACCGTCAGGACTAAAAAAGGGCCCACCGTCATAACCAATATCTGCGGTCAATCGTTTCACATCAGACCCATCGGCCTTCATGATATAGAGCTCGACAAGGGCGGAAGGATTTTTGCTGGCCGCCACCTTTTCATCATCTGATAACCCGGCGTTAAAGGCGTGTCGGTCGGAGGCAAAGGCGATCCACTTACCGTCTGGTGACCAGCTCGACTCAGCGTCATAACCCTTAGTGTTTGTCAAATTTTTGAAAGTATACTTTTTTACATCCACTTCAAAAATCTCGTAGTTTTCATCGAAGTCCCAGCTGTAGCTCCGCTTAGCACCACTTTTTCTGAGCGAGAATTCTTCTCGAGATTTCTGGGGCACTTTAGGATCCAAGTGAGTTGACGAATAGAGCACCCGTTTTTTATCTGGATGAATCCAACCGCAGGTTGTTTTACCTTTGCCAGTCGAAACTCTTATAGTTTTTCCGGTTTCCAAATCTTTCAGATACATTTGGTAAAAGGGATTATTGCCCTCTCTTTCACTTTGAAAAATCATGAGCTTTCCGTCATTGCTAAAATACCCCTCGCCAGCTCGAGTTCCCTCAAAGGTAATTTGCCGCACATTTTTCACTAAGGTTTCAGTGGGAATAGTGGGTGTGCTAGCTGCGGCTCCTCCATGTCCTCCATGTCCAACATTGCCAGATGTCGAACAGGCGAGGTTGTATAACAAAGTGAAACCCAACAAAATAATTTTATAAAAGCTTGTTTTTTTCATATGGTTTAAACGCTATTAAGCAGCCTATAACATGTCAAGAAATGCGTGACACTGACGAGGGAATTACCTCATACTTTATGATCAATATGGTTATAGTTTTTATTTCTATTTTAGGTGTTCTCGGCGTTTTATGCCGGTTTTGGCTGAGTCGATTTAATGATCCCGGATTTCCTTGGGGCACACTCGCTGCCAATTTAATAGGTTGCTATGCTCTAGGTACGATCTACTACTTTAGCGAAATCCAAGATGTCATTGGCCCCGGCTTAAAGTTGGCAATTGCAGTGGGATTTCTTGGAGCGCTTACCACTTTTTCAACATTTATGATCGAATGTGTTCAGTTTTTGTTGAAGCAAGAATATCTGCGGTTTCTGGGATATTTCTTAATTTCAAATTTCTTGTGTCTGGCGGCCACTTGGTTGGCCATCTGGTTGCCCACTAGAATCCTTAAGTAATTTCTGTTACGCATTACGTCGAGAGTGCATTTTTGCCTATAAATTTTGCTAAGCCCTGATCATCATTGATAAAAAAGGAAATTTGATATATTCCTATGGGGCTATAAAAAGGGGGCCTAGTTGCAACATCAGCCGCAAGAACAACTCGCCAATGATTTACATTCTCCAACTTCTCTTGACGCCATAGAAGAAACTCCGGTTACCCAAGAAGATTTTATCAATGCTGAACTACTGCCTGAGCAAGAAGAGAACGATGACTGGCTCCAGGCCGACAATTTACTTAAGCTTGAAGAAAGCATGTATCCCGTCTTTACTCTCGCTAAGAATAAAGCTCGTTTTTTAAGAATGGTCAGCTGGTACCGAGCTAAAGAAGAGTGGATAGAAGTCGCTCCTTTAAGTGGCGCAACCAAACTTTTTAAAACTCAGACCAAAGAACTTGAAACAATTCGAGCTAATAAATTGGATTACGAAATGGAGCTAGAAATGGGAACACTTACTCCCAGTCAACGCTCCTATCGCAGAGACGAACTCAAAATGTGTCGTGTCCACGAAAAGATGGCGGTACATTTGATTTCTCGCCTTCAGGTCAAAATTAAATCAGGTCGTCGATAAAATATCGATAAAAAGTGAATCAATAAAAGACTGATTATTCAATCATTTAGAGATTATTCTCGAAATTAATCAAAATACCCCTTAATTTCTCACATTGATGCGCCGATATAGGACATGTGAGGTAATTCTCATTAACACACTCTTTACTTATCAAGGGGGAATCAAATGGTCCGTAATCTAGTATATGTCGTTTCAAACGACACTGATTTCTCGAACCGTGCAAAAACATGGGGCGAGCAAAATGGTGCATCTGTAAAAACCTACACACCCGATCAATGGGAAGGCTGCTTTGTAGATCCTGCGAACAAAGGCAAGCCGGGTTTTGCAAGTCCCGCTCTCGCTTCTGGCACTGGTGGCAAAGTCATTCCTTTTCCTGGCACTGAGGCAGGCGCAGGTTCTGGCGCTGGCGCTGGCGTCCACAGAATGAACGATCTCGAGGCGAAGGCCATTGAAAACGCTATTTCTGTATATAATGGCAATCTTACTGAAGCTGCTAAAGCGTTGGGAATTGGCCGCGCTACGCTCTACAGAAAAGTAAAGCTCTACAATATCGACCCTTCAAAGGCTCGACGCAAAAAAATGGCTGCGTAAATCCGCTTAAAAACTATATTAATTTTAGAACCCGAGTGCGCTAAGCCTCGGGTTTCTCATTTTGAGAAAACCGAGCGCTTTCTGCTTTACACCTGTCAAGTCAATCGACACCAGAAACCCTTTAAAGCCACTATGTTAGCATTTGGCGGGCACGCTCCTCGCATAGTAATTAGGGAAACACTAGAGGGAATTATGGGATCAAAACAATACACACATACAGCCGCTTTCTTATTCACTCTTTTATTTGCCATAAGTTTTTTGAATGACCAGCTCTTTTCTAATAAACAAGGTAGTTCAAACTTAAGTAGTCAAAAAGCCAACCTCAGCTCACGACTCCCGGCCAGTACGAATTTAAATTGGGAAGCCGAGCTCATTAAAAAATACACTTCAGGGTTTAGAGATAAAAAAAATCTTGTCGTCGGAAAACGTCCCGATACGTTTGAAAAGTTTGCTTTCGGCACCCTTAATGGGAGTTACGCAATTAATCTTTTAGGTGGTAAAATCGCTAGTTTAGAATTTAATAAAGATCAGAATACTGATGAGCCTCAAATCATAAAAGATACCTATAGCTTTTTAATAAAAAACAAAAATATTTTAGCTGTAGAGTTTGACTCTGTTGCCAAGGTCAGTGAGCGCTATGATGGTAAAAGCATTTATGAGGAGTATGGTCTGTTTAGTGCCAGCCTAATAAGAGTGGCGACTGTAGAAATCAAGAGTGACCAAGACCATCACTTTCTATCTCTGAAGATTGCTCGAGACGGTTCCTTTGCTTCAAACTGATACGGTTTTTTAAAGACAAGACCGAAGTTTAGAACTTCAGCCTTCACCACCAATTGTAGCGTCAAAATTCCGATACCCTATTGTGGTTTTAAAAGATATCTTTACTAAAGATAACAGTTTGATAGACCGCACCTCTGGTGCTGCCGACAGGCCCCTACCACTTGCAGACCCATTAAATCGTTTTTCGGCCCTGGTAGTAGACATCATCATTTTGTTTCCCGTTATTTCACTCTTAATTTCGGGCATTAAAAGAAGACAAGAAATTTCTGAATGGCTCTCTAATGAATTTGCTACCGGAAAATTCTTACTAAGTTACATTATTGTCATTTTTTTAACGGTTCTGTTTTATCAAACAGTCAGCATTGCGCTGTTTGGCGCCACTCCCGGAAAGCTTTTCTTTAACATTCGTGTAGTATCAATTTGGGATCGCACTAAACCGAATTGGGGTTCAGCCTTTACCCGCGGGGTTTATTGGTGCCTCGGGGCCATGCTGCTTTTATTTCCCCATCTGGCAATCATTTACCACCGTCAGCGTCGCCCCATCTATGACCGACTGGCTGATACCATTGTGCTTGGCCAAGAGAGATATTCTGTGTCCCCTCCTGATTATCGGCTGAGTGGAGTTCTCAAGGGGATTCTGACCGGCTTCTATATTTTTATTATTGTAAGTTTCATCTCGAAGGTGACTTCCGAGCCAGGAGACAGGGAAGTCCTCCCTTTTGGTTCGACTCTTTTTGCAAAACCCCAGGTTGACTCCTGCAACGTCATTGAGACCACCTTACCCAAAGGCCATCGAGCGAAAAAAACTAATCGGTTGAGCCAAAGTCTCAATCTCTTTGCTGCAGGAATTCTTGAAGAAGACTGCCTTGATAAGGAAGCCGATAATGAACTTTGGAACGGAAAACCATCGGTTCAAGCCTATGCAGCCAAAGCATTGGCGTTCAATGCTGAACCTAGCGTATATGAAAAATATCAAAAAAAGGTTTGTAGCATGCCGAATGCCACAGACTATTGCCTACTTTTAAAAGCAAAGAAATACGATGGTATCAGTCCCCCAACTAAGCTAAACGCTCAATACCAGAAGCTAACCAATAGCCTCTATCCTGACATTCAGCTTTGGGCACTACAACATTGGATGCGGGTGAACAATTTCACGAAAGCCTTAGGGCTAATTGAAAAATTGGAATTAACATCTTCCCTTGGTCCATTTCTAGGTTTACAAAAACTTAAGGCGCTTTGGCAAATCGAAGAAAAAGAGACTGCACGATTAGCACTTTTTACTTTTTTGCCCAATGTCGGACACCAAACTGGTCTTATAACGTCAGCCTGGTTTTGTTATGAAGAGTCACTGCGCGAGTGCGGACCCGCACAAAAGAGAATCTGTGATTGGTTTAATGATCATTTGAAACAGTTCCAAAACAAGGATTTGCCGACAATGGTCGCACTCAGCGTTGTCAGAAGTACTGAGTGTGCCCAAGAACCACTGAAAAACGCCAATGATTTTTTTGCCGCCATTGATAATAATGAAACTCGCTCTCTCATCACGCGAGTTACCTCGAAGCATAAAAGAGAATCCTTTTATAGTTGGCAAAGTCTATTTTTGCAGAACTCCCTTCAACCACAAAATAAGAGTGAAGTGGGATTTCGTTGGCTAAGTACCGCCAAATCGCCAACCGACCTCAGTGCAATAAAAATTGCCTGGGAAAGGGAAAAATGGAATTTAGGAGATCACGGAATAGCGATGGCCAAAGAACTTCAAAAACGCCTCATACAAGAAGATAGGTATCAGGAAGCTAAAGAAGTTGGCTCGTTTATAAGTACGAGCGTCGGGCCATTGACGCGGTTACCAGCAAGCTCCCCACCACCTCGCAAAATGGGAAAAAATAAAAAATGATTTTTCCGTGGTTTAAAGACATGTTTATGCCCAGTTTGGTTAAGACACCAGTTACATGGTGTTTGATTTACATTATGTTGATCGCCTTCTTTTTGACAGCAACGCAAAGCCTTTTGATGGACAGGCAAATGCAAAATATATTTTCTGATAAACTTTTTTTACAGACTCAGGGCTTGCTCTATTCTCGATTTTTAAATAGCCAGCCCAACAAGGCTTCACCGCTTATAAAAGCGAAGGCCGACCAGGCACTTCGTGGAGACAGAAATGCCCTAAGAATTATGGGGTTTTACGCTCTTAGAGACCCCCAGTTTTTTTACAAATATAACACCGCCAAAACTGGTCAGGATGACGTTGCAAAAAAAGTTTGGCGCAAAAAAATAAAGGAACTACGAGAGATAATTAGCATGCACCCAACCTATGAGATGGGTTTTTATTCTTACAATACTGACTGGACGCGCGCCATTACCTATCAGTTTGTCCATGGGGGTGCCATGCACCTCTTCGGCAATGCGTTCTTCCTTCTAATTGTGGGAAGTTATCTCGAGCCAGTCATCGGCGGAGCCGCACTTCTAGTCGGGTTTCTGTTTACAGGATTCTTTGGCGCCCTGTTTTACACTGTACTTGGCGGCACGCTGAGCCTCGCACCAATGATCGGGGCGAGTGGATCAGTGAGTGGATTAATTGGCCTCTTTGGTGCTGTCTTTTGGCGGCAACCCGTCCGCTTTATTTATCTCACGTTATTTAAACGAGGTTACTGTGGGTGGATTTATTTACCGACCTGGATTTTCTTATTACACAGAATGGCTTTTGATTTAGCGGGTTATATGTCGTCGACACCAGAGCTTGGGACCTCAATTGCCTTTTCGGCGCACCTAGGAGGGTTAGGTATGGGTCTAATTCTGGGTTACATCCTCTTCGGCTGGAGCAAAGCCACGTCGCAAAGTGTTTTCAGTCACTGATATTGGCTCCATGTATTGAATCAAATAATCGACTCCACCGGTTTTGCTTCCGACTCCTGACATTTTGGTGCCACCAAACGGATGTCGCTCCACCATCGCTCCTGTAATCTGTCGATTAATGTAGAGGTTTCCTACTTCTAATTCATTTTTTACTTTTTCAATATGAACGGGACTTCGGGAGTAAAGACCGGCGGTCAAACCAAATTCCACAGAATTTACGACCTTGATTGCGTCATCAATCGTCTTTACTTTGATAACAGCTAAAACGGGGCCAAAAATTTCTTTTTGCGAGAGGTCTGATTTGGGATCAACATCTACAAATATGATAGGTGGAACGTAATAGCCCTCTGTGGGTACTTCCCCCTGAAACAACACGCGAGCATACCCTTTAGCGATTTTAATTGTGCTTAAAATTCTTTTTTGCGCAGCTTCATCAATAACAGGCCCCATAAAATACTTAGGGTTCTCGGCAGGGCCTATCTCGAAACTACTAGCGGCCTCTGCCAAGCGCCCGACAAATCGGTCGTAGTTTTCTTCAAGAACTATCACTCGGCTGCAGGCCGAACACTTTTGCCCCTGATATCCAAATGCCGAGTTAAGCACTCCGCTCACCGCCTCATCCAAATCAGCATCAGAATCTACAATGATAGCGTTTTTTCCGCCCATTTCGATTACACATTTTTTAAGCGTAGATTGGCCCGGCAAAATTGAGGCGGCATCTCTTAAAATTCCCAAACCTACTTCTTTTGAGCCCGTAAAAGAAATAATTTGCACATCCTTATGTTTGACAAGATGCGCACCTATTTCCTCGCCAAAACCAGGCAAAAAATTAATTACGCCCGGTGGAAACCCAGCCTCTTTAAAAATTCGCATAAGGTGGGCGGCAATTATCGGGCTTTGCTCGGCCGGTTTCATGATAACAGTATTGCCAGCGACGGCTGCGGCCGCCACCATTCCCGCCAGTATTGCCAGCGGAAAATTCCAAGGAGCAATTACCAACGCCACTCCCCGTGGCCGATAAAAATATTGGCTCAACTCTCCCGCTACATGTCCGGTGCGTTTTGGTTTTGAAATTTCACGAATCTGCTGAGCATAGTAACGACAAAAATCGATGGCTTCTGCCACATCACCATCAGCCTCGACCCATTGTTTGCCAGTTTCTAAAACCTCTATGGCCATTAATTGAAATTTTTCTTTAATTAATAAATCTGCCGCTCTGTCTAAAATGTCTGCGCGAACTGGTGTTGAGATATTCTTCCAAGTGGTAAAGGTACCTTGCGCCATCTTTACCGCAAGGTCAGCCTCTTCTATTCCTGCCACACATACTCGCCCCACCACTTCATGAGGATTAGAGGGATTAACCGAATCTAAAAATCGACTGGTAAAAATTTCTTTTTTACCAATGACTAGGGGAAATGGCTTGGCCCGTTCGCGACGTAAATTGGCAATTGC
>Ga0163151_10005254_pt1 | contig 16666 bp, 15 predicted proteins | sample OliLakLV19MP5IB2_FD_145596 | JGI IMG/M metagenome (GOLD analysis project Ga0163151, IMG submission 145596) | Freshwater microbial mat bacterial communities from Lake Vanda, McMurdo Dry Valleys, Antarctica - Oligotrophic Lake LV.19.MP5.IB-2 | ecosystem: Environmental > Aquatic > Freshwater >...
GCTCGCTCACGGCCCCCGTCACCGGCTACACCTACGATTATCTCGGCCGGGTGACGCGAATCACCGATCCGTTAAGCAATCACGTCGACTTCACCTACGACGCGCTCGGTCGGCGCGCGTCGACCGCCGACGCGCTCGGCCACGTCACCAGCGCCACCTACGACGCCCTGGGGCACGTCCTGACCGTCACGCAGCCCGATCCCGACGGCGAAGAATCCCTCGAAGCCCCAGTCACCACCTACACCTACACCGCCAACGGCCAGCTCGAATCGGTCACCGATCCGCTGAGCCACGTCACCAGCTACGCCTACGACCACCTCGGCCGCCTGACCGCCGTCACCGCCCCCGATCCCGACGGTGGCGGGTCGCTCGCCGCGCCGGTCACCAGTTACGAATACGACAGCCGCAGCCGCACCACGGCGATCACTGACCCGCTCGGTTATCACACCGACTACGCCTACGACGACGCCGGCCAATTGACCTCCATCACGGCCCCCGACCCTGACGGCAGCGGCTCTCTCGCCGCGCCGGTCACCAGCTACGAATACGACAATCTGGGGCGGCTGCTCGTCGTCTCCGATCCGCTGAGCCACGAGACCAGCTACGCCTACGACGCGAACAGCCGGTTGACGAGCCAGACCGACGGGCTGGGTTACGTCACCAGCTATGGATACGACCGCATCGGCCGGACGACGTCGGTCACGCTGCCCGATCCCGACGGCAGCGGCAGCCTCACCGCCCCCGTCACCAGTTACGTCTACGACGCCAACAGCCGGGTCACCAGCCAGACCGATCCGCTCGGCTACGTGACCTCGTTCGGCTACGACCGCATCGGCCGCATGACTTCCGTCACGCAACCCGACCCCGACGGCACCGGCTCACTGACGGCTCCGGTCACCACCTATGTGTTCGACGCCGCCAGCCGGTTGACGAAGATCACCGACGCGCGGGGGAACTACACGCAGTACGGCTACGATGCCAATGGCCAGCTCACCACGCTCACGCAAATGGACCCCGACGGCAGCGGCAGCCTCACCGCGCCCGTCACCGAGTACGCCTACGACCCGCTCGGCCGGCTGCTCACCGTCACCGATCCGCTCACCAACGTCACCAGCTACGCTTACGACGCGGCCAGCCGCCTGACGGCGGTCACCGATCCCTTGAGTAATGTGACGAGCTATGATTACGACGCGCTCGACCGCCTGGTGCTGGTCACGCAGCCCGATCCCGACGGCGGCGGGAGCCTCAGCGCGCCGACCACCAGCTACGGCTATGACGCCGACAGCCGCCTGACTACCGTTACCGGGCCGGACCCGGACGGCAGCGGGTCGCTCGATGCCCCGGTCACCAGCTACGTCTACGACCACCTCGGCCGCACGCTGACCGTCACCGATCCGCTCGCCAACGTCGCCACATCGGCCTACGACGCGGCCAGCCGCCTGACGAGCTTCACCGACGGGCTGGGGAACACCACCCAATACGCCTACGACGCCAACAACCGCCTGACGACCGTCACCGCCCCCGACCCCGACGGCTCCGGCTCGCTCACGGCCCCCGTCACGACCTACGCCTATGACAATCTCGGCCGCACGCTGACCGTGACCGACCCGCTCGCCGGCGTCACCGCGTTCGTCTACGATGCCAACGGCAACCTCGTCAGCCTGACCGATGCCGAGGATCAAGCGACCACCTATGCCTACGACCGCCTGAACCGGCTGCTGACCGAGACCAACGCCGCCAGCGACGACCGCAGCTACGAGTACGACGCTGTCGGCAACGTCGTCCGCCAGACCGATCGCAACGGGCGGGTCACCGAGTTCGTCTACGACCAGCTCGACCGGCTGACCGACGAGCGGTGGAAGGCCGGCTCGACCACGCTGCGGACGATCAGCTTCGGCTACGACGACGCCGGACAGTTGACCGCGGCGGCCGACCCCGATTCCGAATACGCCTACACCTACGACGCCGCGGGGCGGGTGACGGAGGTCGATAACGCCAGCACCCCCGATGCGCCGCACGTGGTGCTGACCAGCGCCTACGACAATCTCGGCCGCCGCACGTCGCTGGCGGCGAACGTCGACAGCACCGACGACTTCCTCAACGGCTACAGCTACGACGCGCTCGGCCGCACGACGCAGGTCACGCAAGAAGCCCAGTCGGGCGGGAACGCCGTCGCCGACAAGCGGATCGACTTCGGGTACGACGCCAACGGTCAGTATGCGTTCATTCTCCGCTATGCCGACCTGGCGGGGAGCGATCTGGTCGCCACCAGCGACTACACCTACGACGACGCCGGCCGGCTGACCGACCTCGTCCACGCGCAGGGAACGACGACGCTTGCGGATTATTCGTGGACGTACGACACGAACGGTCGGCTGACGGCGACCAGCTCGCCAGACGGGACCAGCAGCTTCACCTACGACGCCACCGGCCAGTTGACGGCCGCCGACCATTCGTACCAGACGGACGAGAGTTACGCCTACGACGCCACCGGAAACCGCACCGGCGGCGGTTACACGACCGACGGCAACAACCACATCACCAGCGACGGCACCTACGATTACGACTACGACGCCGAGGGGAACCGCACGCGGAAGACGGAGATCGCGACCGGCGATTACGTCACCTACACCTGGGACCATCGCAACCGACTGACGGACGTCGCGTTCTTCGACGACACGGACACGCTGCTGAAATCGGTCCACTACACCTACGACGCCTTCGACCGGCTGATCGCGAAGTCCGTCGATGACGACGGCGACACCACAATCGACCGCGGTCAGTCGTTCGTGTACGATGGGACGGACATCGTCCTCGTCGCCGACGAGACCGGCTCATTGACAGATCGATTCCTGACCGGCCCGGACATCGATCAAATCCTGGCCCAGGAGAACGGCTCCGGCGACGTCCGCTGGCTGCTGGCCGATCAGCAGGGGACGATCCGCGACGTGGCGGAGTACGACGGCGGGACTGGCGACACGACGGTCGTCAACCACCTGCAGTACGACAGCTTCGGCCGGATCACCGACCAGACCGATCCCGGCGAACAGCCGCGGTTCGCTTACACCGGCCTGATGTGGGACGCCGACGCGGAACTGCAGTACAGCCGCGCCCGCTGGTACGACCCGACCGTCGGCCGCTTCCTGAGCGAAGACCCGCTGAGCTTCGCCGCGGGGGACGTGAACCTCACGCGGTATGTGTCCAACGCGCCGACGAACTACGTCGATCCGACCGGGCTGCAGCAGACATGGGCGTTCGGCGCCGCCCCCGGCCTCACGCAGTCAACCCTCGACAACGCGATCGCGGTCCACAACGGCGTGACGCCCACGACGGGCAATCCCGTGGTGTCGTCGAACACCGGTGGCAGTTGGCTGGACGACTACTCCAACTGGTTCAACAGCACCAGCGTAACCGCGGCTTGGAGTGAGGGTGCCGGCGGCCTGATTCATACCGGCCTCAATACGGTGGTCAGCGATGTCACGTTGGCCTCGATCAGCGACGCAACCTTGACAACCTGTGTCGTCGGTACGTCGGTCATCGTCGGTGTCGGCTTGTTTGTCGGCGGGGAACTCGCGCTGGGCGTGGGTACGATGCCAGTGCTGCTGACGCCAGGCATCGCCGCGGCGTCTGCGCACCTCAGCGCCCTGGGGGCTTTGGCTCAGACAGAGTTTGCCCTGCTCCAGGCCTTCATTCTCGGCCCAACCGGCGGTGGTCTCAGTCTTGTCGGTGTCGGAGGGATCTCGGCCACGAGCAGCACGCTCAGTGCCGGCATCGCGATCTCGCCGGCGGGACTGGTAACGGGCGTGCTTGTGACCGTCGCCCTGATGTCCGGCAATCCGAGTGACCCGCCGCCGGGTTCGTACATGACCCCAGCCGATGCAATCGGCGATCTCAATGGTGTAGCTGATCTGGTGGATACAACGCGCACGAACAGTTCCTACTGGGTGGAGCGTGGATACACGCGAACACATTACTACTTGGATTCAAACGGATTTCAGCACACAGTGTTTTACAATCCGAGAACGGGCCTCTATTCAGGTGGCCACCTCTCAAGCGGATGGTAGGTACACATGGCTTTTTCGGTTCCTGAACTTCACGTCTCTTTTGCCTTACCCCCAACTCCAGTGCATGGAACTGCTGTTGATGCGGTGCGTGAGAGCATCGTAGAGTCGATGACAGATCCGAGAGTTGCGATTGCGCTGTCTAATTCACCAAGCATTGTGGGATGGCGCTATGGGTTCCGGGGTGTGGAGATCGATCTTGACAACAGTTGGGTAGTCTCAGTGCTAGCCGACGGGGATGGATTTGAAATCACCTCGCGCCTCCGCACACATAACGGCAGTAAGGTCGGTGTAGAACTGCCTAATTCGATGTTATTGCATTTCGATGGTTACGACATCTTATGGGAGCCACATATTCAGCTTACGAAAAGGGCTGGCTCAGTGGCGATTCGGATGTTGGCGAAGTCGTACATGGTCCTGTTTTATGTATCGGCCCTTCCAATTCTACAATTCAGCGTCTTGCGACTCCGAGAAGGCGGCTTTATGCTCTTTTGGGAAGAGATCGATTAGTTACATCCTCGGTGCTGGGCCAGTCCCATCCACGGCGATACGACGTTCGACCGCAGCCAGGCGTTCGCGTACGATGGAACCGACATCGTCCTCGTCACCGACGAGACCGGCTCTTTGACAGATCGATTCCTGACCGGCCCGGACATCGATCAAATCCTGGCCCAGAAGAACGCGTCCGGCGACGTGCAGTGGCTGCTCGCCGACCAGCAGGGAACGATCCGCGACGTCGCCGAGTACGACAGCGGGACCGAGACGACGAGCGTCGTCAACCACCTGCAATACGACAGCTTCGGCCGGATCACCGACCAGACCGCCCCCGGCGAGCAGCCGCTGTTGGCCTACACCGGCCTGATGTGGGACGCCGACGCCGAATTGCAATACAGCCGCGCGCGCTGGTACGACCCGACGGTCGGCCGGTTCCTCAGTGAAGACCCGCTGAGCTTCGTCGCGGGGGACATGAACCTCACGCGGTACGTCTCCAACGCGCCGACGAACTACGTCGATCCCAGCGGGTTGCAGCAGACGACGACGCTCGCCAGCCCCGCCGTCGGGCAAGCGCAAATTGACGGCATGATCGCGGCCTACTACGGCGTGACGCCAGGGCCGGGCCAGAACGTCATCTCGACGCCGCGCCAAAGCACGCTGTTCGGTGCCATCTCCGGCTACTGGTCCGATGCGACAATGATGGCCAGCCATCCCTTGTCGACGACGGGTGGGTTCGTGGTGGGCGTGGGGACGACGTTCGCCAGCGGCGCAGCCTACGACAGCTTTCAGGGCTGCAGTGTGTCCATGCAATATCGGACTCTCGGCTGGACGACGCTGTTCTCCAGTCCGGCGGACGTCACCCCGCACTTTGGAAATCAGGACGCCTACAACACCGGCGTGGGGATCGGCTCGGGGGCCGGGAATATCATCAACACCGTGCTGCTGCTCCACAGCCTGTATAACCTGCCGCAAACGCTCTCGAGCATTCGGAACATCGTCACCTCGGTTGATTGGATGGACTTCCAGTGGGTCGGCAGGGCTTCGCAGTTCGCCTTTGCCGGGGACGCGGTGGCGGTGGCGGCACCGATCACCATCTCGCTTCCAGTCGCCGTTCACATCAACGTGGCCGCCGTCGGCGCGACGGCCCTGGCCGGTCAGGGGTTCCTGGGGGCCGGATCGAATCTCTCGACCGCCTTCAGCGTGAACGCCGGTGATCCTCGAGCTATCCAGCCTGGCGAGATTACGACCTACGGAGACGCTGATAGTCGACGCGTTGTTGGAGACCACCTCGAACCTCACGAACTGTGGCAACATGCAAATCTTCGGGCAAACGGACTTACAACCACGCGGCTGTCGACGCCGGCCTCGCAGAACAATCCCGTGATCGTCCTGCCTCGGCCGATCCACCAGCAAGTGAACGCGGCTCAGAGAGCGCTCAATCCCGGTGCGCAGACGCCGCTCCAGAATATCAGTGCCAATGCTCAGATTCTCCGTGATCTCAGCGCTGCCCCCAACGACGTCATCAGGCGATTGGTGGAGGAGGCGATTCGACACGCCAGGAGTTATGGATTTTTCTGAATCATGACGTCCCAAGACATCACCGATCAGCTTCAGCGCATCGCGTCCGCCAACGACTTTGCGGCTCGCTCCGCAGAGCTTTCTGACGCCTGGGTTGCTGCGGGGGCTGGATTGGAGGTTGTCGAGCCGATCTTGAGGTTCATGGAGGACCACCCGGACATCGACTATGGGGCGCCCGGTCCTTTGGTACATTTCGTCGAACGTTTCTATGGGAAGGGTTATGAAGAGCGGCTCATTGCTTCAGTTCAACGACAACCGAGGGCGGCAACGGTTTCGATGCTCAATGCCGTCATCAATGGAACTTCAGCTCCTGACGTCAAGCAGCAATACGTCAATCTCATGGAAAATGTGCGGCGGAATCCGCTTGCAGATGAACTGACTCTGCAGCGGTTGAGCCGCTATTTGGAGCGGCACACTCATTGATCGCCGCGTGCGCCAATTGTGTAGGAACGGCTACTCCCGAGGCCTGTACGGAGATTTATCACTTACGACGCCTTCGACCGGCTGATCGGCAAGGCCGTCGATGACGACGGCGACACGGACATCGACCGGGGTCAGTCGTTCGTGTACGATGGGGCCGACATCGTGCTCGTCGCCGACGAGACCGGCTCTTTGACAGATCGATTCCTGACCGGCCCGGACATCGACCAGATCCTGGCCGGGGAGAACGGTGCCGGCGACGTCCGCTGGTTCCTCGCCGACCAACAGGGGACGACCCGCGACGTCGCCGAATACGACAGCGGCACCGACACGACGAGCATCGTCAACCACCTGCAGTACGACAGCTTCGGCCGGATCACCGACCAGACCGCTCCCGGCGAGCAGCCGCTGTTCGCCTACACGGGATTGATGTGGGACGCCGACGCGGAACTGCAATACAGCCGCGCCCGCTGGTACGACCCGATGGTCGGCCGCTTCCTCTCCGAAGACCCGCTGAGCTTCGCCGCGGGGGATGCGAACCTCACGCGGTACGTGTCCAACGCGCCGACGAACTACGTCGATCCGAGCGGGCTGGACGGTATGCCAAACGGTAGCACGACCGGCGGTTCCGTTTTGGACCTGATGACAGATACATTCTCAGAGGACGCCCTGTGGAGGGCGAGGATGGAATATCTGACCGGCCAGTCGATCGAACCTTCGAATATCCCGCCAGGCGCGGCGATTGCCGCACCCGTTCTCAACAACGTATTCGGGGGTGTGCGTGTCGTGACGGGTGCTAGCGCCATGGGTGTAGCACTCCTCATCCCCGAAGCCCCGCCACTCGTAGTCGCCATCGGCGTATGGGGTGCCGACCAACTCAATACGGGCATTGTGCAAATCGAGACGGGGACGCCGACAAACTCGTTGGGTGCCGGTACGGTCATTCCTTATCTGGTCGGTCATGACACGCCCGACGGCGTGCCGTTGACATCAACGCTCCAAGTCACGTATGACATGGGACCTCCGCTCGCCATTCCGTTCATCGTTGGCGGGACTTATGCCCCGCCAACGAGCTATCGGATTCCGCTGCGTCCGAGGGCGGTGGTAACCACGCCGGTGACGCCAATGCCACAGCGGCCACCTGTGCGGCTCTATCATATGGGGGATCTATCTGGCGGGATCTCTCGGACTCGAACCCTCTCAACGAGTCCAACTCCGGAATTGATCCATTACCATCCGAATGGACGGTTGTATCGGTTTGATATTCCTCGTGATGTACTCGATACTTGGCTTGATCAGCGATTGGTGCGACCGTTCACTGACCGTCACGACCCGACCGGAATCTATACTCCGGAGATTCGCTTTTACCCTCCGGCAACGTGGGAACTCGATCAATATGTCACACCTCATTAACTCTATGGAAGAGGATAATAGTGCTGTGTACTGCTGTGACGGACTGAGAAACGACGTGTCATCAGCGGGTGAACGTGGGATCGCTATTCTCGCGTATGAAGTCCCCGAGGGCGTCCGGTTCTTGCTTCAGTCCCGTGGCGTTGCCTTCGAGGATGAAGGCAAACTGCGGCCTTTTCCGATTGATGTGAAAATCAACATCGCCAGCGCGGGCGGCGTACGCTTCTGCCCGGCCTGTGGCCGGAAACTTCAGGAACTGGTTAATGAATCGCCAGAATTCTTTCGAGACCTGGCGAACGAGCATAAGAAGTTTATCGCTTCGATGCCTGGCTTTTAGGTTCTAATCTCGAGTTGTAACGACGTCGCACCGGACGGCACGTTCGATTATGAGTACGACGACGAAGGGAACCGCGTTCTCAAGACCAACATCGCCACGGACGATTACGTCACCTACACGTGGGACCACCGGAACCGGTTGACCGCCGTCGCGTTCTACGACGACACGGACGCGCTGCTGAAGTCGGTCCACTACACCTACGACGCTTTCGACCGGCTGATCGGGAAAGCCGTCGACGACGACGGCGACACATTTGTCGACCGCGGTCAGTCGTTCGTGTACGATGGAACCGACATCGTGCTCGTCTATGACGAGACGGGCTCTTTGACAGATCGATTCCTGACCGGCCCGGACATCGACCAGATGCTGGCCCAGGAAAACGGTTCCGGCGACGTGCAGTGGCTGCTCGCCGACCAGCAGGGAACGATCCGTGACGTGGCGGAGTACGACAGCGGGACCGAGACGACGAGCGTCGTCAACCACCTGCAATACGACAGCTTCGGCCGGATCACTCACATCATGCTTCAAGCAGACCAATCAGGAATCGAACACGGTCGTCCCACGCGGACACGCGAACGCCGAAAAGTTCAATTGGCGTCCTGTTGCCTCCGGGTACGGATGCATCATGCCCTTCCGGCGAGTCTGCAAAATGTTGCGGCCCGTCGGGGGTGGGTTGGAAGGCTGGGCGGGCGCATTCCGCCCGCCGCCACCGTCAACCGCCGCCATTAAGACCAGGCGGACGTTCCGCTATCCCGCAGTGCGGTTATCGTGCTGCGGTGGTCAGGTGCTGACGCCGCAGTGATTCAAGCTGCTCGGCGGCGATGAATTTGACGCGGTCGCTGTCGAGCATGGCGGCACACCAGGCGATCACGGTGTCTGCCGGCAGTTCGCATTTCCGAAGGGCTGGGAACACGACGCTCAAGCAGTCCTCGATGTCGTAGGTCATCAGGCCTTCGTCGCTCATTTCGACCTGATAGCTGCCTCGCTTCATCAGGTCCAATGCGAGCTGCATGGCCGATGGCAACTCCCCCGCATCGATCAAGCGGCTGAGGTTTCGCTTCACCTGGCGGTAGGCTTCGTAGTCATAATCGAAGTTGCGGTTGATGTCCCGCTCGTCGAAGTCGGTCGCGTCGGCGATCGCCATACGCGTGTCCGCCCCGAGTTCCTCAGTCGTCGCCGCGACATCGAACCGCGCGGTGAGCCGCCGGAGGATGCCGCGGTTTTCGCGGGCCAGGTCCAACAGCACGTCGATCAGTTCCGCTTTGGTCCGCTGGGTGAGCGCTCGGCGCAGCCCAGCCGTTGAATCGGCTCGCTTTCCAGCAGATGCGACTCGTTTGGGCTGGCGTTTGGGCATGGCTGTGATTCCCTTGTCACTTCACTCCAGCAGGGATTCGCGATAGTTCCAGGGGAGCCAGTCGTGAGGCAGGGCGGCCACCTGGTCAGCATGTTGCTGAAGCTGGGTGAGGTAATCGAACGGATTGGCATGGCAGAGTTGGCAGGTGTGGATCAGGCTCATGTACCGGGCGGGGGCGGCCAGATGCTGTCTCGCGTGACGCATGTTCACAAGCAGAGGCTAATCCGTCACGGCGGAGAGTCCTAATCGGCTCAGCCTAACTCGGCACTAGGATCTGCAAGTGCGGTAAGCGATTGAGAGGGAACCAGTTAACGGCGAATTCACTGAATTGTTTGTTCTCGGTGTGGTCGGCTCGCCAAGGACGCCGAGACTAATCAACGTAGCGGACTTCCGAGTGTAATTTCATGCAGTTTTCAGCTCGCATCCCGGGTGCCGAGCTGGTGACACGGGCCATCGCCCCGAGGAGCGGAAGAAGCAGAAGACCGACCGGCGCGATGCCGCCGCGTTGAGCGAGCTGTTGTGGGTGAATCGCGAGCGCTTTCTGGCCGGGAAACCGGTCCGCGGTCTCCGGCAAGTGCAGTTGCCTTCGGCGACTGATCAGCAGAACCGACGGCTGACCACACTGCGGAAGGAAGCTAGTGAATCGCGGACACGGGTGATCAACAAGATCAAGCACCTGTTGCGACGGCATAATCTTCAATGGAGCCTGCCGACGAAGACATTCCCGACACAGCGAGCGGTGGCCTGGCTAAAGGAGTTGGTCCTGCCCGAGATCGACCGGATGGAGATGACATTTCTCGTGGCGGACTTGGAACGCACTCAGCAGCGCGTCGACGAACTGGAGCGGGTCATCATCGAACGCTCCCGCAACAATGAGGATGAGAAGCTGCTGCGGTCGATCCCGGGGGTGAGCTATTTCACGGCGACCTCCCTGGTCTGCCGGGTGGGGAGTGTGCAACGTTTCCCGCGAGCGCGGAGCCTGGCCAACTATTGGGGCTTAACGCCGGGGTGTCGGAACAGCGGAGAACACAGTCAACGGCTGGGACATATCACCAAAGCCGGCAGCAATACCGCCCGCTGGCTGTTGGCCCAGGTCACTCACCAGGCCTTGCGGAAGGATGGCCGGCTTCGGGAGTGGTACAAGCGGATTCGCCGTCGTCGCGGCAGCACAATTGCCCGCGTCGCGGTCATGAGAAAGCTGGCGACCGTGATCTGGCAGATGCTCAGCAAACGGCAGACGTATTCCGAGTGCCGAGCCCACGCCGGCATGGCCGCCTGAGCAACATGAATTCTGACTGAAACGACCCCCTATCACCAAGGAGACCCCGGAAGAGATTCGCCTGGTTGTTCGATCCCCGTCGCCACGCCGGCGATGGGAGATCCCTCCTGGAAAGTCCAACTCGCACGGAACCGTAGATGCTGTCAACTGACCGTCAGGCAGGCAGCACGATCCTTTGATTGGAGTGGATCTTCCGGTGAGGAATTCGCATGAGACAAATCCGCGTCTGCCATCCTCGGCAGAGCTGCTGACGATGCTCGTCAGCAGTGACTCGCGAAGGAATGTGTGGGGAGCGATCGCGCGCGACAAGATCGATCGCAACATCCCGGAGCCACGACAACCACGGCGAATTCAAGCAGAGCAGTACCCAGCAGAGTTCCACAGGGGCCGGCTCAAACACCAGCGCCGGCGGCCGACAACATCACCGACACCAAAAACCCATGCGATCACGCAGACCGTGATCAGTGCGCCATGACCCCACCGGAAACCAATGCCGCTTGACATCCTCTTTCAGAAACGGTTCCGTAGACCTGTTCGCTTTCCCAACGCGTTCCTAATGCTTGTTGAAACCCCCTGAAATCAGGGGGTTTCTTTTTGCCCACGCTTTGCCAATGCGTTGCTCAAAGTACGCTTTTGCTCATTAGTGGTTGGATAAGTGGGGGGAATGAATCGCATTCCACGCCCAACTTCGAGGTGCCAACTAGGGCCTTTGTGCGGTCTGTAACGTCCGCCGAAAATGACCTTAGAGCAGCTTCGAGAATGACCGGCAGGCGGACGCTTTTCGCTGCATAAAGCGCGGTACAACGAATGTGCAACACCTTCCAGAATACGAAGTCAGGACATTACCGCGGTGGCCCGATTTTTTCACCCTCTGCTGACTCTGATTGCTTCCGCCACGGATCGGGAATTGGCGAAGTACGTCCAATTCCTGAAAGAAGAGAACAAGATCCTCCGTAAGCGGGCAGGCGGCGAGATCCACACTCGACCGGAAGAGCGCCAGCGGCTGATTCAGTTCGGCAAGGCCCTCGGACGCGCCATCGAAGAATTGATCACGATTGTGTCCCCAGGCACGTTCTACCGCTGGGTCCGCGATGAGCAATCCGGCAAGAAACTGAAAAACCCCAAAGGAGGGCAACGGAAGCCCCGCGAGATTCGCGAGCTGATCATCGAGATCGCGAAAACCACGGGGTTCGGGTACACAAAGCCTCACTCACAATACGCTCCTTTGCGATCTGCTTAACGACAGTTCGTCCGGGGTTTCGGCGTGGTCAGTTCCCTGGGGTAGGGACAGTCGGACCAGCGCCGGCGGGTTTGGCGGAGTTCCTTAAGCCGGTTGACTTCGGCCTCGTCGGCCCAGAGGACCAGTCGGCCTCGCAGGCCCGGCAGCTTGCGGCCGTGGACCCAACCAATGCGGTGCCAGTGAGCCAGGCTGCTGCGCGGCATTTGGAGTTCGTCAGCGAGATCGGGAAGCCACCATTCCTGCTCGCTGAGCGCGGCCGACTCGGGCCGCTTTCGACCATAAGGCAGATGCAGTCCGCGTTGGACCAGCAGCCGGCTGATCATGAAGTGAGTGAAGCGCTGCCCGCGGAGGGGGGCCAGGCCTTCGCGATTCAGTTGTTCGGCGGTCTGCTTCAGCGAGAGTCCGCTCTGCCGCAACTGAACGATGTGGGTGATGAGCTGATCGACATCGGAACGCTGTGCATAGCTGATCACGGTCCGGCAGAGTCGATGACGGCTGGTACAGCCACCAGCCCAAGTAATGACGAGGCCGGTCTGTTCGCTGTCGCCTTCGATATGAAGCTCGATTCGCTCCACGAGCATCCGCACGATCTGCTGGCGATCTTGCGGCATGATGGTTGGCGAGACCCACAGCGCGGGAATGTCTTCAGCGAGATGCCGAATCAGCTCGCGCTGCGCTTCATCCAACATCAGCGGCTGCGTGCGACGGAACTCATCGTACTCGCGCCGCAGTTGCTCCTGGTCGTGCAAAGCCGCTTCCCAGTTCTTTTCCAGCGTCCGGGCGACCAGCCGGTTCTCCGGTTCGACAGCCTGAAATTGGCGTGCCGCGCGATCAGCCTGATGCGCAGCGCGCTCCAGCTTCTGCTGCCACTGCCCATCGAGGCGCGCCCGTTCCCGTTCGAGATCTTCGATGGCCGCGAGGGACAGTTCCAGCGATGCCGGCTCCAGGATTTCAAAGAGGCGTTCGGTCAGGAAACGGTCGAGGTCGTGCCCCATGATGCCCTGGCACAACGGTTCTCCCAGATTCTGTGCCGCGCGACAGCACTGATAGCGCAGTCGATTCGCACGTCCACTGTACTGCACCATCAGCCGCTTCCCGCACCGTCCGCAGAACACGAGACCACCCAGCAACGAGTGGCACGCTGCTGCCGGGGCGGTCTTCTTACCTCACAGCAGCATCGTCCTAACGGGAACGTACCATCCCGCCATCTGGACGATAAAACCGCAGAAGCGCCACCGCAGTTGACCGGCAATGACTCACATCGGCGGATTCACGAGCATCGCAGCTGTACGAATCTTCATTCAGTAAGGCGTTAGGCGCTGGCGCACGGATTGCTACGGGTGAAGTGGCGAGTTTTTCAAAGCGGCCCTTCAGTTGTGTCGCGGCTCGGTCTAGCGGCACCAGCGTCACGAAGGGTTCCAGCATGCGCATCGCATTGATGGCCATCAGCGGATTCGTTCTCTCACTCGCGATTCAAGCGAACCAATTGGGGGTGGCGTACGCGGCCGGTCCACCGCCGGTCAACCTGGGGAGCGCGGGCGGCTTTGCGATCCTCTCGAAAACGGGGGTGACGAATGTCTCCGCTTCGGCGATCACCGGGGATGTGGGGGCGAGCCCCATCACCGGGGCCGCGATTCTCCTCACCTGCAGTGAAGTGGTTGGCACTATTTACAGCGTCGATGCCGCCGGACCCATGCCATGCAGGATCACCAACGCGACCAAGCTCTCGACGGCGGTGAGTGACATGCAAACCGCCTACACCGACGCCGCCGCCGCTCGGCCAAATACCGTCACCGAGCTGGGCGCTGGAAATATTGGTGGCCGTATTCTTGCCCCTGGCGTCTACAAATGGAGTTCCAACGTAACGATCCCGGCAGACGTCACGTTCAGTGGTCGTGCACAAGACGTGTGGATCCTTCAGATCGCGGGAGATCTCCAGCTCGCTAACGCCCGGAAAGTTCTCCTGAGAGGCGGCGCACAACCCAGGAACATCTACTGGCAAGTTGGCGGCCAGGCGACACTGGGAACGACATCACAATTCAATGGGACCATTCTGTCTGAGACGTCGATCGCCATGAACACCGGCGCAACAATCAACGGCAGGCTGCTGGCACAGACCGCGGTGACGTTGCAGCAGAATGTTGTCAAGAGGCCGTAGAAGGTTCCGGTAGAAAGGCAGCAAGCGAATAACAACCACGCCGAGGCAGAAATGCCTCGGCGTGGTTTATTATGTCTATCCCCACGATTGAGCATGCTGGTCGGCCTGAGACGTGTTGCCGCTGAGAGAACAGACTTGACGACGGGTGGCTGGGTCGGAGTCGAATGGCATCCGGTTAGTTTATAAGGGTTGTGGTGGTCGTTGGTTGAGGCTGCGCCGGGATTGGGTGAGGAGCGGGTAGGGTTTGGGGCGGCGTTTGATCGCGCGGGGTTCGCTACGGTGGGGACGGTGCGGGTTGACGACGAGTTGCGACAGTGGCAGCGGCGAGTTGGCCTGGAGCCAGCGCCAAGTGTCGGTGAAACTGATCTGCTCGACCGGCACGCCCCGTTGTCGCGCGGCTTCGCGCATCACGGCGCGGACCAGATTGTAGACCAGCGCCAGCATCGTCAGTTCCTTGAGGACGCCGTCCACGCGACGGCACTTCAGCGGCTCCAGCCGCAACGTGGTCTTCAGTTCGCGGAAGTGGCCTTCGATCCGCCACCGCCATTGGTACAACTCGGCCAGCGCGTCTTTGGGGAAGGCCACCGGATCGAGCAGCGTGATCGACAGCGTCCGGAAGCCGGGGACCCTGACCGCGTATCGCAGTTCGCGCAACAACAATGCGTCCGGCAGTGCGGCCGATTCCTCGCGACTGAGCCACCGCGGTCGTTCGGGCGGCTTGAACCAGCGCACGAGCTGGTCGTCGGAACCCAGCGCTTGCACCCATTGGCTGGCGGGAAGCCGAGGCGTCCCGCGCGGGGCCGCATGATGCGTCCGCCGCCGATGGGGTCGGCCCGGCGTGGAGTCGATCCGCTGCGAGGCATGCCCGCGAAAGACCGCAGAAAGGCCGCGTTTCAGCAGGCAGGCCAGATGGGCCCCACTGCAAGAGCCGCGATCCGCCACCAGCACATCTTCGCGCTGGAAGACTCCGAACAGGGCCGGCATCTGCGGCAGGTCCTGGGTCGCCATCGGCGTCGCCAGCACCTGGCGGCACAACCCGCTCGCGGCATCGAACAGTCCCAGCAGATGCGCCACGGGAAAGCCGCAACCCGGTCGTTGATTCGCCGGGTAACCAAAGTGCTTCGCGAGTTCCGGCGTGTCGGGCATCGACAGACCCGTGACCATGGACAACGTGACCTTGGAGCACGTTGCGTACAGCGCCGACGGCCGGACGACGCGGTGGGAGCAGGTGATGTCCTTCAAGGGCAGCCTGCAATCGAAGCAGGTGGTCCGCATCCATGCTGGCAGTGGACCGGAAACGGCCCTCCTGCCGGAAGACAAGAACGGCGCCGACATCCACCTCTTCACAGGTGGGAACTACACCTGGAACAACGACCGCAGCGACTGCGCGGGCCTGTTCGCCACGGGGCAGTCGCAGCCGTTCGACAAGGCATGTTATGCCGCCAACCCGCCGAGGGCACGGTCCTCAAGCGGGTCGGCGACAGCCTGATCGCTTCGGCGACGACCGCGATGGCCGGCAGCCGTCGGTACTAGGGACGATCCGCAGCAATGCGGACAGCTATGATGCTCAGCCATGGGCGGCGTTCGTCGCCCATTTCTTTCCTCAACTTTGGAGTCTGAAAGAAATGAAGATTCTGCACTGGGATATGAACGCCGGACCGGACAACGTGATCCAGGTCGAACTCGATCAGCAGGCAAACGTCCTGCTGATGGACGACATTAACTTCAGCAGCTACCGCAACGGACGGAGCTACCGGTACTACGGCGGCCTGGCGAAGCGGTCCCCTGCCGCGCTGGTCCCTCCGCACTCAGGGCACTGGCATGTCGTGGTGGACTTGGGCGGATACGTGGGTAGTGTGCGCGCAACATGCTCGATGGCGTAGAATACCGCGAAGGAGAACGACTACGGCTCAATCGAATTAGATCACTGAAGCGAAGCGCGCGGAGTTCGTCCAAAAGCAGACCGAGCGATACGGCATGTGCTTCGTCGCCAAGGATGGCCTTTGCTTCAAGTGTCAGCGGGATGTGATCGCGCATCACGTTCAGAACAGGAACGATGGCAGCAAAGACGCCGTGACCGGCTGTCCGTTCCGCCATCGAACCTTCTGCGACTAAAGACGCTCCAGGTCGAACGTCGGCTGCGGAAGATCAAGAATGATCTTCTTTGGGAGCGGCTCTGCTGCGGTGTCAGAGCGTCCGAGGGGCAAGGCCGCATCGGTCACATCGACGAATGGCACTTAGAAGTCGCGCAAGTGATTGGCTGGGATTGGGATGGAAAAGACAGCGGCTTTTGGCCTTGATGGAGGGGACACGACTTCCATCCCTGGCTAGGAG
>Ga0163151_10005256_pt1 | contig 16665 bp, 23 predicted proteins | sample OliLakLV19MP5IB2_FD_145596 | JGI IMG/M metagenome (GOLD analysis project Ga0163151, IMG submission 145596) | Freshwater microbial mat bacterial communities from Lake Vanda, McMurdo Dry Valleys, Antarctica - Oligotrophic Lake LV.19.MP5.IB-2 | ecosystem: Environmental > Aquatic > Freshwater >...
GCTGTTGTTCGAGCCGTGCTTGGTCGGCTGGGCGAGGGCGGAATCCTCATCTTCCCGGAGCAGGCTAAGAAGTTCACAGAAGACACCGGCCTGGAACTCGGTGAGGACGATGACTGCGACTGCATCCCCTACGACTTCGGCGGCGAGGCCGATGTGTGGGTGGACATCTTGGACACCCACACAGACTATCAGGGGCAGGCGATCAAGGCTCACCTGGGTGTGATCGACGACGCCTGCGACAAGTGCAAGGTGGAAGCCGTGCGGGCGATGTCGGTGGAGAAGGAGGGCTTCCTGTACAAGTGTGCCAAGTGCGGGCACGAGTACGTGGCGGTCCCCGAGGAGACCTCAATTACGGAAGACGAATGAAAGAGTCTACGCGCAAGGCCATCGACTGGGCCACCGAAGTGATCGAGGCCGCGGGCCTGAAGATGACCGAGGCCGGGTTCAAGTACCACTCCGAGCGGTTCTGGGTGGCGTTCACGGAGTCGGCCGACTCCATCTGGCTGATGATCCCGGCCGACGGGAAAGACCCGGAGATGAAGATCTACCGCGGCGAGTACGCGGAAGACTTCGGGGGCAAGGAGGAGCCCGCCCCCAAGAAGAAAAAGAAGAAGGTGAAGTCGTGATGATGCGCGAGCTAACCAGGCACTACCTCGACCTGGCCCGCCTACGGGTCGAGAGCACCGGCCTGAAGATGCACATCCAGAACTGGAAGGATCAGGCCACCGGAAAGATGACGGAGATCGTCTTTCGGTTCTTCGCCAAGAACACCTGGCTCGGTTTGACCGAGACCCATGACCTGGTCCGCGTGCACGTCCCGGACGTGCCCGTGGGCGAGAAGCCGGAGGAGCTGTGGGTGTATGTGTACAAGCCGGAACACGCCGAACGCTTGTACGCCCTGCCCAAAGAGAAGGGGGACGCCTCCAATGTCAGCTGAAGACATCGAGAGCCCGCCGTACCCCAACGAAGGGGTGAACCCGGACGGGTTGTTCAACACCATGGGAGCACTCCGGGTGTGGGTGCTCAAGTACCGCGACACGCACAACGCCCTGATCGGCCAGGATCTCATCCCGTCCGTGAAGGATCTGCCCAACAAGAAGGCGTACACCACGCAGCCGGTCATAACCCAGTACACGCACCTGCTTCTCATCAGGCGGATGCGGGAGGGCTGGGACCACCTGGTCCGCAACTACGAGGACGACTGGGACGACAAGATGTGTGTCCGCCAACGGGTGGTGATGCTACAGTCGGCGGCACTGCTCCTGAACTCGGCGTTCACGCCGTACGAGCACCGCGAGGCACGGAGGCAGCGTGAGCTGGAAGACCTCCAGCAGCAGTTCACCCGCGTCCAGCAGGTGCTGCTCAAACAGATGGAGCCGCAACGACATGACCCGGACCCGGACCCGGAACGAACGAAAGGCGAAGGTTAAGAAGAAGAAGCGTCGGGAGCCGGTCGAGGAGCCCGACGATCTCGACGCCCTTCTGGAGGGTGACACGCCGCCCAAGCTCAGGAAGGACGGGTGGCCCGAAGTGGTGCCCATTCTCGTCGAGGGCGACATGATCTGGAACTGGTACACGCGGGACGGCCGGCGTGACCTGAAGGAGTGGCTGGAGGTCACCTTCGACACCACCTCCAACCTCACGCCACGCCAGGACAAGGCGTACCGCGTGCTGTGCGCGGTGATCACCGAGAGGTTCGGCCGCCCGGTGAACTGCCTGTGGCTGTTCTTGGAGTTCACCTTCAAGCACCGCCTCCCGTCCCTGGCCTGGCAAGCCGCCTGCTGGAACGAGATGATGCGACGCCTCGGGTACGAGGTGCCAAAGCGATCTACCAAAGACCCCGGGTTCAAAACCGCGGTCAGAGGGAAATGACCATGTGGATACTTCCGAACGGCGACCTCAGCATCGTACGTAAGGTCACCAACGGTCTCTCGTGGTTCGCGAAGGTAACTGTACTCGACATGGAGATCTAGCCGCAGACGAACTGCGACGGGGATTGGTGCGGACAGTAGCCGTACAGCCCCAACGATTGGTTGCAGTTGTGACATAGTACCCGGAGTCCGGTTTTCGGGTACTTGTTTCGTTTCAACCACGCGTAGAAAGCACTGCCGATGTTGGCGACTTCGAGCCGGTGTTTTCTGCCGTTCCCGTTGATGTGGTCGATGGCCAGGAACTCTATGTTCGTTTCCGCGCAGCACTCGCATTTTCCTCCGTAGGCTTCGATCACGCTTATGCGAAGTTTGCGATTCTTACTGCGGCGAGACGCTAGGTGTTTTGCTGGATCAGCTTTTCTGCGGGCTTCTACTTTTTCGCAAATACTTGCTTTGTTACGTCGGTAGTAGTCCTTGAAGTATTCCTTGCGGCAGGGCAGGCAGTAGCCGCTCTGCATCTTGGACGCCTTCTTACCGCATCTGGGGCAGACTTTTTTCTTTGATTTCATGTTTCAAGTCTATCAAAGAAAATGCCCCAAGTCAACTCAGGAGGTGTCGTGTACGTTAAGTGCAAGCAGGTTACTAAAGAATCAGACGTGTTCTGGTTACTTTACCGGGCTACACAAGAGAGTCGATTTACGGCGACGCTGGACTACCATCCGAAGTGGGGAATCAAGTACCACACGGTCAGGCTGAAGCGGGCGAAGCTGTACTGCGGCCAACACCCAGGACCGTGTGTTGCTCTGTTCCCTCGTCCGCATCGGATGTGTAAGTTTCTCGAAGGGCTCGACTGGGTTGGACTGAACCAGCTGGTGAACGACGTCCTCGACAAACACAAAATTGAAGCTGCGGTCTGGTCGTTCAACCGAGAGTCGCTGGTGGGCGGGCGGTACTACATCCGCCGCGGCACGCTGCGGCGGGTCGAGTACCCGTTCGAGTACCGGGGCAACTTCGCCCACTGGACCCAGGGCAGCTTCGAGAAAGACTTCGAGGACCACTGCGGCAAGCCGCCGCCCGAGACGCCGTGGCACATCAAGGAGGCCGGCACGCCCGGCTACCCGTGCTACACGCTGACCGAAGAAGAAGAGTACCTCGCGGCCGACCGCGAAGCCGCCGCCGAGGCGGAAGTCTCTTAACCCGAGGACCACATGCCCCCGCCGACCCTACGCGACCCGATGTACTTCACCGGGTCCGGCATCAACCCGACCAAGGACGAGGACAAGCTCCACGCCACCGCCATCGTCGCCCACCTGAAGATGTTGGAGCTGCCGGTGACCCGCGTGGCGTGGGCGATGGTCGAGCTGATCCTGGACTGCGACGACCCGGAGAAAGAGTTCGACCCCATGCGCAAGGCCGTCGCCGTCCAGGCCGGGATGTCGGAGGTGTTCGTCGACAGCGAGCCCGACGCGGACATCAAGCTCGACGAGTTCTTTACGCACCACATGAGGATCGGGCCGTCGCAGGACGAGGCCCTGATCATCGGCTCCACGACCGACAAGTTCAAGAAGGCGTGGGAGGAGCTGAAGGCGTGCTACCTGGAGGTGCACCTGTGGTGCGTCGCCCGCGACGGTAAGAGCGAGAAGTCGGTGTTCACGTGGACCGTGCTGCGGCCCGAACAGGGCTTCAACGTGGTAGCCATGAACCCGACGCCGGTGCTGGTGCCCATCGACCGGTCCAAGGGCTACGTCTGCCGGTACGCAGAGAAGATGGGCGATTTACCCAAAGGTGAGTGATGGACAAGAAACCCAAGGCCAAGCCCAAGCGGAAGCGGCTCAAGAACTTCCACTTCGACTTCGGCGACAGCAACGACGGGCCGATCGGCGGGTGTGCGCGGGTGCTGGCGTACACCAAGAAGGAGGCCGTCCAGAAGTTGAAGGACGCGATGCCGGACGAGATCGAGGCCCGCTCTTTCTGCGTCTCCGGCGGCGAGGTGGAGTACCTGAACGTGTACTTCAACGCGGAGAATATCAACACCGGGCACATCGACGACGTCGAAGATGTGGAGGGCCAATGAGCACGCACGGCTACATCAACATCCACGAGCGGGACAACAAGACGACACGCTACCGTTTGTGCGCGTACAGTAGCGGTCACGTGCAGAAACAGATCAAAGACCTTATCGACATGCCGTTCGTGTTGTTCCGGCGGGCCTGCAACTACGCCCTCGCGCAGATCCATGACCCCGCCATCGACCGTCGATTTCTGGAGGGGCCGTGGTACATGCTGCCTCCGCTACTGTGCCTCGTCAAGCATCCCGATCGTGAGCCTGAAAAAGAAAAGGATTACCACGACTACTCGTCAGTGGTCGACTACTTCCGCAGTACGCACCCGATCGACTGCACCCCAGCGTCCCTAGCGCACTGGATGGTGGCGTGTCACTTCGACAGGTGGTACGTGTGCTGGAAGGATGAGCAGATTTCGTACAAGGAGAGCGGCCCCGACATTATCGTCCACGTCGGGGACGTTGGTTACACTATCCGCCCGCACCGGTCCTACTCGAAGGAACACTTCGTCAAGTGGGCGGCGGACGCGGTGGCCGCGGTCGAGCCGTTGCAGGTCAACGTGCCGCCCGACGAACGGGTTGGGTTGCGAGAAGACGGTAACAAGGTGTACGTCCCGTTCCCGGACATCACCCGGCGGCTTGTACACCACTACTTGGTCAACCGCACCTGGGAAAAGGAAGAGGCCGATGGCAAAGCTAGATTCGAGGCGAGGGTCGACGCGGCGATCGCTGCGCGTGCACAGGGAGTGGTTCCGAACGGTTGAGCGGGGCGGGCGCAAGTCGTGTCCCTCTTGCTCGGCGAAGCTGGAACCGGGAGAGTGGATCTGGAGTTGGGGCGAGTACCGTTACGGTAAGTTCCGGCACATCAGGGACGTCTGCAAGGGTTGCTGGCCCGCCCTCAAGAAGGATTTGACCGAGCACACCCGGGAGTGTGGGTGTGCGGTCGAGTTGGTGTGTCGCGGGGCTGGCAAGCCGCCGTGGCTCACCTTGGAGGACTGTCATGTTGGACCTGTACGGCTCGATGGACATGACGCAGTCGCAACTGGTGTCCGCTGAGACGGTGGAAGAAGAGTTTAAGAACATGGTGAAGATGGTGCCTGGCGTACTGGCGTACTTCATCAAGAACGCCTACTACATGATCCAGCACGAGGAGTACCGGGTCATCTCCGGCCGCGGCGTCTTCGAGAGCATGAGGGGCCGCTGCAAGAAGTTTCTGGGCGTCGAGAGGTTCGGCATCGACAACCGGTTCTCTCAACACTTCGTCCGGGCGGCCATTAGGAAGCACCCGGACCTGGCACCTTACTTCGAGCAGCGGGAGTACCGCGAGAAGGATTTCAAGGTGCCCAATACGTACAGCAGGTCGTGGCTCCCGAAGTAACGACCGCAATCGAAACACCCCCATTATGGGGGTAGTTGGTGGCGGGGCGAGTGTCCCCGCCGGTTTGAAGAATGCGGGTACTAAGGGTACACCGCAACACCCCAAGGTAGGAGTCCGAGTTATGCCGAAGTCCGAAGTGATTGCCGCGAACCTGAAGATCGCGGACGCGAAGGCGAAGTTCACGAAGTCGGTCGAGACCCTGAAGGAGGCGACGACCAAGAAGATCGCCGCCGCGGAGGAGAAGGGGAAGAAGGCCGCCGCAAAGGTGGTCGAGACGGTCGCCAAGGTGGACGCCATCCTGACGCAGATCAGCGAGGCCGCCAACGACACCAAGGTGAAGGCCGAGAAGCGGTTGGAGAAGATCAGCAAGCTCGCCGAGAAGGCCGCCGCCTGCTGCGACAAGCACCTGGTCTGATCCGGCTAGACGTCGTGAAGCTGTAGATGCAGAATGACGCCGCACAAGGAGGTGCGGCGTTATGGTGGAACCATCCCAAGTAGGCATTCGCCCGTGCATGAAGTGCGGGTGGAAATTCGTGAGCCCGGACGTCCTGCGCATCGGCAGGTGTCAGGACTGCAAACACGGCGAGCACGCGTACACCCCGAGGACCGCGAGCGTGGCTCAGGTCCACGAGGCTGCACGCACCTAACTCACTAAGGACACCTCATGAGACGGATTGTGGTGATCGGCGACGTCATGCTGGATCAGACCACGTGGGTGCGGGTCAGGGGCGTGAGCCCGGAGAACGACGCGGTGGTGGTGGCGGTCGAGGACCAGGTCACCTACAACCTCGGCGGGGCCGCCAACGTGGCCCACAACTGCAAGACGCTCGGCAACGACGTCGTGCTCCTGGGGTTCAACACCAACCCCGTCGTGGACACGCTCATCGCCCAGGCAGGCATCTCGAACTGCATCGTCCGACCCAAGTCCGGCGACACCCCCGTCAAGAACCGCTTCGTCACCCGCGACGGCCACTACCTCCTACGGGTCGACCGCGAGAAGACGCCGTTCTCGCAAGAGAACGCGTTCAAGTACGGCACGTGCATCAGCGACAAGATCGAAGAACTCCTCCACACCCGCGACGTGCCGCAACCCGTGGTGTGCCTGGTGGACTACGACAAGGGGGCACTCGACCACGAGTCCATCAAGACTCTCATGTACTGGTTCAACGCGGTGCACGAGAGCTTCGACTTCCCGATCATCGTGGACCCGGGGCGGTACGGCTCGTGGTCCCGGTACGGCTCGCCGCGGACGGTGTTCCGGGCCAACCTGCTGCAAGCCTCGAAGTTCGTGAAGCAGGATCTGACCGGGTTCAAGTTCAAGGGGCGAGAGGGGTACGAGACGGCCCTACACATCGTCCGACGCACTTTGGCGGCCGAGCACATCGACTTCCGGTACGTGGTGCTCACCCTCGGGGCCGGCGGCATCATCGCGGGCGGCAAGTTCAAGGAGCAGGTGCACTTCCAGGAGGCGAACCCGGTGGACCTGCCCGACCCGTGCGGGGCCGGGGACACGGTCACCGCGGCGATCGCGGTGACCATGGCGTTCGCGGAGAAGTGCGGAGACTGGCACGCCCTGATGGCGGGCGTGTCGGTCGCAACCAAGGCGGCACGCATCGCGGTGGTCAACCGCGGCGTGTACGCCGTTACCCGGGGAGACATGGGATGGCGGACGTGAGCGAGGTGTGGGATGGACCGCAGCACCTGGAAGGGCTCCAGGTCGATAACGCTATTACCTTCCAGGATTGGCGGCACCCGAAGTTCCTGGCCACGTGCGCGAAGCACAAGGGCGGGCAGATGGACGACGGCCGCCCGTGGTTTTTGGGTGTGGTCAACGGGTGCTTCGACTTGTTCCATCTGGGGCACATGAACTTAATCGCCCAGGCCGTGAGCTATCAGGCAACCGGTCGGCACGTTTTCCTGGTCGCCCTATTGAACTCGGACGCGTCTGTGGGCAGACTAAAGGGGCTTCACCGCCCCTACGTGCCACTCCCGGCACGGCTGTGTATGGTCGCCATGCAGCAGTTCGTCGAAGGCGGGGCGGCCGGGTTCGACGAGGACACCCCGGAAGAAGCCCTCTCCGTCCTCAGACCAGACTTCCTGTTCAAGGGTGCGGAGTACGAAGGTAAGTCGATCCCCGGGGCCGAGCACTGCGGCAAGGTGGTGTTCCTCCCGGAGACGCCAGGCTTCCGTACAACGGACCTTGAGAGACGCATCGTTGCGGCGGCAGGAGGCTCCGTGCAACCCCCACGGACGGGCACGTAAACCCGCCCAGGTAGACACCATGACCGTCACAACCGAGAGCGGACGCCGCCTGATCATCCCTGCGCACCACCCGGTGTACACGCCCCTGGGCGACTACCGGGAGGGCCAGGAAGTAGACCCCGTGACCGTGGACGTGGACAGCGACCGGGCCGCCACCCTGCGGCGGGGGAATCGCATCATCGTCGACAACAGAGTAGAGGTGGTCGCCCAAGTGGTGACCGCCTGATCAAACCCAAAAGTGGATTTTGAAAAAAGTGAAACCCATAGCTGTGCTGTGCTCGGACACTCACGCCCGGCCCAGGCGTGAGGACGAGCGGCACGCGTTCAGGCAGATCATCGACAAGGCCGTGGCCCTCAAAGTCCCCGTGGTGGCCGCGGGCGACTTGATCGACAAGCAGTCCAACCGGGCAGAAACCATCACGTTCCTGTACCGACAGCTCGACCGCCTCGGGGAGGCTGGGCTGTGGTTCTATTACACCCAGGGCCAGCACGACTTCGACAACCCGCCCTGGCTGAGTGCCCACCCGTACGCCTTTCACATGCACAAGAAGGGCGTCACGCTCGGCGACTTCGTTCTGTACGGCCTCGACTGGCAACCGTACGGGAAGCTACAGGAGGAGCTGGCCGAGATCCCGCCGGACGCTAACATGCTCGTCTGCCACCAGGTGTGGGCCGACTGGATGGGTGACCGGGCCGCCCCGCAGGGCAGCTTTGCCCAGATCCCGGGGCACATCAAGTGTGTGCTGACCGGCGATCTTCACAACTGGAAACTCGAAGAGCGCAAGAACGCGGACGGCAAGAAGATGCTGGTGGTCTCCTGTGGGGCCACCACGCAGCAGAAGATCGACGAGCCGGACAGGCACTACTACGCCCTGTTGTGCCCGGACGGCCGGGTCGAGCAGCGGAAGCTGAACAGCCGGCTGTTCATCGACTGCTCGCTCATCAACACCGAGAACGACATCGACCTGTTCATGGCCGAGCTGGAGCCGACCCTGGCCACCGCCGCGCAGAAGGCTAACGCCATGGAGCTGCCGGTGGAAATGACGAAGCCCTACATGCGGGTCAGCTACTCGTCGAAGATGCCGGACGTCGTCAGGCGGGTCGAGAAGGCCGTCGCCGATCGGGCCATCTTGAACTTCAAGCAGCTGCTCCCGCCGGAGAAGCTGGACGCCTACAAGAAGGCGAAGAAGGCCGAGAAGGGTGAGGCCGTCACGCCCTTGTCGGTGCTGTCCCAGGAGGTGGACAAGGAAGAGAAGCCGGCGGTCTACGAGCTGGTGGAGCGGATGCTCGGGGCGACGGACAAAGAACTGGAGTTCGCACGCTGGAGGTCGGAATTCTTAAGTGAGGGGCCTACCCCAGTTTGATGCCCAGAAGCTTTGGTTTGCACTTCTTCGCGTCGTTCTGAATCCTGCGGGCGTTCTCTAAGCCTCGCAGGACTCTTTTGTAGCCATCTTTTGACCAGTTGGGCTTTCTACCTTTTCGGGTCTCTTTGAGGTGCGTTGCGTTATTAGGGTACAGGACGAGATTGCTCGGGTCGTTGTTGCTCGGGTCTTCGTCTTCGTGGTGTACGACTTCGCCTGGTAGCAAGTAGCGTCCAAGCACGCGTTCGGCGACTAGCCGGTGCTCCGGCACGTAACCGTTAGCTTTTGCGTGCGGGTGATCGGGACGGTGGACGAAAACGTAGCCTCGACTGGTGGTTTTACCGCCTTTCCAGTTACCGTTTCTCTCGCCGGCTGCGGCACCGATGTTTCGCATCTCACAGTCGTTATCCAGAAGTACGCGGCGTACGGCGGCCGACCTAACGCGGTACGTTTTTCCGGTCTTGTCAGACACGGTCCTTAGCTTCGCAGCTACGGCTTTGCAGGTTAGCCCGGACCTGTATAGCTTTTGCATCAGGTCAACTGGCCACAAATAAGTTCTGGGCATTCCTGGCGTCCTTGAAGAGATAGTTACCTTACGCTACAGAGCGTGCTTAGAGCGTAGTCAATGTTCCACAAGGAGTCAACGTGCACTTTAGGAAAATCAAGATCGTAAACGTGGGTCCGTTCTCGCATTTTGAGCAGGAACTTACTCGCGGTTCGGTTGGTGTTTTTGGTAAGAATGGAGCCGGTAAGAGCACTTTTCTTAACCTCCTGTACGGCCTGGTGACCAACGACTTCGGCAGGTTCGACGGCGTCAAAGCCGACATGGTGCGCAACACGGCCGACCCCAAGGCCGAGTCGTACATCCGCGGCGAGATCGAGCACAACGGGGTGGTGCTGGACATCACCCGCAACTTCAAGCCCACGAAGGCCAAGCCGAACACGACGCTCTCGGTGGTGGGCGGCTCGCAGATCGAGCTGATCACCCACGAGGGCAAGGCCAGCGAGGAGATCAACAAAGTCCTGGGCGTGGACAAGAAGCTGCTGGACCTCTACGTGTTCAAGACCCAGGACCGGATCTACGACTTCCTCACCACCATTCCCAGTGAGCGGGCCAAGGCGTACGCCGTGCTGTGCCGCACGGAGGCGTGCGAGGAGATCTGGAACACGTTCGGCGAGTTCCTGGCGAAGGACAAGGACGTCAACACGGTCATCACCGACAACTCCGACGAGCTGACGCAGCACGTCTCGGAGCTGAAGGAGGAGCTGGTCGCACTGGATGGTCGCAAGACGGTCGCCGAGGAGAAGCTGTGCGACGAGAAGTTCCGTAAGAAGTACGAGGACCGGGTGCGGAGCCAGCAGCGGCTGGAAGACCTCAGTGAGGAGGCCACCAGGGTCGAGACCGAGGTCAAGGCGGCACAGGCGACGGTGAAGAAGCACGCCCTGGCCGTAGACGCCAAGAAGATCGAACGCACTGACCTCCAGGAGAAGTACGACAAGCGGAAGTCCAAGGCTGAGGACACGCGGGCGGCTCTCAAAGGCTGGGAGCAGTACAAGAAGTACCGCAAGCGTCGCAAAGACCTGAAGGACGAGGCCGAGGCCCTGGAGGTCGAGGAAAACACCAACAAGCCGCCGGAGCCGCCCGCTGACGCCGACAAGTTGGAGGCGTTCAACAAGCAGCTCACTAACTGGGAGCGGGAGCTGGTGGACGCGCAGAAAGTGGTCGCCGCCTTCCAGGTGACCGGCCAGACGGCCTGTCCGACGTGTGCGACGCCGGTGGACCACCTCAAGGACCACCTGGAGGCCATGCGGGAGAAGGTGAAGACGCTCCCGGCGAAGATCAACGCCATGGAGGTCGTCGTGGAGGACATCGACACCTACAAGACGGCCGCCCGCAAGTACGAGAAGTGGAAGGCCGGCTACGACGCCCGGTTGAAGGCCAACCAGCAGGCCCGCGACGCCCTCAAGGGCGTGGAGGCCCCCGACGGCGACGCCGACGAGCTTCAGGGGTGGCTGGCGAAGTTCGCCAAGCTCGAAGCCGACCTGGAGACGGCCAACCAGGGCGTCAAGGTGCTCGAAGGTATCCTGAGCAAGGCCGAGGCGACCCTTCAGGCCAAGAAGGACCGCCTCGCCGAGGTCAAGCAGGGGATCGACGAGAACCAGATCGACCCGAGCAAGGTGGAGAAGGCCAAGACCCGCCTGGCCGAGCACCTGGCAGCCACCAACGAGATCTCCAAGCTCGAAGGGGAGGCGAAGGGCGTCAGGAAGCTCGTGGACGCCAAGGAGCAGGAACTCAAGGCCCTGCGGGTGAAGCTCAAACGGTCGAAGAAGCTGCGGCAGATGGCCAAGGTCATCACGGAGGCCCGCGAAGTCGTTCACCGCGACCGCCTACCTCGCCGGGTGGCGTCTACCAACCTCAACCGCATGGAAGGGGACATCAACGAGAACCTGGCGTTCTTCGGCGACCCGTACTGGATCGAGACGAACGAAGAACTGTCTTTCGTGGCCCACAAGCCCGGTGAACCGCCCCAGGCGGCGGGACGGTTGTCCACGGGTCAGCGGGTCATCTTGGCCCTGGCCTTCTGGCCGGCGGTGGCCTCGCTCTGGGCGACCGATCTGGGTATGCTTGCACTAGATGAACCGACGGCGAATCTGGATGGGGAGAACAGGAAGTTCCTCTCGCAGGCTCTGGGAGCCATGACGGCCAAGGTGCGAGGCGAGAGGCAACTCATCATGGTCACGCACGACCCGGATCTCCGCACTTCGTTCGATCAGGTGATCGACTTGGGAGGGTAAGCCATGCGAGCCGCCGTACGCACCGATCTCGTCCTGCGCCTGCACACGGACAAAGACGGGTTGGTGTGGTACGGGGATCACGAGCAGCTTGCCACCAATACGTGCCTCGACGCCTGGGACTTCTTCGAGACCGAGACCTTCCTCGAAGAGTTGGACAACGCCCGGGTGGTCCGCCTGTTGGGCACCCGGGCCAACTCGACGCTGGTGGTGAAGCTCCAGGAGCGGCGGGCGGGCAACCCCGAGTTTGCGAAGAAGACCGTCTGGCTCGTCTCCCCGGCGTCCGTGCCGGGGTGCTGGCTCCGGGACGACCCGGCCAGCGTCCTACACCACCTGTGGCAGCCGCCCTTCGGGGCGTCTCTACTGGGATGTTGGCACGAGATGACCACGGCCGATTACTCCACGTACGCGATGATCGACACGCTGGGCGACAAGCCCGGTCGTGAGGTGCCGGAGGTGACCCGGCGCATCGCCGAGTACCACCCGGCGTGGGACGCGATCACCTTCGTCCGCGGCGTCGACGAGGACGCCGCTTGCCGCCTCCTGGCAGACATTATAGACCCCCGGTGGTCTCGCCACCCGAGTCGCCCGGGACGCTTCTCCCGCCTCCACGCACACCTCGGACTGACGCCAGAGAACATGGCCGCCTGCACCGGCGACGGCCGCTCTGGGTTCCATTTCAACCGTGCTACGAACGCCGTCAGGGTCTGGTACAATCGGTCGGCCCAGCGGGGCATCAAAGAACCTGGGGACTTCCTCGGCCAGGTTCTCGACGCGCACGGGGACAACCTGGCGAAAGGGCTGTTGCGTGGCACGCAGCGGCTCGTGGAGTTCGTCAGTGCGGTGTGGTTGGACGTCGTGAGTCCTCGCCACCCCGAGTCCGGGTTCGACCCGGCTCAGTTCTTCCGCGACGCCGGGGCCGTTAAAGCGTTCGAGCAGCACCGGACGGCTTGCAAGCGAGTTTGAACGGCCCGGTCGGTTGTGGTAAAATGAGGCCATACCGAAAAGTCGCTGGGAAGGAACCCAATGCGCGAACTCACCGTACGGATTTCGTTCACGAAACACTCGCTGGGTAGCGTTAAGAAGGAGAACGGTAGGTTCCTTCTGGCACGTAACCCTGCGGGTGCCGTGACCTTCCTGGCCAGCTGGCACAACGCGAACATGAGGTTCGCGGCACAGATCCTGGGACGCCACCAGGACGAAGTGGGAAAGATCCTCTGGGACATCGCGGTGGACGCGACCGTGAAGCGGGACTCTTGGTTCCGCCGCTACTACGCGGTCACCGGGTCGGCCCGCCAGCGGTACGTCTTGCACGAGTCCTTCGTCCCGGGACAGGTGGTGGGCATCAACTGCGTTGTGCCCGCGGCCATCTCCGACGACGACTTCTGGCAGCTCATGCAGCTGGCCGGCAGGTACAAGGGGTTGAGCCCGGCCCGTCCGGGCGAGTTCGGTAATTTCGAGGTGGTGAGTATCCGGCCGCGGCGGGCTCTGGCAAGTGACCAGGGCACGCAGGCCGACACAGAGGCGGGGTTAAAGCAGAAGGGGCCTGAGACATTGCCAGTGTCTCAGGCCCCTTCCGAGCGGTGATGGCTGTCGCGGTGTGCTGCCGACGAATAGCCGCAGGTCATAGTACCCTGCCATCACCGCCGCTGCAACCCCCCCACATACAAGTTGGAGCGGCGTTTTCATGCGCACCCCCAAACGCGTAGCGTTGCTACGTTCGGGTAACCGTCTCGTCGTCGACCCGACGACACCCAAGATCCACGACATCCTCGTGCCGCATTTGCAGTACGTGGAGAAGAAGTTCACGCACGGGGCCGAGCGTGGCCTGCGGCGTAAGCTCGGCCGTCCCATCTTCGATGAGATCGAGTGGGAGTGCTACGGTGAGGACCACAAAGGCCGCATCGCCACGTCCTACGGGTTCGAGACCCGGATCAAGAACCTGCTCGAAGCCAAAGGGTACGAGGTCGAAACCCGGTGGGCGTCGAAGATCGAGGCCGCCGCACAAGAGGCCAGGGCCGAGAAGGTCTACAAGCCGCGGTGGGACCGGATAGAGGAGATGATCAAGGAGTCCCGCACCGACCCGGACGATCCCAATAGTGGATTTGAGTTCCGCTACAAGCAGCGGAAGTGCTTGAACATCATCGGCACGTGTCAGAACGGGCGGATTGACTGTCCGCCTGGTTGGGGCAAGGGCACGATGATCATGTTGGCGGCGATGCTGTTCCCCAAGGCAAAGATCGCCGTCACCACCAAGAACATACCCGTCCTACAACAGCGTCTGTACCCCGAGCTGTCCGGCAACCTGCCCTCGGTGGGTATGGTGGGCGGCGGGGTCAAAATCAAGAACCGTCGGGTCATGTGCTACTCCGCGGACTCGCTGCACCACGCCAAGGGTGACGAGGATTTCGTGTTCGTGGACGAGGGCCACCAGGCGTGCGCGGACGACTTCTCCGCCAAGATGGGCATCTTCGAGCACGCCCGCATCTTCATGTTCTCCGCGTCGTGGGACATGCGGCTGGACAACAAGGACATGCGGGCCGAGGCCATGGCCGGTCCCGTCCGCCTCAAGGTCACCTACAAGCAGGCCGAGAAGCACGACATGGTCGTGCCGATCGAGGTGATCTGGACCGACGTGGTCATGGACGAGAACCCGTGCTCGGGCCTCGACGGGGCCAGGAAGAAGCAGTACGGCGTGTGGTGCAACGAGCACCGCAACAAGCTCATCGCCAAGGACGCCAACCTGTACGACGACGACACCCAGGTGCTCATCACCGTCGAGACTTTGGAGCACGCTCTCAATCTCAAGAAGCTGCTCCCCAACTACGAGATCGTGTACTCCGGGCAGGGGCTCAAGGACTCGGACATCGCCTGGTTCGAGAAGAACTACCCGGACGAGTTCAAGCTGATGACCAACGAGCGTAAGCAGAAGCTCACCTCGCGGTTTGAGAAGGGGAAGCTCAAGAAGGCCATCGCCACCACGGTGTGGAACGTGGGCGTCAACTTCCGCAACTTGGAAGTGCTCATCCGCGGCGACGCGGGCGGGTCGCCCATCAACGACATCCAGATCCCGGGCCGCAACAGCCGCATCAACGACAAGGTGGTCAAGAAGGCGGGCGGCTCGAAGGAGAAGCTGGTGGGGATTCTCCACGACTACCGCGACATGTTCGACACGGGGTTCAAGTACAAGTCCGCGAGCCGGGAGAAGAGTTACACCCGCAACGAGTGGCGGCAGCACTACCCCAAGGAAGAGAAGAAGTCGCGGCTGCGACGAATGATGAACTTCGGGAGCGTCGAGTGAAGAAGAAGTTCAAACCCAAGACGACGCCGACCGGGTTCCAGCCCGCCGACAAGTCGAAGGTGGGCAAGAAGCCCGTTACGGGTCCGCGTGTCTCGACCGTCAAGGCGTGGCTCGTGAAGGTGACCTACATCCAGGAGCGGAGCCGCTGGGAGTCGTTCAAGCAGGGCGAGACGGTCACGTACCGCCCGCCCCGCAGCTACGACGGCAAGAAGGCCGTCACCTACGACGACGAGTTGGAGGTCGAGTCCGCCAAGAACAGCGTCTGGCAGAAGATCGTGGAGTGGTGCGAGAAGCGCAAAATCCAACCCGAGGAGTACGTCCGGTCGGCGTTCACGGACCTTCCCGTGTACCGCCAAACGGCCCCGGAGCCGAACCAGATCATGGGGGCGAAGTACGAGTCCAAGTGGAAGGAGGTGTCGGTAAAGATGGAGGAACGCCTGGCAGCGTCGCTGGCTGCGGAAAAGGCGTTGGCCCTGCGACACGTCGTTGTCAACCAGAGTTTGTACGGCGACACGGCTGAGTTCGCCCAGCATTGCGTCCTCACGGACGGCAATATCGACCTCAGTCCCCTGTTCCGTTACTGTCTTGCAATAAGCATCGGGGGGAAGCTGATGCGGAAGATCGCCCGGAAGTTCCAGGCGGAAGCCGTGTTGCAGTTCGAGTGCTACCGAAGGCAGTACAAGAAGACGTGGGCGGACGTTCTCCCCGAGGGCTTTTCCGCCATGTCGAAGCGTCTGTACCCGGCCGTTCTTGCCAAGCTCGGCCACGGTATGAAGCCGGACGACCCGGCAGACGAGTAGTTCATCCAGAAGGAAAAGGTGTGCTGATGCCGAAGGAAGAAGAGAACCCGAAGTTCAAGAAGAAGGTGGAGCCCGAAGAACGCCGACACCCGCTGGACAGCCAGAAGAAGCAGCAGATGCTGACGGTGTTGATCCGCAACCCGGACGCGTTCGAGGCGGTCTCCGAGCTGTTGACCGTGGCCCAGGTGAAGCGGTGGTCGACGGCCATGTCGCTCGTCTGGCGGGAGGTGAAGAAGTTCCACAAGAAGTACGCCGAACTCCCCGACCGCGGGCAGTTGAACGCGCAGCTGGGCGACGAGCTGGGCGGCAACGTCGATCTTCTCGGCGACGAAGAGAAGACCGAGATCGACAACTTCATGGACTACGCCTGGGACGACGAGGAGCACGGCAAAAAGCTCAAGTCCCCGAAGCAGCTGAAGTTCGTGGTGGACACGTGCAAGCAGTTCCTGGAAGAGAACGTCGCCCACGACGTCCACAAGGCGGTGTTCCGCGAGGGCACGCTCCCGGCCGACATCCCGAAGCTCCTGGAGGAGACTCGACTCAAACTAGACCAGGTGCAGTCGCTCACCGAAGTCGAGCTGGACGTGCCGTTCCCGAAGAACTGGGACAAACGGCCCGACCAGCAGCTGTTCACGACGGGCGTGGACGCCCTGGACAAGTTCATGGGCGGCGGCTGGCGGGCCGGCGAGGTGACCCTGTTCATGGGGCCGTACGGCTCGTGCAAGACCACCCTGGTGTGTCAGGCCGTGTCCAACCAGATGCGGTACTGCGCGCAACTGATGGCCGGCGGCAAGGCCCGTAAGAACAGCAAGGGCGAGCAGATGATCCCCGTGGTGG
>Ga0163151_10005258_pt1 | contig 16663 bp, 12 predicted proteins | sample OliLakLV19MP5IB2_FD_145596 | JGI IMG/M metagenome (GOLD analysis project Ga0163151, IMG submission 145596) | Freshwater microbial mat bacterial communities from Lake Vanda, McMurdo Dry Valleys, Antarctica - Oligotrophic Lake LV.19.MP5.IB-2 | ecosystem: Environmental > Aquatic > Freshwater >...
TAATAGCAATTCGAGGACTTTTTAGTCACCCCCGAACGAGAAGGGTTGAATGAATAGGGAAGTCGCAGTGCAACTGCTCCCGAACGAACAATAAATACATTCAAGGTCGAAGTGCAACTTCTCCCAGACGGGTTATTTGGGGTAACGGGATGGATGATGTCGTAAGAACATTTTGCATAGACGTAGTCGTAGAAATCAGATAGAATTTTTACAATTATCTTTATTCTCTATGTGCATTAACTTCGACTACGTCTCTGCTATGCTTTTATGTTGTTCCCGTACAAAATTGTTTTGTTTAATATTTTATTGCCTATGTAATATTCCGCTCAATTCGCAGACAAGTGAAATATATCCTCCAAAAATCACTGAACGCTATTATCAAATCATAGAAGCTCCAAACCTCGCCGACCAATGGGATTCCTGGCGCCAGGAAATATCAGAATGGAAAGATTCGGTATTAAAAAAAATAGCTTACAACGGAGAAATCTATCAGAAAAAGGAATATCAATGGGCCTCCAAAGCGTATTCCACCCTGTTTCTCATGGCCAATGATAAAAACCTCTATGATAAAAACGGGAAATACGATATAGGGAAATATTTAAAAAAATACGAAGAACAATACGGGGGCGTGGATGTTGTAGTCCTATGGCCCACCTATCCACAGTTGGGGTTTGATGACCGGGACCAATATTTCTTTTATAGAAACCTGCCCGGAGGGATACAGGGTTTGAAAACATTATGTGATCAATTGCACCGGATGGGCAAAAAGCTTGTCATTGCTTACAATCCCTGGGATAATATTGCCCGTTTGAACGGGAAAAATGATATCGATGAATTATTAAATTTATTGCGCGAAACCGGAGCCGATGGTTTTTTTCTGGATACGATTTCAAATTTTGAAAATTTGTTTCAACAACTAAAAGAAATAAATCCAGCTGCGGTTTTTCAATCGGAAATACCGATAAACCCGGAAGCTTTAAACCAAGTGCATCAATCCTGGCTCGAACCAGCCTGGTCACGTTATCATGCCCTTGAGTTTTCAGAAGTACCCGGGATAGTGCGTAACCGCTGGCTGGAACAACGGCATATGATTTACCGCTTGTCCCGTTTCAGCCACGAACAATCAACACTGATACAAAATGCCTGGATCAACGGTTGTGGAATAGTGATTTGGGAAAATGTATTCGGTACGGTCAATGAGTTGAATCCCCGCGACCGCACCCTGCTGAACGCGATGTTACCCATACAACGTCAGTATTCCGAATTTTTCACCCAAGGAGCATGGACTCCGTTATTTCCGGTATGGCTGCACCGGGTGTATGCCAGCCAATGGCAACTGGGCCTTAAAAAAATATGGACTATTGTCAACCGGCAGGAACAAATGGCGACCGGGGCCATTTTTGCCGTCGATTTTAAGGAGGGCATGAAGTACTACGATTTAATAGCTGGTAAAGAATTAAAAACCACTACATCCAATGGCAAAACCAGTTTGTTTACAGAATTAAAACCAAAAGCAATCGGTTGTATTTTGGCCATTCCTTCCAATGAACTGAATGCTGAATTCTATACCTTTCTTGCGCAGCAGGCTGTCCGAGAAAAAAAATCAAATTTCAACACGGCTTATTCGCTTCCACCCCACCGTTTAAAACCGTTTAATCCAACCCCGCTATATGCTAAAAATAAAATTCCCCGCGGCATGGTGAATATTCCAGTACCACTCCATCCGGTTGAATTGAATTTCACTTTCAGACAACGAGAATGTGGGTTTTATCCCATGGATGGAATAGTGGATTTTTCATATAGCCGGGCAATTAATCAGGTACTTTCCTCCACTATAAAAGTGAATTTGAAACCCTATGCGATGGATGAGGCTTTGGTCACCAATGCTCAGTTTGAACAATTTCTCCTTCAATCAAAATATAAACCTTACTACCCCGAGAATTTCCTGAACCATTGGATCAACAATAAGATCCCTTTCGGGCAGGAAGATCATCCGGTGACCTGGATTGGTCCCGACGATGCGAGGGCCTACGCCAGGTGGGCCGGGAAACGACTACCTACTGAAGCGGAGTGGCAATGGGCTGCACAAAATGGCACTGAACAAACGATCTATCCCTGGGGAAACCAGTATGACTCCACGAATTGTAATGGAGGACAACATTCAGGCACTACCACCATCAAACAGTTTGAAAATGGCAAAACCAAATCCGGTCTCTATGATATGAGTGGGAATGTATGGCAATGGACGGAAAGTGAACGCACCGATGGCTATAATACGTATTGCATTTTACGGGGAGGCGGATGGTATGTGAACAAGGCTTCACACTGGTATGCTGATCAGGGTCCTCAGAAAACCAGTTTTGGAGCAAAGTACTTATTAACTTATCCGGGTTTAGACAGGTGTGGGACAGTTGGTTTCAGATGTGTGGCTGATGTTCAGAAATAAGCTATTTCAAGCCTTTGGGAAACAGAAATCGTGGTAAACTGTTTGTAAGCGGATTAACCCGGTTATATTCAGTGACAAACGATTTATACTCCTATATTCTCCAAATTTAGTCTTTCCTCAAAATCAAAGGTAAATTCATTGAAAATTTTCGCTTTATTCTTTATTTTAGCTTTAGTTCAGGTGTGTATTCAATCAATTTCAGGCAACCCTGGGACATAATTATTTGAAAGCCACTAAAATATACATGCCTATCCCGACACCAATAAATATATATTGTTAGTCCATCGATAAAATGGATTATTAGGACTGAGGGATTGATATAAGGAAATATACGCATCTAAAGCGAGAAAAAACTGCACTGTATTTTCAAATCCCTGCATGCCATCAAAATGATGCAGGAGGTCACGGCCAGCCTGATGATTGCGATCTGCAAAAGGGAAATACAACAACACCTGATGATCCGGTTGCCCTTGTTGTAAAAAACTCTGGCAGCGTGCCACATAATCATTGAGGGTTTTGAAATCTTTCCAAAATGGATTGGCAGGGGTAGCATGGACTGCTGCATAAAATAACCAACCCGGCCAGGTAGCCTGGGGTGGGGAATAATTAGTTCCGTGATAAACGATATGGTTTACACCGCCTAAAAAATATTGATCCACAGAAGATTTTATATCAGCCAGAGAGGATAAAAAGTGTTCATTCAGCCAGGTGGCAGCCTCTGCAGAAGCAAGCGGTTTGCCCATCACGTGGGCAACGGAAGTAGCAAATTTAAACCGGGTGAGATCTGTGCCCTCCGTCTCAACATCTGTCCACCGGATAGCTGATAGGTTTTATGGGTAAAGTATTTACACGCATCCGATTCTGTGACCCAGGGTCCGCCAAAGGGCCATCCGGTTCCGGAGGCCATATCGATTCCGAGGTTTAATTTTTTCGCTTCGCTCAGTACAAAAGAAAATCGATCCATCCAGGCTGGAGTCAGATAATTAATAAACAATTTTTCCTGGCCCTGAACCCCATAGATAGGGGTGATTTCAAGTCCACCAAGTCCTGCTTCCTGATACCATTTCATGGTGGTTTTCAGCCCGGGTTCGTCAACAGCACTACCCTGCCACCACCATCGGGTCCAGGGTTTGGAGGTCTGGGTAATCGGTGGCCATTCAATCTGTGCAGTTAAAAATTGAACAGGATAAAAGAAACTGAATACAAAAAACAGTTTGATTAAGTAACCATTCATGAATAAAAATGATTGTCCATGCCAAGATACAATATTCATTTATTCGGTCAGGTACCGAAAACGGGATTAGGAATATTGCATTTACTTTGCAATTTCCAGAAGGGATGAACCTACTTTAGAAGTTTTTTCTCTCCTTTGGAATTGACCCTGTAAAATTTACCTTCTTCCACCAACATAGCCTCCGAAATACCCTTCGCATGATATACATCCGTATTGAATACCCTTCCGTCAAATAATACACTTATGGTATCGGCGACCACGGTGTGTCCGGTGGCAATGTATTTTACATTGAACAACGACAAGGTGCTATCAATCTGTTTGGAGGTCGCTTTGGCTTTTTGGGAATAATATCCCCGGTACCAGAAAGGCCCGAGATCACTGAATAATAACTCCACTTTAATATCCGGATAGTTGTAAGCGGTATCGGGATAAAACGGACGCGCGATATCATTGATTTGTGGTGCTGGCATTCCCATTAAGTTTACCAGGGCAGAAATACCCCCATGTACAAATAGGATATCACCGATTTTCTCTGCTATATTTTTAGTACGCAACCACCTCCCCAATTCCGTATCATCCCAGTATAATGAAATATAGGGTTCATTCATCAGTTTGGCGTGTTCCATATAGCGGGGATTGACATACCGGAAATCGCCGCTCATATTCATGATTTCATGGTTTCCCAGAATAAAGTGTACATACCCTTTAGCAGCTTTTGCCTGTTCTTCGAGAGAATAGATCAACCAAAGCACTTCATTTTGTTGATTACCCCGGTCAAAAAAATCACCGGTCAGCGCAAGGTGCCCCTTCCCATAAATCCATTGAAAATTTTCATCGATCACTCCATTGACCTGCAATAAGGTCCTGAAGGCTTTAAAATTAGCCTCGATATCCGACATGACCAGCAACTTGGACACTTTGCCGTATTCCGCTTTTTCATTGTCCATTTTGGCCTTGAGCCTGACCGAAAATGTTTTTCCTGGTTCGTCCGTAGCCACTTGCAAGGTTATATTTTTTTTATCCGCAACGGGGAAACTTTCGGTCACTGCGCTTTTTACACCTCCTTCTTCGAAAATAGAGGTTAAATAAATTTTTTCTTTGGTATAGGTAACATAAGGTCCATCAACCAAAACTTTGCCGTTGAGAGATCCTGATTGAAACGGCTCTGACATAATATAGAATAATACGAGTAAAATAATATTCATTTCAAGGAGTCTTTAGTATAATGATAACATAAGTACAAACGAGTATAATCCCCTGCAGGATTTTAAAATTATCTTAAAATAAAGATAGAAGAAAATCTGAAAAGTCATTCCGGACAGGACATTAAAGGCAGGAAATGACCAATATTCCAGCATGAGTGTTAGGGAACCCGCTTTACCTCAAAACTCAATCATCGCCTTAATAACCTGGTTTTGTGTAACATAAAGAGATTCAAACCGGTCAATAACCTGACTAAATGGTATCCTATGGGTTATCAATGGAGCCACTTCTATCGTACCAGCCAGGATGGATTGTTTTACCTGATGAAAATCGCTGAGTGTCGCATTCCTGCTGCTCTTGAGCGTTGTTTCTCTTTTATGAAATTCCGGATGTGAAAAACTAAAAGGTCGTTTTTGCAAACCAACCAGAATATATTGTCCGCCATGGCCTAGATATTGTATACCGGATTCGATCGCTTTGAGACTGCCGGTTGCATCGATAACCAAAGGAAACAAGTCCTCCCCATGTACAGATCTATACGTTTCCATCCATTCCAAGGCTTCCGGTTGGAGGGTATGGGTTATCCCAAACTGTTTAGTTGCAAAATTTAAGCGGCTTTCATTAAAATCCATTAACCATACCTCAGCTCCGGCTGCTTTGGCCATTATGACCAATCCCAAACCGATCGGCCCTGCACCCATTATTAATACTGGATCTCCCTGCATAGGGCCGGCACGATTTATCCCATGCGCCGCCACAGCAAGAGGCTCTAACAATCCCAATTCATCCAAATCCAGGCCATCAGCAGGAACAAGCAATTCGGAAGGAATAGAATAGTATTCAGCCATAGCCCCATCTGTATGTACACCACATACTTTTAAATGCAGACAACAATTGGTTTTCTTTTGAAGGCAGGCCCGGCATTTACCGCAAGAAATATAAGGCATCGCTGTACAGAGATCGCCTGCTTTTAGCTTAACACTATCACCGGCAACATATTCAGCGGCTATCTCATGTCCCAGTATCCTGGGGTAATTAAAATAGGGTTGAGTGCCTTTATAAGCATGAAGATCGGTGCCGCAGATTCCTATCCGCCTGATCCGGATGATGGAATAGCCCTTTACGGATTTTGGTTCCGGGATCTCAATATATTTAAAAAGCCCAGGCTGTTCACAGGTCAACGCTTGTATAAAACTCACAGCTACTTGGAGATTTTCGGCGAACCATATTGAATAATAAAAACCTGAAATGAAGACGGTGCCATTTCAGCAGCAAGGATGCTGTTCAGGATATCATACTGTTTTTCCTGGGGCTGGATTTTAGTGTTTTTGAGGCTGTTAAAATCATTGGATAAACGCGAGGTCAGGGTGATCCCCCTGGCTTGAAATTTATCTGGCGGGAGTCCGTCAATATGGATTTCCACTTTTTTGGAACTCCTGGCCATATTGACCAGTTTGATAATGACCTGATTTTGATTTTTATCCAAAACGGAAGAGGCAAACAAACTATCCTGTCCGGCCACGATCGAATCCTGCATGGTAACAGATATGATATGGGTACCCTTAAAATTGGAAAATAATTTTTGCACATAATAGTTCGGAGTGGCTGAGGCCTTGAGATTATCAAACCAGATCAGATCAGGCCTCCATTGCCAGGCATCGACATGGGCCATCAAAGGGGCATAGGAACACATACGCACCAGATCCGCATTGCGCTCGAGTCCGGTCATAAAAGCAGCTTCTGCCAGGGCACTCAACCAGGAGTTTCGGGATTCAGGTATGGCTTCTTCCTTGTCATGGGCCGCGTATTCACCGGCAAATATCTTTGGACCTTCACGATCGTAGCGGTCATACCTTTTAGCATTGTTGAAGAACCAGGCAGGAGGTAAATAATAATGCTCATCCATAAAATCGGCTTTGGAGGTCTTGAGTTGTTTCCAGGCGTAATCAAATAAAACCCCGGAAGCAGACGGGCCCGAACCGGCTACCAATTTGATCTGAGGGTATTTGGTTTTAAGTGCTTTTTCAAAAACCAGGTAACGTTCGATGTATTGGGCGTCCCATTGTTCATTGCCGACTCCCAGCATTTTTAAATTAAACGGTGCCGGATGGCCCATGCTGGCCCTTAATTTTCCCCATTTGGTCTGCACCGTGCCGTTGGCAAATTCTATCAGGTCCAGGGCATCCTGAATATAGGGATCGAGCTCATCCATGGCAGCTACTTCCCCGCTGTTAAACTGGCAGGCCATGCCACAATTTATAATGGGCAGCGGTTCGGCCCCCAGGTCCTCTGCCAATTGGAAATATTCATAAAATCCCAGGCCAAAGGACTGATAATAATCCGGTGCAGCCCGCCGTGCAAATTCCATATTCCAGCGATTGACGATCAAGCCCCGGTTTTCAACCGGACCGACCGTATTTTTCCATTGATACCGGTTTTGAAGATCGCGTCCTTCCACAATACAACCTCCGGGAAACCTTACAAATCCGGGTTTTAAACTATCCAGCAGACCCGCCAGATCGGCGCGCATTCCATTGGGCCTGTTTTTAAAGGTATTCACCGGAAACAAGGACACATTATCCATTTCGATGGAACCCTTGCCGATAAAAGAAATTTTAAGGACACCGCCATATACGGAATCCGCAGCCGTAAGAGCTAATTCATATTTTTTCCAGGAACCCGGAGTGGTAATGATTTCACCGGAAGCAATTCTTGCACCCGTAGATCTGAGTACTTCGATCCGGAGTTTTAAATTGCCACTCATTGCTCTGGCCCAGACCGAAAAATTATATTTATCATTTTTAAGGAGGCCTATCCCCCGGTATCCTTCATTGGTCAGGGTATATGCACTGGAATCGGTGGTCTTGACAATTCGTGCTACCCGGGTATTGGTAATACTGCGTTTTTGCTGATTGATGATCAGCCATTGGTCTTCAGCTTTGGGTTTGTTGAGCCTCCAGCCGGTGAGGGCAATCGGAAATTGAAATGAACCGTTTTTAATGAGCTCCGCATACAGTCCTCCATCAGCGGCAAAATTGATGTCCTCAAAAAAGATACCCCACATCTGGGGGGAGATATCCGAGGTGACCTCATTGGGTTTTACCGCAAGTTTGATCTGTGACCTTCCCGGTAAATAAAAACCCGCAATCAGCAATAGGATATAAGTTGATTTTAAATTCATCCTTGTCCTTTTAATACTGAAAGATAAACAGAAGCATTGAACGGAAAAAAGTTAAAGGGTCAAAGGTTAAAGGTTAAAGGTTAAAAAAAATGGAGAAAGAAACAAACAGCATAATCGGATTAAGGCAATTCAACAATCCCCAATCCAGCAGCTAGCTAATCCATAATTCAAGGACTATTTCAACCATCGGAGTCTGGCAATTCAACAATGCAGCAATCCGATAGCTATCGGATCAACAATTCCACAATTCAACAGTTCCACATCTACCCCACCGGTATACGGACTCAAACAATTCAACAATTCAACAATCCGATGGTTCGGATCAACACCTTACCTCCTGAGGCTTTTCAAATACGCTATGCTCTGAGGTACCTGATAATGAATCCGGTTGCTTTCATCTTCTATAAAAAAATGTTTGATGCCTATTTTATTCGCTTGTTTGATGATGCCGGGGATATCGATTTCACCGGTACCCAGGGCCACATCATTGTCCGTTGAAGTGCCTCCGGTCAGGTCTTTTTTAACCCCTTTTTTCAGGTCCTTCAGATGGATCAGCTTCCATCGATCTTTGTATTTTTTAAGCAGTTTCACCGGATCACCGCCGCCAAACTGGGTCCACAGTACATCCATTTCAAAGGACACATATTCCGGGTTGGTGTTTTTAATAATATAATCCAGCAAGGTCCCTTGTTCATAAGGCCAGAATTCATAACCATGGATATGATAACAAAAAGTAAGGCCTTGTTCTTTAAGTACTTTACCCGCAGTATTAAAATCTTCAACTGCTTTTTTGGCATTGTCGAAATTGAACGCCCCATTTTTATGAGGGATCCAGGCACACATGACGTATTTGGCGCCTAAAGCTTTTGCCCGGGTGGCTACTTCCATTGGATCTTTTACCAATTGTTCATATCCGGTTCCTGTAGAAGGAATGGTGATTCCGCGGTCGTTGCATAGTTTTTTAAAATCCTCGGGGGCAATACGACCACCGCTTCCTTCGAGTTCGGTAATACCCATCATGGCAATAGTATCCAGGGTTTTTTCCATGTTGTTAGGAAAACTACGTCGGAAAGTAAAGGATTGGATACCAAACGGGGCGGTATAGAGTGGTTTTTGAGCGTAGATGTCAAACAGGACTACTGATATCAAACAAATAAGAATTAGTTTTTTCATACAATTGGTCAATTGGAAGTAAAAGTAAGGGGGATAGATGGAATTGGACCCTGTTTTGATTTTTTTTTGTACTATTTGACTACCGATCCTTAATACAAAAAAGCATGATATCCAATACACTACGGTCCATTTCCCACTTCAAACCACGGAATAACTATTGATGGCAACATGCAAGACCATGGCAAGTGTTTAAAAAGCCGAATAAACTACCCCGATGGTCGATTGGGATTTGACTGTTAGCCGGTTTTAATGGTAATATTGACGTCATCGCGACCCTCTGTAGATGTGGGTCCAAAACTTGTTAATATGCCATTGTCCATTAAGCACTTTTTATTTTTCGGTTGTTTGATCTTCGTCGTCCCTTTGTCATTGCAAGGACAAACTTCAAAAAATGGCCACATCAAGGGTCGGATTTTGGATTCCACTTCAGCTTTACCACTGGGTTTTGCTACCATCCAGGTGATCAAAACCCAGGATAATTCTTTGGTGGATGGTGCCTTATCCGAAGACAATGGAGAATTTAAAATTGATGTAGATTTTGGGGAATATTATCTCAGGCTGGATTTTATGGGGTATAATCCCTACAGTACACCTTCTTTTAGTTTATCAAAGGAGCGGCCTCGAATCGAATTAAATAACATCAGGCTGGCCCCTGCGGTGAGCACCCTGGATGAAGTGGTCGTGCAGGCTGAAAAGAGTTCAATGCAGTTGTCCTTGGATAAAAAAATATTTAATGTGGGTAAAGACCTTGCCAATGCAGGAGGGTCTGCTTCGGATATCCTGACCAATATCCCTTCTGTTTCAGTGGATCAGGAAGGAGGAGTCAAATTGAGGGGGAGTGATAATGTCCGTATACTGATCGATGGCAAACCCTCCGGCCTGGTGGGTATTAAAGGAGGCAGCGGGCTTCAGCAATTGCAGGCCAATATGGTCGAGCGGGTAGAAATCATCACCAATCCTTCAGCGCGATACGAAGCAGAAGGTATGGCAGGCATCATCAATATTGTACTTAAAAAAGACAGGAGCCAGGGCTTCAACGGGTCGTTGGATGTGATCACCGGCGAACCGGCCAATTTTGGCCTGGCAGCAAATTTTAATTACCGCCATAATGACCTCAATTTCTTTATCAACTATGGGATATCGTATCGTCAGCAATGGATTCGCAGTTCCCTTTTTCAAGAAGTATACGGTGATACACTTTTAATCTTGCAGCAGACTAACCGGGGGACTTTTACCGGTTTCAATAATAATATACGTGGGGGATTGGACTACTTTTTTTCTGAAAAAAGTATATTGACAGCCTCTTATCTCTACCGGAGAAGCCAGGGCAACCGGTTGCTCCATATCAATTACCTCGATTACCAAAATAATACTTCCAACTTCATCAGCAATATCAAACGACAACAAGACGAAGATGAAATCGAACCCAATGCCGAATACAGTGTCAATTATAAAAGGTCCTTTGATCAGAAAGGCCACGAACTCATCGGAGAAATAAAATACATCGATTATTTTGAAAAATCTGATCAGGCCTTTAATCAGCGTTATTTTCGTCCGGACGGATCTGAAGACCCCAGCCAAAATATAGTACAGCGATCGCTGAATGATGAATTTGAAAAACAGTGGCTATTTCAATTGGATTATATCAAACCCCTGGGTAAAGAAGGGAAATTTGAAACCGGACTGCGAAGTAGTTTCCGGGATATGGTCAATGACTATGTCGTCAGTGAAAAAAATGCGGAAGGTATATATTTACCCATCCCCGGACTGGACAATATATTCCTCTACGATGAAAACATACACGCGGCTTATAGTGTCCTTGGCAATAAAACCCGGGCGTTTTCCTACCAGGCGGGGTTGCGGGCAGAATGGACCGATGTCAAAACTACCCTCCAGGAAACCAACGAGGTAAATCCCCGTAACTATGTCAACCTTTTTCCAAGTGTTCACCTTACCCTTAGCCTTCCTAAAGAAAATGCCTTACAATTAAGTTACAGCCGCCGGGTACGCAGGCCTTTTTACAATGATCTGACTCCTTTTGTCACCTTTTCAGACAGCCGGAATTTTTTTAGCGGCAACCCTGATCTTGAACCTGAGTTTAGCAATGCCCTCGAGTTGGGTCATATCAAGACTTTTGATAAAGGATCTTTTACTGCTGCAGTGTATTACCGGGGTACTAAAGACAAAATCGACCGGATCAGAAGGGTAGATATCGATGGCAATTCCGTGACCCGCACAGAAAACCTGTTATCAGAACGGGCTCTGGGGACTGAATTTACCAGCGGATATACTCCGGTGGAATGGTGGAAGCTTGATTTTAATTTTAATTTTTTCTACGCAGAGATCGACGGCAGTAATATCTTGCCCGATTATAAAGCCAATATCTATAGTTGGTTTGCCCGGCAGACTTCCCGGTTTTCCCTTCCCAAAAAACTGGATATCCAACTCAGGGCAAATTATGAAGCGCCACAAAAAACTGCCCAGGGCAGGCGCAAGTCCTTATATTATGCCGATGTATCCGTGAGCAAAGACATCTGGAAAGATAAAGGCACTATCAATCTCAGTGTTTTGGATGTATTCAATACCCGTCGTAACCGGTTTATCAGCGAAGGCCCCAACTTTTATACGGAGGGAAATGCACAGTTCAGAAGGCGCCAGGTGAATCTGTCGATCAGTTACCGGATCAGGCAGGCGAAATCGACTAAGCCAAAAAGAATGGATGGGGAAGAAGGTTGAGTCATTTAATTATTGACTTAATCTCTTTTTAGAGGTACATTCATGAACTAAAATAAACTTGGTTTCAGGTATACTTTGGAATAAACCCCTTTCCTCATTTGGATTTCTTATGGACATGATCAGAGGTCTTGCTGTTCCAAATTTCCTTGTTTTTTCCTATACCTATTCCACTTTGTATTATCGCCATGGAGTCTACTCACTCCGTTTCCCACCTACTCTTCAATATTCATCAAAATAAATTACATCATTTTACGAACTATTTTAAAACTGTTTACACTAATTGACATACCCTTATTCAAGAATAAATTGTTAACCTTAAATAATTACTTTCTGAGAAAACATCACTTTTTTACCCTGCTCGCTTTATTATTTGTGACCGCTTGTTCAAAGGACAATGCTGAGTTCACCCTGCAAACCCCGTTGGAACAACGCGGCAACGATAATCACAAAATCTGGAAATTGAGTCATATAGAAAATCTTTGGGAGTATACGCTTTCAAATGGTTTTAGAAGCACTGGAAATCAGAACGTGATATATATATATGGTTGTTCACGGCCTGTAGGGCGGGCGATTTCCTGTACAGATGTATTAATAGAAAACGGCATTACCTTTTGGGATAATGCACACACCTTTTCATACAATGATAATTTTAAAATTGAAACAGAGCATCCTCTCCATTAAGAAGCAACAATACCGATGAATGGATTTTGATTTTCGTAGAAGAACAAACCGTTGATAAAAATGTGATCCAACCTTTTAGTTCTGCTGCCGCAGGTTTTCCCGGTACCAGTGCAGACGGCGGTTATTTAATTTTACCTAAAAATTTAATAATAAAATTTAAAGGTTATTATGTAAATGAGGATGGTTCACCCGGTGAATTGGACTACTTAATCGCTTATGATTCCTGTACCGTAAAAAACAATCTCCCGGTAGACGTTAAATATTCCACCTTCTATGCAAATTATGAAACCGATGAAATGGGCAATGCTCTGGACTATAATGATACAGGCACTATTCACTATGAATACATTTCCGGGTGCAATCAAAAACCAAACTAGTGTCAAGTAAAGCTTGATATGGCGGACAAATTATCCCACCGCTAGAGAAGCGAGCAGCGAGAGAAGCAAGCGGTGAGCAACGCGAGCGACGACTGCGATAGCGCAACGAATACAGCATGCAGCGAAGCTGCGAAGTAACATAGTGTCGTAAAACTCCAATCCTATTTTTCGTCACTTCCCTGTAGTTTTCGCTCGTTGTGCTCATTGTGTCGTAGTGGGAAATTGGACAGATTAAGCTTAACATTGCACTATATAGTTTAAAAAAAGCTCGGCTGCTCTAATGTTCCAACGATCTTTTAGTGATTGATCGATATCCTTAAAAAACCTGCTTCTCCGTATTGAGCAAGAGTGGGTCCGGATCATATGGTATAAATTGGTATGTTTATTCCTATTCGGACTTACTCTGTTTTGTTTATCCTGACAATGGCGTATCCAGCGGTAATAAAGCAGATACCAGACCACACCTTTTAGACTAAATTTATTGCTCAATTCTGGTTTTATGAAAAAATACCTGTTGGCCACCATGATTCTCTATTGTGGCGCCCTCTTCTCTCAACCTCAACCTCAACCTCAACCTATCAACCCACCTGAGAATCCCTCAAAAATTATCCGGTGGCCGACTGGGTGCAGGATGCCAAGTTTGGCGTATTCATTCACTGGGGAGTATATTCTGTCCCGGCATTTGGGAATGAGTGGTATCCCCGGAATATGTATCGAAAGGATTCCAAAGAATATAAACATCATGTAGAGAAGTATGGCACCCACGATCAATTTGGATATAAAGATTTTATACCCCTGTTTAAAGCGGAAAAATTTGATGCCAATGCCTGGGTAGATTTATTTAAAAAATCGGGTTTTAAATATGTAGTGCCTGTGGCTGAACATCACGATGGATTTGCCATGTATAAATCCGCTTTGACCAAATGGAATGCAGCCGAGATGGGCCCTAAAAGAGATATTATCGGAGAACTTGCTACTGCTACACGCAAAGCAGGTTTGGTGTTTGGTTTATCTTCTCACCGGATTGAACATTGGTGGTTTTTTAATGATGGCCGGAAATTTAATTCTGATGTGATGAGCGGGCAGTACAATGATTTTTATGGCCCCGCCAGGGAACAGAATGAGACCATGACCCCGGAATTTATGAATGACTGGTTGATGCGCAACATTGAATTGGTCAATAATTATCATCCTCAGCTCTTCTGGTTTGACTGGTGGATCGAACAACCTGCCCTCGAGCCTTATCGCAAAAGTTTTGCATCGTATTATTACAACAAAGGCCTGGAATGGAATAAAGGGGTTGTAATCAATTATAAAAACGAATCCTTTTCCGGAAATTCCGCCGTATTGGATATAGAAAGGGGAAAACTCACCGCTCTCCGTATGCCGGCCTGGCAAACTGATGATGCGGTAGGGTATAAATCCTGGCGTTATATAGAGAATGACAGTTTCAAATCAGTAAAATATCTGGTAAATAACCTGATCGATATTGTTAGTAAAAATGGACATCTCTTATTGAATATCGGCCCCAGACCGGATGGGACGATCCCGGACGAAGAGCAGAAGACTTTACTGGGAGTAGGATCGTGGCTATCGGTCAATGGGGAAGCGATTTACGGTATCCGGCCCTGGAAAGTTTATGGTGAAGGCCCCACTCAGGTTGCCGGTGGTTCATTCAGTGATAATAAAGACAAATCCATCGTGGCGGATGATGTCCGGTTTACAACCAAGGGAGATTACCTGTATGCAATTGCTTTAGATACACTGGTAAACCCTTTGATCATAAATAACCTGGGTACGGGCAAAGTAGCAAAATTAAAACAATAGAATTGCTGGGTAGTAAATCCAAAGTAGAATGGACACAAACCCCCACTCAATTCCACATCAAACCATCGTCATCGTACCCAACCCAACATGGCGTGGTGTATAAAATTTTTGATGGAAAAATAATTTTACAAAACCTCCTTCAATCAGCTATCCTTCAACTCTCCGTTTCCTTAGGCGGCAAATAAACCGACAGCCTTTAATTCATCTGCCAACAGGTGAATGGCATCTTCTATTTTTTGGGTTTGGATGGCAGATGGATTTTTAATACTAGCAGCATAATGTCGCAATAAATTTTCATTGATACCCGCCCGGCGGGCAATAGCTGAAATATTAAGATAATCATGTTGTTGGAAAAACGCTTGTATATCGTATCGGATATCCCATTCAATTTTAGGTATATCTATTTTTTTCCAGGCTTTATCGTTTTTGCCTTCGTTTTTTTGATAACCGGCAATTAACGCTTTTAGGTTTTGGAGAACCTCATTCAGGTTTTTACCGACAGTAACCGGGAAAAAGTCACCCTTCCTGTCAATGCTACCTGAAATGCCAGTTTTGTTTTTTTCGATGATTACCTCAATTTTCATTTTATTCCTGATTTTTTAAGCAACTTGTTTAAGATACCCGGAGCTAAATCATACTTGCCGTGGTCTGGTACCGAAATATGCAAAGGGTTTTGCGGATGTTTAAAAATCCGGTGACTGCCCTGTTGCCTGACTTCATACCAACCGATTTTCTTCATTTTTGGATATTAACTCACTGGCGTTCACAGGATAAAAGTACCGTTTTCGGTACTTTCGTGCATAAATACTTTCAATCTACACATCACCATTATAGGTCGATTGTGCTGTTTCAACCTTACAACTTATCAACTATCTCCTTAACTTCAAACCCATATTCTACCCGCCATGAAAAACTTTGTCTTTTGTTTGTTTCTTTTTTCAATTGCCGCCCGATCCCCGACCGCCCAGTCCAACTGGTCTCCCGAGCAATGCCTGAAATTAAAAAACATCGCTGGCACTGTAGTTTCTCCCGACGGTACCAAACTCCTCTATGCCGAGCGCGAAGCCCTGATGACCGATGACCGCAGTGAATACATCAATCAGATCTGGCTGGTGGATCTGAAGGCTACAAACAAACCCGTGCAATTGACCCGGGGCGATAAAAACAATATTCAGCCCACCTGGAGTCCCGATGGTCAATGGATCAGTTTTGTGTCCAATCGTGATGGCAATAACAACCTTTATCTTTTACCGGTAGCTGGTGGAGAATCCGAAAAAGTGACGGACGTAAAATCCGGGGTCGGCTCCTATAAATGGAGCCGCAATGGCCAGGCTATAGCGATGCTCATAGCGGTCCCAAAGGAGGATGACGATGAAAAGAATATCACTAGTGAATGGGCCTCTATACCATTACCGAAAACCAAAGTGATTAAATGGAAATCCACCGACGGCCAGGAGATCCAAGGTTTATTAACTTATAATTATGTTGCTGGCACCAACGTACCATTTTTGTTGAACAGTAAGTTAAAAGGATATTCATGAAATTGAACGTCAAAGAATTTATCGTAGCATTGGTAATAGCGACCTTCGCATTTCAGTGCTCACAAAAAGACACCCCACTTAAAATTACAAAAGATGATCATATTCTTTTGATCGGTAACAATCTTGGATCGCGGATGATGAATTACGGCTATTTTGAAACCGAAATGCAAGTGCGTTATCCGGATAGTTTACTTATCATCCGTAACCTGTGTGACGGTGGTGATATGCCTGGTTTCAGGCCACATTCAGGACGGGTTGCACCCA
>Ga0163151_10005262_pt1 | contig 16653 bp, 14 predicted proteins | sample OliLakLV19MP5IB2_FD_145596 | JGI IMG/M metagenome (GOLD analysis project Ga0163151, IMG submission 145596) | Freshwater microbial mat bacterial communities from Lake Vanda, McMurdo Dry Valleys, Antarctica - Oligotrophic Lake LV.19.MP5.IB-2 | ecosystem: Environmental > Aquatic > Freshwater >...
AAGTTTGAATGCTATTATGGTTAACCCCGATAATATCGGCTACCTCTCGTTTTGAGATACCACCCTTTTCGTGTTTCTTGAAAACTAGTAAAGCCTGAAGCCGTTTTGCAATCATTGCTGATTGTGATTTCATTAATTTTTTAATCTCAACCTGAGATTCAGTTACAATAAATATAGATGGTAATGACATGTCACAAATATAAACTTATTACAGATTAGTCCAATATATATTTAAAAAAAGTAATCCACATTATTGGACTAATGTGTATTAAGTAATGGTATTATATATTGAGTTTCGGTATTACTTAATATAGTATGAAAGATGGATAACACCTAAAACAAAAAACCCCCTCGTTGTTAAACGAGAGGGTTTTGTATAATTTTAGTGCTGCTTTAGAACTCCCACAAATTGTGTTCGTATTCAAATAGTTTCTTCTTAATGTTGTCGCTTTCTATCAAGGCATTTACAGGACTCGATTTAAATTCATCAAATTGGTTGATACGCATATCAAATGGATTTGACTCTTTATAAACCCAGCTACTAAACATTCGCAGCTCGAAGAAATCGTCGTAGGTTAAACGTGCCGCATCGTTATTGCGGTTATATAATTCTTGATGTATGGCTACATTGCGGAAACACATGCTGTCTCTACCTGTATTATCATGGTATTTGAAATAACATACAGGAATTTCTCCTGCGGGTGTTCCATTTACCGTTTTCACAAACATGGGAGCTATATAAATAATACGACTATAGAAACGGGATTCTTTTTTATCGAAAATCCAATCTTCCATTATTTTATAACGTTTAATTCCATCTTCCCAATTCAATTTAATTGGTATGATAGAATCGTGGCCTGGTCCAAAAGGATCCGATGGATCATCGGGAACAAAAGATACTTTTTCATCACTCGTAAACTTGGTCACATCGTCTAGTGTCATTACCCTGTCCAACGAATCAGAGAAATAAGGTGTCAAATAGCCCTCAGCCATTGAATTTTGCAATACATGCGACAATGGGTTTTTAGGCCAGTTCATCAAGATATTCATCTTTTCACGAACATCTATCATACGCTCTACACGCCAACAGTACATCACATCCGCTTCGCGAAGGTGAGGCCAATATACAAGTCCGCGTTCGTTAACGGAGGAACGGTTATATATAAACTGATCAAACGTGTTGCTTGTAATCTGGGCATTTGCCTCAAAAGCCAGCAACCAAACCATAATGAACTGTGCAACCCTTTTCATATCTGTATTTTTTATTTTTTTATTGTACGGTCAAAGCGATAGCTGAACTTAATCTTACTAAACCCACTTTACCAGGCCCCATAGCTTCTATACCCGACACTTGTATTTGGTCGCCACTACGTGGATTCCTCATGGCATCTTTTATTTGTTGCGAAATGGCTTGTCCAGTAACAGTAAAGAATTTGGGATCTTGCCTTTTTTGGGTATACACCAAAGTATACTTAGTTACAGTATATCTCATGCCATCAAATAAGAATTCAGGACCAAGACCTGCCCATATAATGGTTTGAAGATTAACTTCACCTGGGGCAATTCTACCACTTTCTTTATTACCAAACAATGGGAATGGTTTGGGTACACTCTTAATACGGAAGGTCATTGAACCCATAGCTTTACCTTTTACGGTAGCCGTAGCTTTAACTTCCTTAACACCAGCCCCAACCTCAACCATATATTGGCCAGGCTTTACTTTACGTGCGGTGGCACCAGGAAAACTACATTCTACATCTTCAGCTCTTGCTCCAGATACTCCAACCGTAATAGGATTTTCAAGACCTATATATAATACGTTCATTTTATCAGCAGAAATAGTTGCTGAAGCTTTGAAGCCAATATATTCACCTTCAAATGTTTTTTCTTCAGTTCCTCCTTCAGGTTTCTTAACAATGATCGCTCCTTTATACTTGTGTTCTCCAACGCTTGAAGTTTGTTCGAATTTACCAACTCCATTTTCTACTTTGATTGGAGCACCGCTCACAGTCATTACATTCTGGTCTTTTGAATTATAAGCGGTAAGAATAACTTCTGCCTCAAATTTTTCACCCTCTAATACCATGGTAGATTTAGGAATCACTTTCGCAACTAATTGGTCAAATTTAAAATCTGCAGCATTAATCTTCAATGCTAATTCTGCCATAGCTTCTGAACCTGCATTCTTAGCATCATTCTGCATTTTTGTTAACAGGGTAATTACCGCTGCCAAAGGTGAATGTTCGAATAATTCAGATTCCCATGTATGACCATTTTCTGTATTGTCCTTGGCTTCGATTTCTTTAAAAGACAATAGGTTTTTTGAATCAATTCCCTGCTTTTTAACGATTGCAGAAAGTTCTGCATTAAGGTCAATAACTTTCTTTTTCAATTCAGCACCATGCCCTTCATTGATAAAGTAATTGGCATGTTTCTCCATATTGTCTCTACCTTGCAACTGACCTTCACCAGTTTCGCCTTTTGCAAACCTTCCACCAGTTTCCGTTTCTAGAAACAATTTAATGGTCTCGATGTTTTTTACATAATCCTTTACTTTTTTATCAACCTCCTGTGCGGCGGTCAAAAAGGGCTGTGCTTTGGCTGGTTCTTTTTCTACTGCTTTTTGCAAAGCTCCTAAAATTGCTTTATTACGATCATCTATGTTCTTGCCTGATTTTAACATGGAAACTTCCACTAAATAAAAGGCTTTCAGTATCTCTGCTGATACGTTCAACGCTAGAAGAGCTATCAACACAAGATACATCATGTTAATCATCTTCTGCCTTGGACTCTGTTTACCACTTGACATTTTCTTTTTCTCCTATTTTTAAGTTAGCCTAAATTCGATGATTGAAATTAATTACGTGATACATTCATGGCAGACAACATGTTGCCGTAAACGCTATTGAGCGAAGATAGATTTTTGCCTAAAGTGCCAATCTCGGTAGTGATATGTTTAGCAGTACTTTCAGTTTCGCTAAGAGCATTTACTACATTGCTTAAATTGCCTACGAATGAATTGATTGTTTTCAAATGGTTGTTCGATTCTGCAATCTCCATTTCGTAAACTTGATTAAGAGAAGCTAAATTTTTGGTAATGTTTTCCATTTGTTTGGCATACTCTTGCGAGTTAGAGGAAGCGGAAGTTAAACCATTCATTGCTTCAACGGCTTTCATATAAGAATCGTTTACGCTCACCATCGATTGACTGGCTTTCTGAACATTCTCGGCATAGTTGCTGGTTGCTACAGAAACTTGAGTCATATCGCTCATGGTAGCTACATTATCGCCCAATGATTTTAGATTTGTGCCAAGACTAGAAATTAACTCAGGGCTAACTTTAGCTTCTTCCAACATTTTATCTAACTGTTGTGATACACTACCAGTTGCTTTTTTGTCTTTTTTGTCTTTGGTTTCCATTCCTGCAAGTTCGGGGTATACTAATGACCAATCTATATCTTGATGTGGGGGTTCAAAAGCTGAAATTGCAAATATAAATGCTTCAGTAAGTAAGCCTACAATCAGCATAAAGTCGGCACCAGGCCAGTGGGTGATTTTAAATAATGCTCCTACGATAACTACTGATGCCCCAAGACCATAGATCATACCCATGATCTTTTTCCCTGTCTTGCTTTCGAAAAAACTGTTTTTGTTACTCATTGTTGTTGGTTAGATTTTTAATGTTAGAAATTGGTTAATTTGAATTGGATTTTTATTGGAAAAATAATTAATTATTTTAAAAACTATTAACTGATAAAGAGGTAAAGAAGGGCTGTGATTACTCTTTGTCCTTATTAGAACGTCCGATATAAGTCATCACGCATCGGAAACCTACAAAGCTCTTAGATGAGTCAGCATATTCATACTGTGTGCGTGTACCATTTTGTATATAGTAAGCTACGTCTTTCCACGACCCACCACGTACTACTTTTTTCTTCTGCGTTTCTGATTCTTCCTTTTTGTAACGGTAGCGATACTCCGGACTTCCATCACTTGTTATCTGGTTACCTTGCTCGGCATAAGCGGAGTTAGTCCACTCTGCCACATTACCACTCATACAGTATAAACCATAATCGTTAGGGAAGTAAGCATTAACCTTTACAGGATAAAAGCCTCCGTCGTTAATATAATCACCGCGTCCTGGTTTGAAGTTGGCCAAGAAACAACCTTTGGTATTACGAACATAAGGTCCACCCCAAGGGTACATATTGCCATCTCTACCACCACGAGCTGCATACTCAAATTCACTTTCTGAGGGTAAACGGAATTGCTCTTGGCTGTACTCGTTAATATTATATAGGAAGTTGTTTAAGCGATGTGAACGCCAGTGGCAAAATGCACGGGCTTGATGCCAACTAACACCTACTACAGGATAATCATCATATTTGGGGTGAGAGAAATATTGGCGGGTCATAGGGTCATTGTAAGCGTAGGTGAAATCGCGAACCCAACACAAGGTATCAGGATAAATCATGAATTCCTCTTTTATTATATATTGGCTACGATCTTTGCTATACCAATCATTTCCTGTTGTGTATGCGGCAGCACCAACGTGGTCTTCCCAATACCAAGTATACTTCAAAGTTCTTACATCAACCTGCGGCCTGTTATAATACTTATCAGTGCCTTGGTACATGTACCTTGATTTTTGCCAAGAGTCATCGGCCCAATTCACTTTCTTTTTATAATCCAAATACACTACACCGTCAGGGTCGGTATAAGTAACTGCTTGTTCAGTACGAGCCAGCGAATCAATAACGTAATATACAAACTGACGATATTCGTTGTTTGATATTTCGGTATCGTCCATATAAAATGCTGGAATAGACACTTGGCGATTTTGAGCAAGTTGTGCAAATGATACATCTTGGTCACTTTGCCCTAAGTGGAAAGTGCCCGTAGGAACATAAACCGTACCGAGCGGGGCTTGATGAAACCATTTGCGACGACCAGGAACTCCTGTCAATTCACCATTGTCTCCATTTAAGCCGCAACTTCCTAAAGTTAAGGTTATTGCGATTATTAGGAACAGATTTAATCTTTTCATTTGTATAGTTTATAGTTGTCGAAAAGTATGCAAAAGTAAGTCATTCGACCAAAAATGCAAGTTTTTTTTATCAAAAGGTGTGATTTTGATTTTGATATACATAACGTGCAGTTGAAACTTTTATTGCCCCTCTCTTCAATTATATTTTTGTTATTTTTTTAATAGGTTGATATTCAGTTTTAAAAATTATCGTTGCCATCCATTGGCACGGCGTGTATCATAATATTTTTTTGTTGGTGGTGCTGTAAAATTAAGTTTGAAACAATATTGTACCATAAGCTCAACCGTACCAAAGCTATTCTTTCCGAAAGGACCAAGACGTGAAACGGTGATATCATAAGAAATACCAAATTTTAGATTGGGTTTTGGTTTCCAACCTGCCATTAATATCACTGCATCGCTACGGTAAAATATTTTGTAACTGTCCCAACGGTATGAAACCCCGCCCCAGTATTGGTTTTTAATAATATAATTGGCATTTATCTCAAACTGTGATTTGGTTAAGTCTGTGCGGAACTTAATATTGGGTTGCAAAACATTTGCACCCATTTGCATTTCGCCACCTGCAATCAATTGTGCATGGGTTCTCAAATTAATAGAACCTCCGCTTGCGTAGGTAAGTTTTCCAGGCAAAAGATGGGTTGCTGAAAGCCCGGCATAAAAATTATCCAAACCAATGAATGATTGTTTGGTATAGTATACTCCGAAACCTACATCGGGCTTGCCTTGCGTGGCATCAATTGCTGGAATGCTTGGATCAGTTCCGCTTGCCATTTTTTGCAGATCGGTTAAGGTCCGTAATTTGGAACCATCCAACGCTTTTTGTAAAAAACCAGCAGAGGCTCCAATTGATAATGATTGTTGGTTAGCCATTTCAATTTTACGGGCATAACTAAATGCAAAATTTATCCCTTTTTGAAAACCCAGTTGGTCATTCTCTATACTTAAGCCATAGCCATTTTTTCCATAGTTGGCTGCTATATTAAAATTTTGTGTTGTGGGAGTTCCTTGCCAACCGAACCATTGATTTTTGTAGACCGCGGTGGCACATACATGATCCTGCATATTGTTAGCCGAGTAAGCAGGGTTATACGTGAGCTTGTTGAACATGAAATGAGCATAGTAGGGATCCTGCTGTGCTTTAGCCACATTGCCCAATAACAACAAACAAACTGTTGAAGCAATTAGGACTTTGATAGATAGTTTTTGCATAATTTTGAGTGGGATGCTGCTCAGTTTCGCCGCAATTATAAACTATAAATGGAATATTTTTGAGAAAGACTTGAACAAATTTTAACCATTGAGTAAAAAAATGTTGAAAAGGTTGCCTGCATCACAAAAATTATCCTTTGCTTGCCAGTATAATATATTTCTCTAAAGCCAAGCCCATTGAGGGGCATTCGGGTGTTGGGGCTGCGATATTTACTGCTAGATTTGCATCCTCCACAGCCTTAATGGTTGTTTTTCCCCAAGCTGCAATTCTGGTATCACTTTGATCAAAACTAGGGAAATTGTCGAATAAAGATTTTATGTCGGCTGGGCTGTAAAAAACGATGATATCGTAATACACATTGGCCAAATCGGATAAGTCGGCTGAAACTGTTCGGTATATCATACCTTCCTTAAAGAATATCTTATGCTTGGTCAAAAAGTCGGGGATATCATTTTTGCGGATATCGGAACAGGGGAAAAAATATTTTTCGGTACTATGTTTCTTTAGTAGGCTCATCAGCGAGGCTTCAGTACCTTCGGCATGAAATAATTTACGCTTACGCACTTGCAAATGTTTCTGCATATAGTTCGCTGCCTGTTCGTTGATACAAAAGAATTTCATGTCTTCAGGAATGGCAGTTCGCATTTCGGTAGCGATAGCAAAATAAGTATCTATTGCATTTTTTGAATTGAAAATAATAGCAGTAAAATCGGAGATGGGGCTTCGCTGGTTTCGAAACTCACGCACCGAAACGGGTTCAATCTGAATAAATGGCCTGAAATCTATTTTGCAGTTGAGCTTCTTTGCTACATCTATAAGTGGCGATTTGTCCCCTTCGGGACGTGGTTGCGACACTAAAATTGTTTTTACTTTTTTCAAGTTCAGTTTTTTGTTGTTTAATTGTTAAAGTAAAAAAATACCAATAGCCAAGGTAAGACTTCTAAAGTGCAAATATACAGCAAAAGATACATTGCGGGGTAATGAAACACAGGCATTAAGCCCTGAGACTGCCTTAAAATCCTGTAAATAAGAGATATTACGAATAAAATCAAAAGCGTAATATTTAATTGCTCCGCCGAAATTAGGCCAAAGTTGAGGTAATTGATCAAGAATAATGGAAAAGCCAAAAGCAACATGAGGAAATTTACCACTATGGTATTATTAATCATAATAATAGCTAATCTGTCCACCTGAAGCAGGTATTGCATAAAATGGTGAATCATCATTTTTACCAAATATATCACAAAGAACAAAGTGATTAAAGCCACAATCTTGATAACTGGGATTAAATCCATGGCCATGAAACTGGTATCACCATAAAGGAAGTAGCCCAAGGAAAGTATGAGCACCGATAAAAATAGCAATTGTAGGTTTACACCACTAGCCGCTGTTTTTTGTTGCGAAACATAACTAAATGTTTTATTGCCAGCAGCCATTACTTGGTTCACCATCGAAAAAATTTCCCTTTCGCTCGATATTTTTATGATGGCCACCACAAACATGATATTGATAACTACAATAAAAATGAGCAAGTTATTGCGGGGAGGCGGACGGCGAATGGAGCCTTCTGGCGGTGCAAATTGTTCGAAATTATCTTCGTCGACAAATGGAGTTCTATAACTAAGGGCCATATAAGGATTGCACAAAACACGCAAAACCGAATCGGTGGTGGCACTATCTATTTTGATGCCTTTGGTTGATACCTTAGCTATACTGTCAGTATTATGTGAGGAATGTTCTGATCCTTCTTTTGGATGTACTTGTGGCTTATGGTGTGGATTAGCATGCATTAATTGCAAAGGAGTCTGGGCTGGCAGTGCAAATGCTAGTATAAAGAAATACAGTATAAACTGAAGTTTGTATTTGTAGCCCATGGGGCAGATTATCTTAACACCTCGCGTGAAATAACTATCTTTTGCACTTCGCTTGTTCCTTCATATATTTGGGTAATCTTTGCATCTCGCATCAAGCGTTCCACATGGTATTCTTTTACGTAACCGTATCCGCCATGTACTTGAACAGCTTCGATAGTAACATCCATAGCGGTTTTAGATGCATATAGTTTTGCCATGCTGCTGGCTAGTGCATATTCCAAGTGTTGGTCTTTGAGCCAAGCTGCTTTAAGGCAAAGTAAGCGTGATGCTTCAATTTCTGTTGCCATATCGGCAAGTTTAAACTGGATAGCTTGGTGATTCATAATTTCTGTACCGAATGCTTTGCGTTGCTTTGAATAAGCCACTGCCAATTCGAAGGCACCCGAAGCTATGCCTAATGCCTGAGAGGCAATACCGATGCGGCCACCGCCCAATGTTCTCATAGCAAATTTAAACCCAAAGCCGTCCTCCCCTATTCTGTTTTCCTTGGGTACCACTACATCCTGAAACATAACTGAATGTGTATCGCTGGCACGAATTCCCATTTTTTGTTCTTTTGGACCAAGTGTTATGCCTGGACTATTTCTTTCTACAATAAATGCATTAATTCCCTTATGTCCTTTTTCAGGATATGTTTGTGCAATTACCAAATAAGTGCCGGCAGTATTGCCGCAGGTAATCCAATTTTTAGTACCGTTTAGTATATAATGATCGCCCTTGTCTACGGCAGTTGTTCTTTGTGAAGTAGCATCGCTGCCTGCTTCTGGTTCACTAAGCAAAAAAGCTCCATGGCACTGCCCACTTGCCAACGGCACTAGGTACTTCATTTTTTGTTCTTCATTTCCAAAAGTTTCGATGCCCCAACAAACCAAGGAGTTGTTTACAGAAATTACGACCGAAGTTGATGCATCTATTTTGCTAATTTCTTCCATTGCCAGCACATAACTGATGGTATCCATTCCAGCACCTCCATATTTTGGATCTACCATTATACCCAGAAAACCCATTTCTCCCAATTTCTTTATTTGCTCTGTGGGAAATTTTTGAGTTTCGTCGCGTTCAATTACACCTGGCAGCAATTCTTGTTGAGCAAAATCGCGGGCTGCTTGCCGTATCATCAAATGTTCTTCGGATAATTGTAGATTCATGGGGCAAAAATAAGGGACGATTTACGATTTACGATGTGCGATGTGCGATTTACCTCGACGCGGCGAGTACGATGTGCGATACAGCGTGTATAATATGCGATGTACGAATACAAAATTCTTTTTTTTACGGCAACAAATAAAAAACACCTTTTAGGAAATTTTCCTCGGGTCCGTTATTTCCGATACCTCCATAAGTTATCATATATATATAAATATCTTCTGGGCATTTTTTGTCCTTAAACTTACCATTCCATCCTTGATTTAAATCGGTAGTATGGAATATTTTTTCGCCCCATCTATTATATATATCCATTTGGAACGAAAGCACGAAAATACCCTTAGGCAAAAAAAGGTCATTTAATATATTCCCATTGGGTGTAAATGCATTGGGAACAAACAATCTGGGTCCACAAAGTTCTTCAACAATTATATCTTTTGTATTTTTGCAGCCACGCTTATCAGTAACGGTTAGGGTTATATATTGCGGGGGAATTAGGATGGTGATAAAAGAATCTGTTTCGCCGCTAGGCAGCCACAGATAGGAAGCAGCAGGGCCAGAATATAAAGTAATTTTTTCGTGCTGATCGGTACAGATAGTATATTTTTCTTTGAGTAATATTGGCGGGCCATTACTAAAATTGACCCTGATATTGTCTGTAATATTACAATACCCATTATTTACTGTTGCTATATAATTATTGGCACGAGAAACAGCTATCATTTGTGAAGTATCGCCAATATTCCAAGTATGAATTAAGCCAGGGTTTCCAGCATCGAGTATAATAGTATCTCCCAAACATAAGGTGGTATCTGGACCCAAATCTAAATATGGTTTTGCAACGAAATAAACCTGTATCGTATCATAAAATTTGCAAGTGAGTATACTCCATGCTATATTATATATACTACTATAATATATAGAACGTAAAGGCAAAGTGCTTCCATCGTCCCACAAATAGGTATAATGGTTGTTTTGATTTGCATCTAAATGCAAAGTATCTCCCATGCAAAGTGTCGTATCAGGACCAAAATAGTTTGGCGGCAGATCGAATACATCAATGATAATTGCATCCGAATCGGAACAATAAACTGTGCCCACCTTTACCCAATACGTTCCACTTTTATTTACTATAATACTTTGTGTAGTTTCTCCTGTGCTCCATGTATAACTGAATCCGGGATTGCCTGCGTCGAGTGTATACTGTGTACCACATACAAAAGTATCGTTGCCCAAATTAACTTTAGGTGGTTGCATGATACCTGTAATAAGGATTGAATCGGAACCTGTACAACTATCTTTGGAAACAGTTACCCAATAAGTTCCCATAGCATTTACATCCAAAAAACTATCTGTGCTTCCATTGCTCCACAAATATGAATCATAACCACTACCTGCTTTTAGCCTAAGTGATTGGCCTGCACAGAGTGCTTGGTCGGGCCCGAGGTTAAGTGTAACCCCAAGCTTAGGCAGGCAGGTAGAAAAAGATATATCATCGAGTCCGAAATCATTGCCACTGCGAACGGTGTTTTGATTCACTATACAAATCCTTGCCACGGTATCATTGCCACTGTCCCACCACTGAAAAAATTGAATCCAAGTATATAAAGTGCTGGGGGCTGTAAAAGGGCTGGCCATATTAACTCCATTAATACTAAACTGCAATGAGGCAGGGTTGCTTGTTCCAACTGAGCATAACCAAGTGCTGAATGAATATAATACATGAGGTTGAACTTTTATGGTTTGGCACCACACCGATGAATTTTGTATATAAGAACCATTCACTACCATAAAACTACCTTTGGTGGTAGTATGGTCATTCCCTTTAAAACCTGAGTGGGTGAGGGCTGCATCATTGGTTACATAATACATAGCCTCAGGAACCAAATCTTTTTGATTACCATAGTCGCTGCTAAAACCTTTATTGCCTTGCTCAAAATCTCCATTCACCACCAAGTTTCCTGTGGGTGTCATGCAAGCAGGGCATTGTGCCAGTATGTATAAACTGCTGAACAAGCATAACAATAAAAACGATATGTATTTTAATACACCCAAAATAGATGATGCAAAAATAAGGTGATTTACTTCAAGTTAACTACCTTGCAATGGGTATATTGAAATACACAATGGTATAACTTCTATTTTCTTTCTCTTTTCAGATCCTCCAAAATCTTCCCAAAACTAAACGCCATAGATAGGTGTCCTTTTATATAACCTTTCAAACCGCACTTTTCTATTTCATACATATTGGGATCGGGATTGGCATTAATTTTAAAGATATTTTGCCTTATAAAGGATTTCAATTTTCTATATAAAATTCTTACCCAAACATTATTCCTATTTACATATTCGTGATTGGTGACCACAAGCGTATAGATTCTCAAAAAAGCAGCCGAATAGCCTTTACCATAAGCCAAACGTAACTGGTAACTCAGCGAGCAACGACCATCGGGTATATAATGATAAAACTTCATTGCATCTTCGTACCATATATCATAACCTTGAAGGATAGCCCGATAACAAATTTCCAAATCGCCACCACTGGTTAGATTTTTCCCTTTACGGTCTTCCAATAAAAACGGTTTTTGTATAATGGTATTAAAAAGGCTTTTATCCATCACCATTCCAGCACCATATACATAAGCTCTTTTATGGGTAATAATACCAGATTTTTCCATCAACTTGCCGGTAGCCAAACCCTGAACCAGCTTATTGTCTGTAAACCATTTTTCGGGTTCCTTTTCATATACAGGTAAGCCTTGTCCGCCAATAATTTTTACCCTGGGATTTGCTTTAAAAATATCCACACTTAGTGCTATATAATCGGGATAAAACCAATTGTCGTCATCGCAAAATATAATATATTCAAAGCTACTTTCCTGCACTCCTTTGTGGCGTGCATAGCTTAATCCAGCATTTGGCTCGTTCACTATTTTCATGGTAACGGGCTTGCCAGCATGCTCCCATTCTGCAGTTGCTACTTCTTGGGTTTTATCGGTAGAATTATTATCAACGATGATAAGTTCCCATTGCACACCATCGGGCACTTGTTGCTTGGCCATGTATTGCAAGGTTTCTGGCAATCGGGCTTCGCTGTTATAGCAACATATAATTACGGAGAAATTCATGATCGTTTTATAATATATATATGTTTGCTTATTTAAATATTTTTTTATATATTTTATAGAATACAGATTTTTTTGCTTTCTTCTTTTTGCTTTGAAACGCTAATATATAATTTGCTTTTGCTTCTTGTATATTGAGTGAATAGTTGGGAAATACCGTCAACATAAAATCATAAATTTGCAACATCGTCTTTATTTTATCGTCGGCCGATTTCCCACTCCAAGCACCATTTCCGTGCATTCTATAAGTGCCTAATATATCGGCCATATAATACCCTTTCCCTTTCTCCAACATAATCAACCATATTAACCAATCGCCAACGGGCGAACCCATCATACTTTGGATAGCTTCAGAACTTAGCAATGTTCTTTTGAAAACCACCGTATTGGTTGCATGCCCCAAGAAATTTGTTTTAATCATATCTTCAATACTAAAGGTGGCGGTAGGATTATTAATTACTTTTGTAATATCCCCTTCAATATTCACCACATTGGTATTGGATGCTACGATAGTATAATCAGGATTTGCTTCTAAGAAATCTATTTGTTTCTGCAACTTTAACGGGTCTACCCAATAATCATCGCCTTCGCAAAAAGATATATATTTACCCTTAGCTTCTTTGATACATTCTATAAAATTAAATCTGCCAGTTGGATTTCCATTTATATATAATACGTCTTTTCTAGAACGCAAAAACAGGCGAATTTTTTCTGGATATTTATTGGCATATTCTATACAGATATCCCTTGTTCCATCGCTACTTTCATCTTCACCAAGTATAATTTCAAAATCGAAATCTGTTTGTTGCATTAATATACTTTCCAAACATTGCTTTATATAATTTGCGTGTTGGTAAGTTATAACAACAACAGAAACAAGATTACCCATTTACTACTTAATTTTTTTTGCTGGTATTCCAATATATGTGGAATTTTCCTCACAATCTTTATTAACAAAGCTCATTGAACCAACTATAACATTGTCTCCTATTTGGATACCATGTTGCAAAACTGCATTTGTTCCAATAAAACAGTTTTTGCCAATTTTAGCTCCGCCAATTTGATGCCCATCTGTATCCAGGTTATTTGTCATTACTCTTGGGCAAACATAAGTATTGTCTCCTACCTCTACACCTCTAGCAATAATAGCATCGTATCGTAATGTAACGCCATTGCCTATCTTGCAATTGCCAGAAGAAGATACTTTAGAATCAATATAACAATTTTCTCCAATTTTAGTATCTTTCCTTAATTCTACATAATCCATCACAACAGTATTTTTACCAATAGTGACACCTGCATGTATCACACAAAAGTTTCCAATTTTTACATCATCACCTATTTCAACATCATCATTAATAATAGTGAAATAACCGATACTTACATTTTTTCCGATTTTTGCATTTTCGGAAATTACATTCATTTTTTCCATATTGTTATTTGTTTTTAAAAGGTTTTGGGGCACCTTTGGGTTTATATTCGAAATTATCTTTATTAATTACTTTTCCTGGCACTCCCACAATTGTGGAATGAGGTTCATGAACTGATTTATTTACTACAGAACCAGCTCCTACAATGCAACCTTCGGCAATAAATACATTGGGCGAAACCACACAAGCACTTCCTAAAAAAACTCTGTCGCCAATTTGTGCATTGCCAGCTAAGCTTACATTATTTGCTAAGTGAACATATTTTCCTATTACACTTCCATGTCCTATTTTAGTACCATGAGCCATTACAGTTCCTTTTCCCACAATGGTGTTTTCGGAAAGGGAACCTCTTACAATTGATATATCGGAACCTAATAAACAATCCTCTTCAATAATAACTCCTCCTAGTTGAGGTTGCATTACACGGGTACCATCTTCGTCCCATATCCAAGCCATTCCTCTGGCTCCAATTAAAGAATTTGCTTCTATTTCTGTGTTTTGTTTTATCACCACATTATCACTGATGGTAATATGCCCAAGCAATGAAACATTATCTTCTATAATACAATTCCCTACTATACAAAACGGCCCGATATAAGCTGATGCAGCTATTTGGGCATCAGGGCTGATAATGGCTGTGACATGTATTCCTGGAGCATTTTTTTCTCGATACCTCGCCGAAATTTTATAATGAGCAAGTTGCGGATTTTTAACCTTTATATAAATATTTGTGTCTTTCTTTTCAGGGACGTAATCCACTAAAATCAAGCTATTGTATATAGTATCTGCTTCTGAACTATATTCATTTGTTAAAAAATACAAACCGCTTTCTATCTTATTTTTGGAACTCGATAATGCAAAGCCAATATTGTTATCGATATTTGAATTATCTAACTCTACAAATAAAGGATCAATCTCTTTGAGTAAAGCTACGACTTGTGAATATTTGAATTCAATTATCTTCATTTGGTTTTATTTAAGTATAAGTGCTGTTGACTAATACTCCTCCATAATATTATAGTATTTTTAAGCAACAAAAATACTTCACACCTTACGATTCCGCAAATTTTTTTTGTCTTATTGAACCATGAACAAAGGGTTACCAATAATTATTATGATTCCGATTTTAAACTATGATTTATCAAAGTAGCAATTTTTTCCAAATCTTTCAGTTCAATTCCCACATATAATGGCAGGCAAATAATTCTTTTGGCAATTGATTCTGAAATTGGCATTTCCGCTCCATTGGTGTATGGTATGGTGTTCAATGAAGGGTAGAAATATCTTCTAGGAAAAATGTTTGCCTCATTCAACACTTTTAGCACTTGCAACAATTGTTCTTCTGACTTGAGTATGACGGGATAATAACTATAATTCCACTCAGTATTTTCTCTGATTTTCATCTTTTGTAAAGCAGCTAAATTCAAATTATCATCATAATGTGTCACCACTTTTTTGCGTTCGGAAATAATTTTTTCCATATAAGGAAATACTGCTAAACCCATTGCTGCCTGTAGTTCAGATATTTTAGCATTAATACCTATTCCAAAAAAATCTAAAGGCCCATTATGTCCAAAATTATGACTATAATATAATTTATCATACAAAGTTTTATCCTTGCAAAACATTGCCCCGCCTTCAGCGGTATGAAACAATTTGGTGGCATGAAAACTACAAGTACTGATATCCCCAAAATTAAATACTGATTCGTTATTATAGTTCACCCCGAAACAATGTGCAGCATCATATATTACTTTAAGCTTATGCTTCTTTGCAATGGCTTCTATTGCTACTATGTTACAAGGGTTCCCAAATACATGGGTAGCAAGTATTGCCGTAGTTTTAGGTGTGATTGCCGCTTCTATTTTATCTTCATCAATGGTTAAATATTCGGGATGAATATCTACAAAAACGGGCGTGCAGTTTTCCCAAACTATAGCAGCCGTAGTAGCCACATAGGAAAATGGCGTAGTAATAATCTCACCTCCGCCACCTAGCAATTTTAAAGCTATTTGTAAAGGTATAGTTCCGTTATTGGTGATTATTATATCCGTAATAGAAAGATATATTTTTAATTTATCTTCGAGTTCGCGTACCAATTCACCGCGATTAGTAAGCCATTGTTTATCGAAGGCTCTTTTAACAAATGCTTGGTATTCCTCAATTGGAGGCAGAAATGTTTTGGTAACAGGTATCATTTATTTATAGCTAACTTCATATGAATCTATTATTCCATTCTTTTTAACAAAAGCAAGTTCAACCAACCATAATACTTTAAGCGAAAAAGGTCTGTTTAAATCTGTTATTTCAAAAAGCCTATATCCATTCTCATCCATAAAATTAATCATTTTCAAAAATGTATTATCAAAGAGTTTAATTACAACTCCTGCTTCCACCATAAAAACTTCTGTTTTTCCAAAAAGGTCGCTTGCTCCTTTTAGTACTTCTATATCTAACCCTTCTGCATCAATTTTTACTATTTCAGGAATTGGCAAATGAGTATTTGCGGCCATTAATTCATTTAAGGTTATGATAGGAATATCAACTTGCTTGTAGCCTTTTTGTAAAGCTTCTTCTTCAGTTAATCTAAAATTACAACTATCGTCGCGATCAACAATAGTGAACTTAAATGACCCTGATTTGGCACCAGCACCTACAGGATGATAGCTTACTTTTTGATTTGAATTGAGTATATCCTGAAATGATGGTTTGAGCCAATTTTGAGGATCAATTAAAGTATAATATGCATCGGGAAAATGCTTGAGTGTTTCTCGGGTCCAAGTACCATGATTTGCACCAATATCAACAATGTGCTTAG
>Ga0163151_10005264_pt1 | contig 16641 bp, 9 predicted proteins | sample OliLakLV19MP5IB2_FD_145596 | JGI IMG/M metagenome (GOLD analysis project Ga0163151, IMG submission 145596) | Freshwater microbial mat bacterial communities from Lake Vanda, McMurdo Dry Valleys, Antarctica - Oligotrophic Lake LV.19.MP5.IB-2 | ecosystem: Environmental > Aquatic > Freshwater > Lake...
CCAATGGTCTATTATTTAGTTGACAAAGCGAAAGAAAAAATTAGCAAAAGAAAAACCATCACACAGGTGTAAGCACATTTGCAATTCACACAAGCCAATTCACAGACCAAAAATTGCACTTCTAAAATTTTTAACCCTGGAAGCGCACCTGTCGATTAACCCAGTTGGGAGTTTAACAATTTCAGGTCCTCGGGGGTATCAATGTCAAATCTTCCTTCGGCCCAATCAATCGTGGTGAGGGATGTTGCCTGACGTTCAATGATCACCTTCGCTCCCTGCGAATCTTTTAGTTCCAGCATCCTGGAAAAGAGAGTTCGTTCAAACAGTGCGGGCACACCGATGGTGTTTTCATATCGTGATGCCACGATTTGGTGCGAGGTTTTTTTATGAACATCGCGCAAAGAGGCCAGATGCACCGAGGTGATTAAGGGTTGATCGCAAACCATAACCACCACCACGTTGGTATCGGGTCTGGATGTTATGATGTGGCGTAATCCCTTTTTCAGAGAACTACCCATTCCTTTTTCCCACTCAGTGTGCGTGAGAATTTCCACCGGAAGGTGGGCAATTGTTTTTTTGTGCATGTCAGCATGAGCACCCAGCACCACTACAACATGTGAATATTTTGCGTCAAGGGCAGCCAGTGTTGATTTGAGCAGTAAAGGCACGCCATCTACCTCTACCAATTGTTTTGACTGGCCAAGTCGTGATGAAGAGCCGGCAGCCAGTATGATCACCGATTCACTCTCAGTACTATTTTTACTTTTATCGTCACTCATTGTCGGGAAGTGAAAATGCAATGTATTTGTCTCCTGACTTTGTGCTCATTTTGCCTCCGCCACAAGCGATGACCACGTATTGCTTTCCTTTGATTTCATACACGGCAGGGGTGGCATATCCACCGGCAGGAAGGGTGTGTTCCCACAATATTTTTCCGGTACTACTATCAAAGGCCCTGATCTTTTCATCGCGGCTGGCTGCAATGAAAATGACACCACCCAGCGTAACCACTGAGCCTCCGTAATTTTCAGTTCCTGTAGCGGGTATTCCTTTTTCCTTTAATTCCTTAAACTCACCCAGTGGCACTTGCCATTTAATTTCTCCTTTGTTTAGGTCAATGGCATTCAGTGTTCCCCATGGTGGCTGCACGGCAGGATAACCATCAGATGTAAGGAAGCGATTGTAGCCTGTGTTAGAAAAGAGGATGTCGGGATCGCGTTCGAATATTCCTTTTTTTTCTTCATCCGTTCTTTCATGAAGATCAAGCACATAACGTGAAATGGCGTCACGTTCTTTTTCGCTCAGATGTGAAAATGCTGGCATCACACCTTTTCCTGTCAGCACATACTTCATTAAACTTTCTTTGGTATACTTGTCTTGCAGGTTTCTTATGGATGGAAACACATGGCCGTCACCACCGCGATCGACCCCATGGCAGGTAGCACAGTGTGTGCGATATAAAGAAATTCCAATCCAGGCATCTTCTTTCATTCTCACATCGACCATCTGCAATATCCACGGCATTTCATTGGCATTTACATAAAGCGTTCCGCTTTCCGGATCGAACGAAGGACCGCCCCATTCGGCACCGCCATCAAAGCCGGGGAAAACGATGGTGCCTTGCTTGCTGGGAGGAATGAAAGGCCTTCCGGTTTTTAATTCTTTGAATTTTTCCTTCAATGCTGTATCCGTAGTTAGCGTGTTGATCATATTCTCGGTGAAAACCTGCCGCGCAAAAGGTGGGGGTTTTACAGGAACCGGTTGAGTAGCCCATGCTTGTTCTCCTTCCAGATCAGAAGCCGGAACCGGAATCTCTTCAACAGGAAAAAGTGGTTTGCCATTTTCCCGATCCAACAGGAATACAAAACCTGTTTTTGTTACCTGAGCCACCGCGTCTTTTTTTTCACCGTTATGGTTCACCGTTACCAATACCGGGGCAGCGGGTAAATCACGATCCCACATATCGTGATGGATCGTTTGGAAATGCCACCTGCGTTTTCCGGTTTCAGCATCTAACGCGAGCACGCAATTGGCAAAAAGATTTTGTCCGTGACGATTGCCTCCATAAAAATCAAAAGAGGCTGAGCCTGTGGAGGCAAATACTAATCCCCTCTCTTCATCCACGGCCATACCGGCCCATGAGTTGGCGCCACCAATTTTTTTCCAGGCATCTGGTGGCCATGTTTCATAACCATATTCAGCGGGCTGAGGAATGGTGTGAAATGTCCACACCAGCTTTCCGGTTTTCACATCAAAGGCGCGAATGTAGCCGGGCGCGGCAATGGGACCTTCATGCACGCGTGAGCCCATGATGATTAAATTTTTGAAAATCACTCCAGGTGTATTGGAAAGCACCATGAGATTGGCGGCCCGATCGCCCAATCCTTCTTTCAGACTTACGCGACCCTCCTTGCCAAAGGTTTCAATTTTCTTTCCGGTGAGTGCATTGATGGCATATAAGTTTTCTCCGAACGTATAGAGAATCCGTTTGTCTTCACCTTCTTCCCAATAGGTAACTCCGCGATTGACTCCAAGGCCTGAGTTGGCTTCACCCGGTTCAAATTTCCAAAGTATACCACCATTGGTAGCATTTAATGCAAATGCTTTTAGAGAGGGGGAGGTGCCATAGAGTATTCCATCTATTACAATCGGATTGCATTGTATTTGAGTTCGGTTGTTTACCGTGTCAGCATCGCCCGACTGATAGGACCAGGCAATCTGAAGTTGATTGACATTTTTTTTATTGATCTGGGTGAGCTGTGAATATTGAATCCCCTCCGCTGTTCCGCCTTTTATTCGCCAACCTGTATACTTTTCATCCGGTTGAGTGCACGCAATTAGGAGAGTAGCTAAAACAAGAGGGGTAAATTTCATTGAGGTTTGATTTTACCTTGAAACTCATAAAATCAAACCACCTTTACAAGGATTTTTATTTCAACGCATGTTTGCTTTTTTGGAGGCACCCTCCGCTACATACACCTGCTTAAATACCTGGTCACTGTTTGGATCTCGTTGATGGATGGGGCCGGAATGATATTTCAAGAATCCGCCAGAACGATTACTGAACTTGCTCTGAATTTCTGCGATGATGGACACGGCAATTTCGTCCGGAGCCTCAGCACCGATGTCAAGCCCGATGGGTGAATGAATGCGATGAAAGTCCTGCTCACTCAAAGAAATACTCTGGGCATTAAATTCGCTCTGCATTTTATCGAAGCGCTTGCGCGGACCCAGGATGCCGATGTACGGTGTGTCGGTCTTGAGAAGTTTTTTCAATACATCGCGGTCATACTCGTAATTGTGCGACATGAGTATGCATGCCGTATAAGGTGTGATTTCAAAATCACGGTCAATAAATTCACGCTGGCAAAGAGTTAGTTTATCAGCAGTTGGAAAAAATAACGGAGCAATGTGCGCCACGCATTCATCGGTAACTGAAACAGTCCACCCTAATGACTTGGCAAGTTCACTTACCGGCCGTGCGTCAAAACCACCTCCGAAAATGATCAAAGACACTGCGGGCTGTATCAATTCAATAAACACTTCCGCAACCCTTCCTTGAGATTGATATTTTTTTGCTTCTGACTTCTTCGTTTCAAAAAGATTCTTCAGAGATGCCTGCACTTTATTTTTTAACTCAACATCAGAAAAATCCCCACTCCACTCACCGGAAGAAGTGAGTAATAATTTTTCACCAACACCAGAGGCTGCCTCAAATATGGTGGCGAGGGCAACGGGTTCGTTAGAGGTAATCAGCGAATTGAAAAGTGTAACTGGATTTTTTTTATCCTCCAGGTCTAGCGGTTCGATCAGTACATCAATCACACCATTACACCCTAATCCGATGCCCAGGTTCTGGTTGCTTTCTTCCCGTGTATCGTACGTTACCGTCATGGGAGTTTTGTCCATCATTACTTTGCGGGCTTTTCGTAGCGCATCGCCCTCGAGGCAACCGCCACTGATAGAGCCCACCCATCGACCATCATCCATGATGAGCATGCGAGCACCGGGGCTCCGATAGGAGGAACCGCGTACTTTCACAACGGTAGCAAGTGCTGCTTTGCGCTGAGAGAAGTCTACCTTATGATATTCCGATACAATTGTTTTTAAATCTTTCACAACGGTGAATTTAAAAAATTGCTATTACTTTTTTCTTGCTGCCTTTATTTGAGCCGGAGTGATTACTCCTGCTTTGTTGCCAAATGAATTAAAAATGTAATTCATCAGATCACTCATTTCCTCATCCGTGAGATCAAACCCATTCATCTCTCCTTTATACACTACCCCATTTACCTTCATCTCCATGTTGGCGCCATACAATGTCTGCTGTATAGCCCGCTTCTTATCAGCCAACATATAATCAGATTTGGTCAATGGAGGAAAAATTCCTTCCAATCCTTCGCCTTGATCCATATGGCAACTGACGCAATTCCTTAAATAGATCTCCTTGCCTCTTTCCGAACTGGCCGCCAGATCAATCTTGGGCTTTTGCTGAAATGAAAAAAAGCTAATTAAAGAGAGAACCGATAATAATGTTAAAACAATTTTTTTCATACTAATTTAAACGAAGGTTATTTTTTATACTTCTTCCAGGTTGAAGGGTAATACGCGAATTCTTTTGCCTGTTAAATCAAAAATGGCATTGGTCAACGCGGGTGTAAATGGAGGTAACCCAGGTTCACCTACGCCTCCTGCTTTTTCTTCATTTTCTATTATGTGCACTTCAATCTCAGGAATCTCGTTGATGCGAGGCATCAGATAGGAATTGAAATTTTTTTCAACTGACAACCCATCTTTAAAGTGTGTGGCGTGTTTAGTAGCGGCACCCAATGCCATCACAATACTTCCCTCCACCTGTGCTTTAATGATATCTGGGTTTACATACCAGCCGCAATCCATAACCGCCCACACCTTATCAATTTTTACTTTTCCATTTACTCCTTTAGATACCTTCACTACTTCGCCAACAATGCTTGAAAAACATTCGGTAATAGCTACTCCATATCCGTCATTCTTCTTTTTTGATTTCCAACCACTCACTTCCTCCAGTTTACTTATTAAATGCTGGTAACGTTCTTCCCACAAATGTTGCTTCCGAAAATCGAGCGGATCTTTACCTGCCTCTATCGCTAATTCATCCAGAAAACTTTCATAGGCAAAACCATTCGTTGAGGCATATACCGAGCGCCACCACATGACTGGTATGGGTGATTCAAGTGGCGCATCGCCAAAACTGTGGTGGGGGAAGGAATTAAAATAGGGTTCTAGCAAACCTTCCGTCACGCTATCGTTGTATCCTTTCTTATCGGCACCGGGTTCCTGTGAGCCCATGTTCTGTCCGGCCATCTTGGCTTCAAAGGCGCTGATTCTTCCATTGTTTAATCCGGCTTTACAGTGATAAACCATGCCCGGGCGGAAAGGACCAGCTGTCATGTCATCCTCACGAGTCCACACAACTTGTACCGGGGCTTTTATTTCTTTTGAAATCATCGCTGCCTCATAGGGATAATCAGTAAATGCTTTGCGACCAAATCCTCCGCCAAGGAAAGTCATGTGCACTGTTACTTTTTCCATGGGCAGTTTCAAATGAGCACTGAGATTGCTCTGAATCCAATCGGGCGCTTGAATGGGTCCCCAGATTTCACACTTTTCATCGGTAACGTGGGCGGTACAATTCAGAGGCTCCATACAACTATGCGATTCGTAAGGAGTCTCATAAAATGCTTCTATTTTCTTTTCTGCCTTTTCAAAAGTGGCAGAAAAATTTCCCTTGGTGCGATAAGAAATGATTTCACCTTTGGCAGTCTCACGCATTTTTTCAAAAAGATCTTCTGTACTGTGATGAGCAAAAGCAGTGTCATCCCATTCCACCCTAAGTGCCTTACGACCTTGCATGGCCGCCCAGAGATTATCGGCCACCACGGCAACACCTTCTAACATGTTGTTAAACACATCGCGATTTACTTTGAGCACGTATTTTACACCGGGCACTTTTTTCGTTTCTGTGTCGTCAAAGCTTTTCACTTTTCCAGCAAATCGGGGACTGCGCTCCACCACTGCATACATCATGCCGGGTAGTTTAAAGTCGAGACCAAATATGGCCGTCCCATTTACTTTTTGTGGATTATCCTGCCGAGGCAATGGCTTGCGAAGGATTTTATAATCCCTGGGATTTTTTAATGTAATATTTTTTGGTGGTTCTAATTTTGATGCAGCCTCCACCAACTCACCATAGCCTAAGTTTTTTCCTGTTGGTTTGTGAATCACCTGGCCATTTTCTGCATAGCATTCTGATTGGTTCACGTTCCACTTTTTCGTTGCGGCCTCAATGAGCATTTCACGGGCTGAAGCACTGAGTCTTAGCAGGTTTTTATATGAACCACGCACCGTAGAACTTCCACCTGTTACTTGGCTGCCATATTTTTTATTGTTGCCAACACCAAAAACAATATTTACCTGGTTAAGGTCCACTTCCAATTCTTCTGCGATGATCTGTGGAACTGCCTGATAGGAACCCTGCCCCATCTCCGCCCTGTGGTTGGTGATGGTAACCTTGCCAGTGGTATCAATTGAAATCCAGGCGTTGAGTTCAAGACCAGGCAAATCAGCGGCAAGTGGTTTTACTATTTCTGCTTCTTTGCCTTGTGCAGGCAAGTGCAATCCAAGCGTGAGGGCAGCCCCGGTCATGCCGGATAGCTTTATGAAATTTCGCCTTGAAATATTTTTAGATAGAGGTTCCATAAGCAAAAATTATTTAGTCGATCCTTTTTGAGTCATTAATTGTGAAGCCGTTTTGATTGCTTTGCGAATGCGCGGATAGGTGCCGCAACGACAAATATGACCGAGCATGGCAGTATCAATATCCTTATCATTAGGACTCGGGATTCGTTTTAACAAAGCAGTAGCCGCCATAATTTGTCCGCTTTGGCAGTAACCACATTGAGGCACTTGTTCCAGAATCCAGGCTTGCTGCACCGGATGTGAATTGTCATTGGACAATCCTTCTATGGTGGTAATGTTTTTATTGGCTGCTGCCGAAACGGGAATGGAGCATGAGCGCACGGGGGTGCCCTCGAGGTGTACCGTGCAAGCGCCACATTGTGCTATACCACATCCGTATTTGGTGCCGGTGAGTCCGACCAAATCTCGAATAGCCCACAACAAAGGCATTTTTGGATCGGCTTCAATGGTGTGACTTTGGTTGTTGATTTTAAGCGTTAAAGCTGCCATGGGAATGATTTTGATGGTAAGAAAGTTACACAATATAAGGCCTGGCGGATGTTTATGCCATGATAAATGCCATGAGCGGTTTATTCAGCTTAGGCAAGCTCGAAAAGTGATTTCTACTGCATCAATTGCTTCAACAAATTCTGGCATCGCTCTTTTCGCAGCGCATCGTCTGGTTCAGACAGAGGAAGTGCTAAGGCCCTGTGCAATGTTTGGGAGGCTTTATCTTTTTCTCCCAAGGCATGCTGTGCAGATGCTAGTCCAAATAAAAAAAGTATCGTATCCTGTTTGTAGCTATAGGCTTGATTAAAATAGTCCAAAGCTCTCCCCATTGAAATCTCCTCCGGAAATCCTCCAAAAAAAATGCGGCATGCCATGAGTTCCACCCAATTCAGGCGCGATAGTTCAAACTGCCACTTGCCTAAAATGAAATAGGCTTCTGCGAAGGTAGAATCGAGTTGAAGGATTCGGGTCGCTTCGTTGTGTATGTTTTGCGCATAGCGCACTTTTTCATGTGGATTGGTGGCAATTTCTGATTGTAGTCCTAATGAAATAACGTAGGCCAGGCGAGTTTCCGGGTTGGAAGGATTTATCTCAATTGATTTTTCGGCATAGACTCTTGCCCTTTCGTAAAAATCCAATTTTTGTTCACGCTCCGACTTGGCAAGCCTCCCCCCAATATTAGAAAGCATGCGGCTGGCGTGGGTTAATGCTTCTTCATTTTTTGGATTTTGCCGAATGGCCAGTTCAAATTTTTCCAAGGCATCCTCTACTTTAAACTCTTTTTCTAACCTAAGCCCCTGCAAAAAATAATCTTGCCCTTGTGCAAATACATCATTGCCAATGAGAATGATCCAGAGTAGAAGAATAGTTTTTTTCACGTTCAAAATTAACTCACGGAAGTTAAACAAGCATCATTAAATAAGGTTTACGGATATTTACGTACTAAATCTGCTACGACCAGGCAATTTCTTTGAAGAACTCCTAATAGGTAAGTTTTTGGTTAACCGGCAGGTGTTCGTTTCTGGTGCTTCTTTGATGTATTTTTAATAGAATACCCAATTCGGGGTATTTTTTTAAGTGGGAATCTAATATTAATTTACTTTTCGGATTACTGCGTAGCTATGGTTAATTGGCTCTATAAGGCAACGCTGGTCTTGTGTTGCTTTTCATTTGTTTTTTTTGAGGCTCAAAGTCAGGGCTGGCGGGAATATTATAACCAGTCAGTTACTTCCTATGAGGCAGATCAGCTTGATCAAGCCTATGAGCAAGCATCAAAGTGCCTTCAGCAGTATTTAAGTGAGAGCGGAGCCGCCAATGAAAATTATGCTTCCATCCTGCGCCATTTTGGAAACGTATGTTTCTCACTGGAAAAATATGATCAGGGTATTGAACTGATAAATAAAGAGATTGCGATACGCGAGGCAAAACAGGATCAACTACTTGCCAGTGCACGATTGAACCTGGCAGAATTTTATAAGCAACAGGAAAAATATGTAGAGGCGATCGAACAGATTTTGATCAGTGAGAAAATTCTTCAAAACTATTACCAGCCTACGGATCAGGAACTGGTGTCATGCCGGTTGAACCTGGCTATTACCTATTACCAGGCAGGCATTCAACGCACATCTTTAGAAATACTTCAAAAGCATTTTGTTTCTATTAATAATCTGGGAAAGCTCAGTGAAGATGAACTTATAGCCCTTTACTATTTTGGAGTTCTGCTAAATGATGCCGGTAAAAGTGAAGAAGCCCTTCAGGTATTAAATCAGGCTAAAGGTTTATGGGAAAAATCTGACCGGACGAATAGTTCCGAGTTTAGCCAGGTGCTTTATAGCAGAGGTCAGCTCTATCATCAGGCTAACCAATTGAAAGAAGCGGAGGACTCCTATCGTGCCGCGCAGGAACTATGGGAATCGTTGAACCAAACGGATGAGGTTTATTTGAGACTACTAGGTGATCGGGCGATCAACCTTCAGGCCATGGGGCAGCCTGCACTTGCCGAAAAATTATACGCCTCCATTCAAAGTCATCCGGAAGCCGGAAGTGTCTATGCTATCTCATTAAGCAACCGGGCCACATCTCTGCAAAGCCGGGGCGAGTTGGAGGAGGCGGAAAAATTATATTCAGAAGCACTGACTAAATTCAATCAATCCGACAAAGAACAAAAGCTGTTGTATGCCGATACACAATCCAATCTGGGTATCCTTAAATCAGATCAGGGAAAAAATCAGGAAGCACTTCAGTTGCTTGTGGAAGCAAAAAATACCTATGAAGCAGCGGGTTCTATTGAAACAATAGGGTATGTAAATGTGCTCAATAAACTGGGAACGGTGTATTTGAAAGCCAACAACGTTCAGCAAGCCAGCCAGGTGTTTGATGCGGCAATGACGCAAATCTCAAAGGTGCCTTCGGTAGGCCCTATGACTAAACTTCAAACACTTACCGGAGTAGGGTCAGTTGCCTTCCAGGAAGGGAAAATTGCAACGGCCGATTCAATTTTCAGTAAGGTGGTTTCTGCTTATGAAAACCAATCATTGAAGTCAGATGTAAATTATTTGGCGGCTCTCAATAATCTCGCTTCTGTTAAACAAATGCAGGGCAAGCTAAAAGTAAGTCGCGATTTGATGCGATCGATGAGTAACCAGGCATCAAAAATTTATGGAAAAGAAAGTAGGTTGTATGCTAACGCATTGAACAGTTTGGCGATGCTGGATTTCCGGTTGGGCTTTACATCCGAGGCAAAATTAGCCATCGACTCGGCCATGGATATTTATGTTAAAATCAAAGCAACAGAGTCAACCGACTATGCTCACCTCCTGGCATCGAAGGCGAAGTATTATCAGATGCAGGGAAACTATAATCTGGCTGAACCGGAATACCGTACGGCCATTGAGATTGTTGGTAAGAATGAAGGGGAGCAAAGTATTGAATATGCACAATTGTTGAACAGTCAGGCTCTCTTACTTCAAACCCTTGGTAATTATGCGGAGGCTGAAAAATTATTGATGGAGTGCAAGCAGATTATTGAAGTAAAACTCGGCAGGAATAACACAGACTATTCCACGGCACTCCAAAATCTGGCGGCCCTTTATCAGGTATTAGGAAGATTGCCTCAGGCAGAGAAAATGCTGGAGGAAGCGCAGGCTATTGATAGGATTGTGCTGGGAGAGATGCATCCCCAATATGCCGTGCTCATACAAAACCTGGCTACTCTGTATCAGAAAACAGGACGTGCCAAAGAATCTGAAAAATATTTGAATAGCGCCTTAAAGAATTATGAATTTAACTTCGGAAAAATAAATTCCTCTTACGCCACTACCGTTGGAAACCTTGCATCACTGTATCAGGATGAAAGCAGGTGGAGTGAGGCGGAAGTATCCTGGAAGGAAAGTCTTTCTATACGCAAAGAGCTGGTAGGTGAAGAGCATCCGGATTACGTGCGCGCTCAACTTGGGTTGGCAGGGCTTTATCATGCGCAGGCAAAGTTTGCCGATGCTGAATTGATGTATGATCCTGTCATAAAAAATTATCAAAATCAGGTGAAGGAGTTTTTTCCTTCGATGAGTGAGCGGGAGAAGACTGCCTTTTTTGCTAAAGTGAAAAGTGCCTTTGATTCGTATATTGACTTTGCGATTGAGTATGGCAATACCAACCCAGCACGAAAAGCTGAGTTGTTGACGAACGTGTACAATCTTCAACTTGTTAACAAAGCAATTTTGTTGAGTGCCTCCAGCAAAGTGCGATCAAAAATCCTGAGCAGTAATGACGCACAACTTCTCTCGCAATATCAGGAGTGGTTGCGAACAAAAGAACTGATACTGAAATGGTATACTCAGTTTACCATCGAAGAACGAAACCAGGCGAATATCAAAGAGTTGGAAAGTCGTGCGAATGACTTAGAAAAATCGTTGTCACTGCAATCTTCTTTCTTTAAGGAAGGAATGGACCAGGGACAGGTTACGTTTACAGAAGTTCAATCCAGTTTATCGGCACAAGAATCTGCCGTTGAGATATTGCGTATTAAAAAGCGATATGTAAAAGATTCTGTTTACTATCTTGGGTTGGTGCTGAATAATCAGTCCACGTCACCTCATTCGGTTATTTTTAAGTATGGAGAAAAATTAGAGAACAGGTTCTTTAAATTTTTGCGCAACAGTATCAAGTTTAGTTATCCGGATACCATTTCCTATGATTTGTTTTGGAAACCGCTCGAAACAGAATTGACCAACACGCAAACCGTTTTCATAAGCTGTGATGGTGTTTTTAATAAGGTAAATTTCAATGTTTTAAAAAGTAAGACATCCAATCAATTTGTAATTGATAAATGGTTGGTGCGCAGATTGAGCAATACACGTGAACTGGTGGAGATGCGAAAGTCAAACGTAGTGGGAAGTCTTCTGAATAATGCATTGCTGGTGGGTTATGCTGATTTTAATCTCGAGAAAAGTAATGTAACAAGCGGCAGTGAAAAGAGAAGTGTGGCTCATTTTTTTGGATTTGATGGGGAGGAAATTCCCGTGCTTCCGGCCACGGAAAAGGAGATTGAAACACTGGGCGCGCTGATGGACTCCAAACAATGGAAAGTAAAGCGGCTGATGCAAGCGGAAGCAACCGAGGAGAACGTAAAGAAGATTGAAGGCCAATCCGTAGTGCATATCGCTTCCCATGGTTTCTTTTTAACTGATGTCAGTGCCAATGATGGTTCACTCAATGAGGAGTTTTTGAGTAACCCTCTTTTTCAATCTGGAATTCTATTATCGGGAGCGGCCGTGCCAGATCATCTGCGCGAAGGTAGAGAGGATGGTGTGCTCACCGCCTATGAAGCGATGAATTTGAATTTGGATAATACTGAGTTAGTGGCCTTGTCGGCTTGTGAAACGGGTCTTGGTGAAATTCAAAATGGTGAAGGAGTATTTGGACTGCAACGTTCCTTCTTAATGGCTGGAGCCAATTCTATATTGATGAGTTTATGGCAAGTTGATGACGTAGCTACGCAAGAATTGATGGTGCACTTTTATTCCATCTGGCTGGGTGGAGCCGGAAAGCATGAGGCCTTCCGTCAGGCACAATTAAAAATTAAAGAAAGTTATCCGGAGCCTTACTTTTGGGGCGGGTTTATAATGGTTGGAAAGTAACAGATGAAACTGAGGATCTTCAAAGTATCAATATTGTGTGCCATTTCCTTTTCAGGATGGACGCAGACTGTGACGGCACCGCTGCAGCCGGCTGTGGTTGACTCAATGGCGTTTTATAACGCCACTAAAAAACCAGCGATCAGCGATACCTCCATGATTGAGTATGCCCCCACCATTCAGGCAGATGGCAAAACGATTATTTACGGAGGCAGCACGAATGGAAAGCGCTACAATCTTTATCAAACAACCAAAGAAGGGGAGGTCTGGGGAAAACCTTTGTCATTAGATCCGATTAATTCTCCTGATGATTCTCTTGATTTAATTAACGGCCCGAGTCTAAGCTTTGATGGAAGCATACTTTATTTTTTTCGTGCCATGTGGGATACAGATGCTGCCGGTAGAAGTAAACCCAATGAAGAAATATTTTATTCGACAAGAGATAAAGACACCTGGAGTACGCCAAAAGCATTGGGTGCTCCGGTTAATACCAAAGGTTATGAAGGGTTCCCGTCCATTAGTGCCGATGGCGGTACGCTCTACTTTGTAAGACAAAATGTAGAAGGCCCTCGTGACAGGGACCTGCGCAAGGTGCCGCAATTTTGTTATTCTATTTACAGATCAGAAAAAGATGCCAATGGAAACTGGGGCAAGCCAATCAAATTGCCCTGGCCCATCAATCAGGATTGTGAAAAAGCACCACGCATAATGGCTGATGGCAGGACGTTAATTTTTTCATCAAACCGACCTGGAGGAAAGGGTGGTTTTGATATGTATCAATCAAAGCGAAATGACTTAGGCGAATGGGGAACCCCCGAACATCTTGATTTTGTAAATACAGAATTGGACGATCAACTCCCGTGTATTTCAGCTGAGGGAGATAAAATGTTTTACACCTACAACAACAAAGACATTTATTCGGTAGCGATTCCTTACAAGTTCAGACAATTCATGAACAATATTGTGCAGGGCTATATTACGGATCAGGATACGAAACAGGGCATTCCTGCAAAAGTCGTAGTAACCGATGCACTTACGTCACAGTTAGTCATGACGCTCGATAACAATCCTTCGGATGGCCGATATACCGTGGTGCTGCCGGTGGGCCGGAGTTTCAATATTGAATTTAGAAAAGATGGGTATTCCAGTTTCACGTCTCCTTTGGATCTGCTTGCGGTTAAGAAGTATGAAGAGAGAAGTTTGGATGTGCAACTCTTCAAGTCAGTGCGATTGAATATTACCATTAATGACAAAGAGATATTTGAGCCAATCAACGCAGAAGTTAAAATCAGGGTAAAGGGTCAGAATTCATTTTTGAAGGACATTAAAAATTCCCCTATCACCGGGTTGGCAAGTGCTGATTTGCCGGTAGGCCAGGACTATGAAATTATTGTGAATGCATCGAATTTTAAAAGCGAGATTGTAGATTTTGATGTTTCAGGTCTGGTGGTTTATCGTGATTTTGAAAAATTTGTAGAACTGATACCGGAGAAAACAGAAGTGATGGTTAATGTTTCTGACCTTCAGAATAATTCGAAAGTGAAATCGCGGGTAATTATCAAAAACAAAACACGCGATGAGATTATTGAAGTCCAGGGCAACCAGATGGTGTCGTTGCGCACGGGTGATCGCTACGAAGTGGAGGTGACCAGCGATCAGGGGTATGCCTTCAACTCTACTTCATTGGATTTAACAAAAGGAGGAGTGAACAATATTGGTATTCAGTTGATGAAACTGGAGCAAAACGCAAAACTTACTTTAAAGGATATCAACTTTGAATCGAACTCGGCTGTGCTCACCGAAGCGTCATTTGTCGAGTTAAAACGGGTAATTCAATTGCTGAAGGAAAATCCCGGATTGAAAGTTGAAATAGCGGCTCATACCGATGATGTTGGTTCGGATAGCTACAATTTTATTCTTTCAGAAAAGCGTGCGAAGAGCGTGGCAGAGTTTCTTCTTCAAAGTAATATTACTTCCGATCGATTTATTTCGAAGGGATATGGCGAGTCTTTGACTAAGGTGCCCAATACGAACGAGATGAATCGGGGTGTTAATCGAAGGGTGGAGCTTAAAATTTTAAGTATTTAATGATGCGAAATAGTATGCGACTGGTCCTCTTCCTATTTATGTATGCAGCTCATTCTGTTGAGGTGCCGCTTTTAGCGCAGCATACAAAGTTTAAAGATCTGTTTCCCACCTTCTCCACTCTTTCATCAGAAGAAATAAAAACCTCATTGAAGGAATATATTGCCGAAGACCTGGATCATCCCAGTGCGAATTTTAGGTTGGCGCGTATTTATGAGACGAACTATAAAATGGCCGATCCTCTTACCCGTTTTGAGTATGCCATCGCAAATGCAGAGCAAGCCAGACTACGATATATTAAAGCAAAGCAGGTTGTGGATGATCGTGAAGTGGGTAGAAACAATGAATATTATTTTCCTGTATTCAGAACGTATGACGCGAAAGGGAAACCCCTGGTAACCTTTGCTCAAGTTCAGCAGAAAATGAACAATGGGTATGACTCAGCTGATTTATATATAAGGAAGGTGCCTTCGATTTACAAGGTCTTTACCAGCAGCGTTTCGCATTATGATAAAGCCGTAAAATTGTTTGCAGGCATCAGCAGTCAGTTTGGTTCTGTGGAGGAATTGGTATTGCTCTACGACTTGTCTCTTGATAGCAGGATGGGGGAATTGAAAATGCATTTTGATTCTACTACCTATTACTTGAATGAATATTCTAAATTGATCAGTGAATACCCAATTCGTGGCTACAACCAGAAGTATAGCATTCAACCCATTAAAACCTTTCGCCTGGACGGGCTGCAGTCGCGGATAAATTTTCTAACGAATAATATTCTTTTGTGGGATTATGCAACGTGGGTAACTGAAATTAAAAGTAAGGCCAATAAAGACATTGCCGATCTGAGATTGAGAATAAAGCAGCAGGAGGAAAAGCTTAATCAATCGCTTCAAAAAGCATCTGCTATCAGGCCGGGTGACTCTTTCAAACCGGTGATCCTTGAAAAGCAGTTAATGTTCTCTTTGAGCAATGCCGACAGGCAGTCCCTTGTACAGTATCTTTTTCATTATAAAGCGTATAAGCAGGAATTCGTTCAGGAACGCAGGCAAATACAGATCGATACGATTTCTATGGAGCGTAACGCTCAAATTTATACACAGCTACTCTACTCAAATCTGAAGGCAGACACCTTGTTAAATGAAGTCAGGTTGTCGGTTTCGCCCTTGCGCATCGATAAGCATAAAGAGTTTATAGAATCTTATTATAAGGGAGCCGCAGGAATTCAAACTATGCTGAACGAAGAAAATGAGCTGTTAAAAACGGATTACAAAAATCAGACAGCATCCATTCAATCTGCCATAAATGCTCTTCAAAAGGAGTATGCTGGCCAAGGGGATAAATTTATTAAGGCAGGTAGTTTATCCATTCCATTATTTGTTGTGGCGGGCGATTCGTTGCCAACCGATAATGTGTTGCACACAATGCGCCTGTTGAAAAACCCGGATGGAAGTCTTTACGCTGGAGGAGTGTATCGGCCTGACAAGAAAGTGAATAATCTGGTAGTGTATATCTCAAAAGTAACAGCAGACGGAAAAAGCGAGTGGTTCAAATCCTTCAATCTCAAAGCCGATAGTTTAAGTAAAGATCAATTTAATAATTTTCTGGGCCCCATGGTGCTGACAAAGGAAGGCTGCGCTTTTATCATTCAGACGCGCGATGCAATAAATATCCGCAAGGCGAATACATTAATTTATCTTTCGGAAAAGGGGGAAGAAAAGAAAAGAACGAAATTAAATGACCTGAGCTATCCTCGTTATCTGGTGTACAATGAAATACTAAATGGTTTTGTAGTTGTTTTAAAAGGAGCGGATAAGTCCACGGACTTTGCAGTCAAAGAAAATATGATGCTACTGTGCTATAATGTCCTGGGCGACCTGCTATGGAAGCGTGAATTTCCGTTGACGGGCAATGTCATTAAGTTGATTAACTTAAGTGATGGGTATGGTGTGATTGGAAATTATCTATGGATGGTTGACCAGACGGGTCAGGAATTCCGTACCAAGGCAAATCTGAATGAAGCGAGTCCATATTATATTAAAGTAAAAAACTCGGGTGAGATCGCTTTAGTGAAACCCTATAACTTTAACACCTCACTAATAACAGGGACTGTTGTTAAAATCAATGATAACTCCATCCATTTAAAGGCTCAGAAAGGCACCGCTGCAAGTTCTGCCTCACCGGAGGACTTCACGAG